>ENA-UOVV01000161-UOVV01000161.1-compost-metagenome-genome-assembly--contig:-NODE-161-length-98934-cov-7.980977_pt1 | contig 98934 bp, 100 predicted proteins | sample MGYA00238155_ERZ761577 | MGnify/ENA primary metagenome ERZ761577 (study PRJEB28898, sample SAMN06268775) | compost metagenome | isolation source: Emeryville, CA | place: USA:Emeryville, CA | collected...
GAACACTGTCAGGTATCTCTCAAGGCCGTACAACAAGCCCGGCCATCCACGTCTTCTCGCCGGTCCAAACTTCAAGACGTGGATGCCCGGCACAAGGCCGGGCATGACAGCTGAGGCGCGCTCCCTTAAATCTCCACCACCTGCCCCGGCTGCAATGCCATGAATGTCTCGGGCACAACCCCGGCGGCTTCGCGCGCCACCTGCAAGGCTTGCACCGGCGCGTCGATCGCTTCATCGGTCAGTTGAAACGTGCCATGGTGATGCGCCAGCGCGCGCTCGGCGCCGCTATCGAAAAAGGCCTTCACTGCCTCCTCGGGATTCATGTGCTGGTCGCGCATGAACCAGCGTGGCTCGTAAGCGCCGATCGGCAGGATCGCCAACCGAAACGGCCCATGCGCATCGCGTACCCGGCGGAAGTGGCCGCCGTCGCCGTAGCTGGAATCGCAAACGACATAGAGGCTGCCCGCGGGCGTCTTGATGACGAAGCTCGCCCACAGCGCCTTGTTGCGATCGAACAGACCGCGCGCCGACCAGTGCCGCGTCGGCACCAGCGTCACCGCCACGCCGTTGCCGAGGTCGACGCTGTCGTGCCAGTCGAAGGCTTCGACGCGGATCGCAGCGTCGGCCGCGCGCATGGTCACGTCGTTGCCGAGCGGCGTGATCACACGCGGCGCGAACTGTTCTTGCAATCGCGACAGTGTCGCCACGTCGAGATGATCGTAATGGCCGTGCGACACCAGCACGGCATCGACCGGCGGCAAGGCCTCGAAGGCGATGCCGGGATCGTTGTGGCGTTTCGGCCCGGCGAAGGTGAAGGGCGAGGCGCGCTCCGACCATACCGGATCGACCAGGATATTGAGTCCGGCCACCTGGATCAGCCAGCTTGCGTGACCGACGAACGACAGCCGGATGCCGCTCAGCACGCGCGGCGGTGGCGTATCGGTGTAGGGGCTCGGTGCCCAGTCCGGCCATGTGTGGCGCTGGCGGTCAGCCCCGAACTGCCAGCGCAACACCTCGGCCAGACTCTTGGGCGTGGCCCCATACGGATCGAAGAAACGGGTCCCGTCGAAATGATCCGAGATCGGGCCGTCGTAGGTTTTCATGCGGGATGCCCAGAATGCGGAACCGCCAAGCAGCGCCGCAAGACCGGCCAGGACAGACAGGAACCGGCGGCGCGTGGCGATCATGCGGCGATTGGGCCAAAAAACGCGGGATTCGGCAAGGTGTCGGATCAAACCGCACAAGCTCTTGATCGTACGAGGAAAATTCTCGCGACGGCAAGCAGCGGTCCGGTCGGCGGCGATTGAATATATTGACTTATCCGGCGAGGCGGCGTTTAACCGCCCAACTTCTCGGAAAGATGTTCTTTTCGACCCGCCGCCCGGCCCGTGAGACCGGAGGTCAACGCCCGACAGCGCTGTGCGCCCTCGGGCGCAAACGTGTTTGGATTGTCTTGTGGCGCCGCGCGGCTACGACAAGGCACTGACTGCTCCCTCTCCCATAAGGAGAGGGTTGGGGTGAGGGGCTTCGGTCTCTCGATCAGGGTGCCCCCTCACCCGGATCGCTTACGCGATCCGACCTCTCCCCGTCGGGGAGAGGTGAAGAAAGGAAGCAACGTGTTCGACAATCTGTCGGAAAAGCTCGGTGGCATTCTCGATCGGCTGACGCGCCGCGGCGCGCTCACCGAGGCGGACGTCGATGCGGCGATGCGCGAAGTGCGCCGCGCGTTATTGGAGGCCGACGTCGCGCTGGAAGTGGTGCGCAGCTTCACCGATCAGGTCCGCGAGCAGGCGGTCGGCGCCACCGTCGTCAAATCGGTGACGCCGGGCCAGATGGTGGTCAAGATCGTTCACGACCAGCTCATCGCCACGCTGGGCTCGGACGGGCAGACCATCGACCTCAACGCGCCGGCGCCGGTGCCGATCATGATGGTCGGTCTGCAAGGCTCCGGTAAAACCACCACCACCGCGAAACTCGCCCGCCGCCTCACCCAGCGCGACAAGCGCAAGGTGCTGATGGCCTCGCTCGACATCTATCGCGCGGCGGCGATGGAGCAGCTCGCCGTGCTCGGCCGCGATCTTGAGATCGCGACGCTGCCGATCGTCGACGGCCAGAAGCCGGAGCAGATCGCGCGGCGCGCCATCGAGGCGGGCAAGCTCGGCGGCTACGACGTCGTGCTGCTCGACACCGCCGGCCGCACCACGCTCGACGAAGAGATGATGAGCGAGGCGGCGAACATCAAAGCCGCCGCCCATCCGCATGAAGTGCTGCTGGTCGCGGACGCGCTGACCGGCCAGGATGCCGTCAACCTCGCGCGCTCCTTCGACCAGCGCGTCGGCCTCACCGGCATCGTGCTGACCCGTGTCGACGGCGACGGCCGTGGCGGCGCGGCGCTGTCGATGCGCGCGGTCACCGGCAAGCCGATCAAGCTGATCGGCACCGGCGAAAAGACCGACGCGCTCGAAGACTTTCACCCGGATCGTATCGCCGGCCGTATCCTCGGCATGGGCGACGTGGTGTCGCTGGTGGAAAAGGCCGCCGCGCATATTGATGCGGAAAAGGCAGCGCGCGTCGCCGAGAAGATGCGCAAGGGTCAGTTCGACCTCAACGACATGCGCGACCAATTGCAGCAGATGGCCAAGATGGGCGGCATCGGCGGCCTGATGGGCATGATGCCCGGCATCGCCAAGATGAAGACCCAGATCGCCAATGCCGGCATCGACGACAACATCCTCAAGCGTCAGGTGGCGATTATCGATTCGATGACGCGGCAGGAGCGCAAGCATCCCGACATTCTCAAGGCCAGCCGCAAGAAGCGGATCGCCGCAGGCGCCGGACAGAAGGTCGAGGACATCAACAAGCTCCTGAAGATGCACCGGAACATGGCCGACATGATGAAGATGATGGGATCGGGCAAGCGCGGCCCGATGGCCGGCATCGCCCAGGCCATGGGATTCGGCGGCGGCGGCATGCCTTCGCCGGAACAGATGAAGGCGCTCGCCGACAAGATGCCGAAAGGCGCCGACGGCCTGCCGCAACTGCCAAAGGATCTTCCCGCTGGTCTGCGGGGCGGATTGCCGAACCTGCCGGGCCTCACCGGCCTCGGCGGCAAGCCGACCCTTCCGGGTCTCGGCGGCTTTCCCGGACTTGGGAAGAAGAAGAAATAGTCACATCCAACTCGAACGAATTCAGACAGACTTTCAAAGGAGAATACTATGTCCGTCGTTATCCGCCTCGCCCGTGCCGGCACCAAGAAGCGTCCGGTCTATCATGTCGTCGTCGCCGACTCGCGCTTTCCGCGCGACGGCCGCTTCATCGAGCGCCTCGGCTATTTCAATCCGCTGCTGCCGAAGGACAACGAACTGCGCCTCAAGCTCGACATGGAGAAGGTGAAGGCCTGGCTCGCCAAGGGCGCACAGCCGTCCGACCGCGTGTCGCGCTTCCTCGATGCCGCCGGCGTCCGCAAGCGCGAGGCCCGCAACAACCCGCAGAAGGCCGTGCCGCGCAAGGAGCGCAAGGCGGCCGAAGCCGGGAAGTAACGCCGCGTCGGGGCGATGACAAAACGCGTTTGCATCGCCCGCATCGGCGCCGCGCATGGCGTGCGCGGCGCGGTGAAATTGTGGACCTTCACCGAAGACCCGTTCGCGGTTCTCGATTACGGCCCGCTTTCGACCAAGGATGGCGCGCGCCAGTTCAAGGTGAGCAATGCGCGCCAGGCCAAGGATCATCTGGTCGCGACGCTGCAAGGCGTCACCACGCGCAACGATGCTGAAAAACTCAACGGCGTCGAGCTGTATGTCCCGCGCGACAAACTGCCACCGGCGGAAGACGGCGAATATTACCATGCCGACCTGATCGGGCTCGACGCGGTTACAACCGGCGGCGAGGCGATCGGCCGCGTGGTGGCAATCTATAATTTCGGGGCCGGCGACATCATCGAAATCGCCCCGCCAAGCGGCCCGACCCTGCTGCTGCCGTTCACCAATGCCGTGGTGCCGACGGTCGATCTCGGCGCAGGCAAGGTCATCATCGATCGGCCGGGCGAAATCGAGGGCGACGCCCCGACCGACGGTTAGCAAAACGACGTGCCATTTCTTCGTCATGCCCGGTCTTGTGCCGGGCATCCACGTCTTTATAGCCTCTCATCAAGGAAGACGTGGATGGCCGGGACAAGCCCGGCCATGACGGTTCCTGAGTAACCGGCTTGATATCCAGAATGACGTGGCGTGCGACGATCCTGACCCTGTTTCCGGGCATGTTTCCCGGCCCGCTCGGCGCAAGCCTGGCGGGGCGGGCGCTGGCGACCGGGCTATGGGAGATGGAGGTGCGGGATATCCGCGCGTCCGCCACCGACAAGCATCGCAGCGTCGACGACACCCCGGCCGGCGGCGGCCCCGGCATGGTGCTGCGCGCCGACGTGCTCGCCGCCGCCATCGATGCCGCCGCCATCGCGGCAGACCGCCCCAAATTGGTCATGAGCCCGCGCGGTCGGCCATTGACCCAGTCGCGCGTCGCGGAACTGGCCGCCGGTCCGGGCCCGCTGATCGTCTGCGGCCGGTTCGAGGGCATCGACCAGCGGGTGATCGACGCGCGCGGGCTCGAGGAGGTCTCGATCGGCGATTATGTGCTGTCGGGCGGCGAAATCGCCGCCATGGTGCTGCTGGATGCCTGCGTCCGGCTGCTGCCGGGCGTCATGGGCAAGCTGGAATCCGGCTCCGATGAGAGCTTTTCCGCCGGTCTCCTCGAATACCCGCAATATACTCGCCCGCAGAGCTTCGAGGGCCGTCCGATCCCCGATATCTTGCTATCCGGCGATCACGCCAAGGTGGCGGCCTGGCGGCGGGAACAGGCGGAAAGTCTGACGCGGAACCGGCGTCCCGACCTCTGGGCGGCGCACGGCCGCAGGGCCGGCAACCAAAAAGGCCCAAAAAACGCGACAGAGGCGTGACAACGCCTTTGCTTTGCCGTATAGGAGCGCGAAATCCGCGCAGGATAACGAGTTTCACGCTGCCGCCTGGTCGGGGCTGGCGCGCCGCCGATGGAGTTTTGCAATGAATATCATCCAGCAGCTCGAAAAAGAGCAATTCGACAAACTGTCCGCCGGCAAGGAGATTCCGGAGTTTGGCCCCGGCGACACCGTGATTGTCAACGTCAAGGTGGTCGAAGGCGAGCGCACTCGCGTGCAGGCCTATGAAGGCGTCTGCATCGGCCGTTCCGGCGGCGGGCTCAACGAGAGCTTCACCGTCCGCAAGATTTCCTACGGCGAGGGCGTCGAGCGTGTCTTCCCGCTGCTCTCTCCGATGATCGACTCGATCAAGGTCGTGCGTCGCGGCAAGGTGCGTCGCGCCAAGCTGTACTACCTGCGCAACCTGCGCGGCAAGTCGGCCCGCATCGTCGAGAAGAAGCAGGACCGCACGCAGGCCGCCGTCGGCGAGTAATTTTCCCTCGCATCGCGATGTCGAAAAGCGCGGGGCTCACCCGCGCTTTTTTATTGTGCGCTTGTGGCGCGGGTAACGAGTTGGCTTGATACTCGCTCGGCGCAAACGATCGTGGTCCTCTCTCCCGCTTGCGGGGAGAGACAGAGAGGGGGCCGTTGCGAGCATCTGTCGCGCCCCCCAGATCCGGAGCCCGCTCCCCGACCCTCCCCGCAAGCGGGGGGAGTGAGACCGGCGATGCAGTCTCATGTGGCGCCGAAGCACGACGCATTGCCGCAATGCGTTCGGCTTTCGTTGTCGGCGCAATCGCGCCTGTGCTAGGATATGGAATGGTTCCAGATCGCAAAAAGATCATGGCACGGATCGTGCTCGATGACCGCAGCCGTCTGCCGTGGCGCTTCTTTGGCCGCCTGACGACGACGGCGCTCCTCGGCTGATGCCAGGCGCATCCGCGCCGCATCGCCTGCATCTCACCCTTTCCTATCCGTTCGAGGCCGTAACCCATGTCCGATCCAAAATCCGCTCCCACGACGCTGTACGACAAGATCTGGAACGATCATCTGGTCCATGAGGCCGATGACGGCACCTGCCTGCTCTATATCGACCGTCATCTGGTGCACGAGGTCACCTCGCCGCAGGCCTTCGAAGGTCTGCGCTCCGCCGGCCGCAAGGTGCATGCGCCGGAGAAGACGCTCGCGGTGGTCGATCACAACGTGCCGACCACCGACCGCTCCAAGCCCAATCCCGATCCGGAAAGCGCCGAGCAGATCGCCGCACTGGCGCAGAACGCCAAGGACTTCGGCATCGAATACTACAACGAGTACGACAAGCGTCAGGGCATCGTGCACGTGATCGGCCCCGAGCAGGGCTTCACGCTGCCCGGCACCACCATCGTCTGCGGTGACAGCCACACCTCGACGCATGGCGCATTCGGCGCGCTGGCGCACGGCATTGGCACCTCGGAAGTCGAGCACGTGCTGGCGACGCAGACGCTGATCCAGAAGAAGGCGAAGAACATGCGCGCGGTGGTCGACGGCAAGCTGCCGGACGGCGTCACCGCGAAGGACATCATCCTCGCCATCATCGGCGAGATCGGCACCGCGGGCGGCACCGGCTACGTGCTGGAATATGCCGGCGAGGCGATCCGCGCGCTGTCGATGGAAGGCCGCATGACGGTCTGCAACATGTCGATCGAAGGCGGCGCCCGCGCCGGCCTGATCGCGCCGGATGACGTCGCCTACGCCTTCCTCAAGGATCGGCCAAAGGCGCCGAAGGGCGCGGCATGGGATGCGGCCCGCCGCTACTGGGATACGCTGCGCAGCGACGAGGGCGCGCATTTCGATCACGAAATCCACCTCGATGCCGCCAAGCTGCCACCGATCGTGACCTGGGGCACCTCGCCCGAGGACGTGGTGTCGATCACCGGCGTCGTGCCCGATCCCGACAAGATCGAGGATGAGGCCAAGCGCATCTCCAAGCACCGCGCGCTCGACTACATGGGCCTGAAGGCCGGCACCCGGATCACCGACATCAAGCTCGATCGCGTCTTCATCGGCTCCTGCACCAACGGCCGCATCGAGGATCTGCGCGCGGCGGCAAAGATCGCCGAGGGCAAGACTGTCAACGGCAATGTCAACGCCATGATCGTGCCGGGCTCGGGTCTCGTGAAAGAGCAGGCCGAAGCCGAAGGCCTCGACAAGATCTTCATCAAGGCCGGCTTCGAATGGCGTGAGCCGGGCTGCTCGATGTGCCTGGCGATGAATCCCGACAAGCTGGCGCCGGAAGAGCGTTGTGCTTCCACCTCGAATCGCAACTTCGAGGGACGTCAGGGCTTCAAGGGGCGCACGCATCTGGTGTCGCCGGCGATGGCGGCCGCGGCGGCGATCGCGGGCCACTTCGTCGATATCCGCGACTGGCGCTAAGCAACTCCAGATCATATTCGAACGGCGGTTCCTCGCGAGCCGCCGTTTTTCTTTGCCACCTTGATGAACGACTGAGGGAACGCAGACCGGGGGTCGCGACTTGTTCAAGGGCTGGAGGGCCACGCCATGTTGGTAGAACGCAACATCCAGGTTTTGAACGTTGATGTCATTGGCCAGGCCTATTCGATAGCCGCCAATTATCTGTATCGAAGCGGCGCGATCGCCGACTGCTACGGCACCGATCAGTCGCTGTTGGAAATCATCGTGCAGCTCTACCGGTCGGGCGACCGCAACAAGATTCGCATCGCCAATCGGGCGATCGCACGTTACCTCGACGGAGCAACAGGTGCCTGAACCGGTCCCGCCCGCAACTCGGCCGCCGGCGGCGCCTGACGCCGCGCTTCAGGCCGCGCTCGATCGGGTGATGACGACCTACGACCTTTTGGCGAAACCGAGCGCCGAGCAACGCGCCGAAGCGCAAACAAAAGTCACCGACTATCTCACCACATTGTGCGCGGCCGGCGAGACGGACATGGACCGGCTCACCGTCTGCGGATTGACTTACCTGCGCGAACGCGACGGCAGCATCGATACGGTAAAAGCGGGATTCACCGGCCTGTAATCCTCTCCTCGAAAATCACGCGCTGCTGCCGGCCGGCGTCGATATCGGCAAGACTTCGACCGCCGCCACCGCCGCCGGATCGGGCGAGGCCTCCTTCCAGCGCACCGAACCGAAGGGCCGTTCGAGCATGCGGCGCACCTTCACCGGCTCCAGGCCCCGATGGAATTTCATCGCCCGCAGGTGCAGCTTGCGCTCGGACTGCGTGGCGCGATTGCGCTGGCGCAGATAGTCGTACCAGGTCGGGCAGTGATAGCGTTCAGTCCACAGTTCCGGATCGGCGATATCGCGCGCGATCGACCAGCCATAGGCGCCGTTACGTTTCCGGCTGAGTTGAACCATCTGCATCAGCCGATAGAAAGTGCGCGCGCGATTGAGATCGACCCGGTATTCGATCTCGACGATGATCGGTCCGCTGCGTCCGGTCAGCGGCAGCTTCACTTCCGGGTCCGCCAGCAGGTCCGCCGCCTCGTCGCGTCCGCCGACCGGCGGCATCCGCATCCAGAGGCCGAGGATCGGCGAAACGAACATCGTCACGCCGGACACGACCAGCGCGCCCTCGACGCCGATCAGATCGGCAAGGTGACCCCAGCCCCAGCTGCCGATGGCGATGCCGCCGGCGATCGATGCCTGGAATGCGGCCAGCGATCGTCCCGCCACCCAGCGCGGCGCCGACAGTTGCACGCCGATATTGAACAGCGCCACCGCCAGCATCCACACCGCGCCGGCGACCACGAGAGCCGCGGCCGTGATCACCGCGAGCTTGCTGGTGGCAACCGCCACGGTCGCAACGCCCATCACCACCGCGCAAAGCCGCACCGCGGCCTCGCCGCTCATGCGCTTGCGCATCTCGCCGATATTCAGCGCGCCGATCACCGCGCCCATGCCGAATGCGCCGAGCATGATGCCGTAGGTCTGTGCTCCGCCATGCAGGAGGTCGCGCGCCACCAGCGGCATCAGGGCGGAAATCGAGCCGCCGGCGATGCCGGTAGCCAATGTGCGTCCCAGCACGATGCGGATCGAGGGCGAATTGGCGATGTAGCGGAAGCCCGAGACCATGGCGCGGGTGAGTTGTTCGCGCGGCAGCCGCGACGGCTCGGTGACGCGCCGCCACAGGAACAGCACGATGAGCAGCGGCACATAGCACAGTGCGTTGACGGCGAAGGCAGCAACCGCACCCGCCGCAGCCACCACGATGCCGCCGATGGCAGGGCCGAAACTGCGCGCGATGTTGTAGCTGATGCCGTTCAGCGCCACCGCCGACGGCAGCGTCTCCGGCGGCACCTGCTCGCTGACGGAGGCCTGCCATGCCGGACCGAACAGCGCCATGCCGCTGCCGATGATGAAGCAGAACGCCAGCAGGATGTTGGGCGTGATCATTCCGGCCCAGGTCAGGACCGTGAGACCGCTTGCTCCGACCAAGGCGATCACCAGGGACACCAGCGACACCTTGCGGCGATCATACATGTCGGCCACCGCACCGGCCGGCATCGAAATCAGCATGATCGGCAGCATCAAGGCCGTCTGCACCAGTGCCACCTTGTCGGCGGCGGACGTCATCTGCGTCATCGCCCACGCCGCGCCGACGCTCTGGATCATCAAGCCGAGATTGGACAGCAGGCTGGCCAGCCAGATTCGCCGGAACACCCTGTGCCGCAGCGGCGCGGCGAGACCATCGGCGGACGTCGGACGTTTGGGCGGTTCGGTCATGGGAGCTTTGCTGCCTGCAAAATAGTCGTGGTTGTCCCGTGGCCGTACGGCTATGAGTCGGCGCAAACGGATTTAGGGACGATTTCCCGCGGGAGGCAAGCGATGCGCGTTTCGAGACGTGGACTACTTCTGGCCGCAGCCGCGCTGCCGCTGGCAGCCGGCGGCCGGCCCGGTCGCGTTCTCGCCCAGGGCGGCAGCCAGACCCCGCCGACGGGACAACCGGCTGCTGCGCCCGAACTGCCGCCGATCCTGTTCGTCCACGGCAACGGCGATCATGCCGCGCTCTGGATGACCACGCTGTGGCGCATGGCATCCAACGGCGTTCCGCACGACCGCATGCTGGCGTTGAATTTCACCGACCCGCTGGCGCGCGCCGACGACACCAAGCCGCAACCGTTCCGATCGTCGACCGAGGATCAGCGGGCCGAACTGGCGGCAGCCGTCGCGGCATTGAAGCAGCGCACGGGCGCGGCCCGGATCGCGCTGGTCGGCAGCTCGCGCGGCGGCTATGCGATCCGCAATTTCATCAAGAACGGCGGCGGGGGCGATGTCAGCCACGCGGTGCTGTGCGGCGTGCCCAATCATGGCGTCTACGCCTGGGACGACAACCCCGGCAACGAATTCAACGGCCGCGGCCCCTTCCTGACCGCTCTCAATGCCGGCGCCGATGAAGTGACCGCCGGCACAGCTTTTCTGACGCTGCGCAGCGACAACCTCGACAAATACGCGCAACCGGACGGTGCGTTCGTCGGCAAGGCCGGGCATCCCACCAACGTGACCTTTGCCGGACCGGAACTGCGCGGCGCCACCAATCTCGTGCTGGGGCCAGTCGATCACCGCGAGACCGCATTCTCGCCGCGCGCCTTCCGCGAGATCTACAAGTTCATCGCCGGGCGCGAGCCGGAGCGCATCGCCATCGTTCCCGAGAGCGAGGTCAAGCTCAGCGGTCTCGTCACCGGTCTCGCCGGCGGCGTTCCGACCAACCGCCCGGTGGACGAAGCCGCGCTGGAAATCTATCGCGTGGCGCCCGACACCGGCGAGCGGATCGGCGGCGCGATCCACGCGGCGAAAACGATGGCCGACGGCCGGTGGGGGCCGGTGCAGGTGCAGCCCGACTGGTGCCTCGAATTCGTGCTCAACGTGCCCGGCACGCCGATCACCCACATCTATCGTTCGCCGTTCGCCCGCTCGTCCGATGTCGTGCATCTGCGCCCTGCGCAACCACTCGGCAAGACCAATAACGGCATCGGCGCGTTGGTGATGATGTCGCGGCCGCGAGGCTATTTCGGCCTGCCCCGCGACATCGTCTTGTTGAACGGCAAGGTGCCGAATGATGTCAAGGCCGGCGTGCCGGCCGACTCGGTGACTATCGCCCGCCTGCCGGCCTCCGACATCGGCCGGCCAATCGTAGCGATGTTCAACGAGGAACGGATCGTGGCGCGATCGTGGCCGGCATCGCAGAATCATGTCTCGATCGCCGAACTGACCTCGTGACTGGCGTTTCTTGCGGGAGCCTTGCAGGCGCCCAGATTTTATCATCAGATCGCGAGCGGCGAATGGTTCGCCGTTCGGCAATAGGCCGCTCCAGATAGTCATGAGGCTCACGTGAGCATCGCCGACGTCATCGATCCGCCCGTTGGCCGTCCACCGCTGGTACCGCCGTTCCCATCGCGCGCCGCCGAATCCATGGGGCTGTTCGGACGCATCGCCGCGATCCGCAAAAGCACCATCGGCAGTTGGGGCCAGCGCGCTTACGAGGACGACGTCATCCGCGGCCGCTTCTTCGGTCACAGCAGCTTCATCCTGAATACGCCGGATACCATCCGCCACGTGCTGGTGGAGAATTACGAGAACTATACCCGCACGCCGGCCGGCATCCGCGTGCTGCGGCCGATGCTGGGCGAAGGCCTGCTGCTGGCGGAGGGCCGCAACTGGAAACACCAGCGCCGCACGCTGGCGCCGGCGTTCACGCCGCGCGCGGTGACGACATTGGTGCCGCACATGGTGTCCGCGATCGACGAAACCGTTGCCGCGCTCGATGCGCGGCGCGATCAGCCGACGGACCTGCGCGAAGCGATGCAGCATATGACGCTGGAGATCGCCGGCCGCACCATGTTTTCGTTCAGCATGGCACATCACGGCGCGACCCTGCGCAACTTCGTCATCGAATACGCATCGCGACTGGCGCGCCCGCATTTCTTTGATCTGCTGCTGCCGACGGGCTGGCCGAGTCCGCAGGACATCTCGCGCGCCCTGTTTCGCAGGCGCTGGACCCGCTTCATTCAAGCGCTGATCGCCGAGCGCCGCGCCGCCGGCAAGGCCGAGGACGCGCCGCCGCGCGATCTGTTCGAACTGATGGTGGCGGCGCGTGATCCGGAAACCGGACAGGCCTTTTCCGACCAACAACTCGGCGATCAGGTCGCGACCATGATTCTCGCCGGACACGAAACCACGGCGACAGCGCTGTTCTGGTCGCTGTATCTGCTCGCGCTCGATCCGGCGACGCAGGACGAGGTGGCCGCCGAAGTCCGCGGCGTTGCCGTCAACGATGCCAACGCGATCGAACGGCTGAAATTCACGCGCGCGGTGATCGACGAAACCATGCGCCTGTATCCGCCGGCCTTTCTGATCGCGCGCGCCGCTGCCGGCCCCGACACGCTCGGCAATGGTCTCGACGTGGTCAAAGGCGACGTCATTTTGATCGCGCCATGGTTGCTGCACCGGCACGAAAAACTCTGGGACGACCCCAACGCTTTCGTCCCGGAGCGTTTCGCGCCCGGCACGGCGGCACCGGATCGCTTCGCTTACTTGCCGTTCGGTGTCGGCCCCCGCGTCTGCATCGGCGCGCACTTCGCGATCGTCGAGGCGACGCTCGCGCTCGCCAAGATCATCGGCGCCTTCCATATCGAACTCGGCGACCGCGAGCCTGTGATGCCTGTCGGCGTCGTGACCACACAGCCGGATCGCTCGCCGCCGTTCCGCATCACCCGGCGTTGATCAACGGCTAGCTGCGGGAGCCCGGGCCAACCTGCCTCTTTGTTGACCTTGGAGCGGCTGCGCTGTTGCAGTAACATGGCCCCGATGAGTGAAGTGCAGGCCCTGTTCTCGATCCTGAGACAGTCCGCCGACCCTCTCGTGGCGGATGCGATTCAGCGGCTTGTGGAAACCGGCGCCGACCGCGAACTCAACCGCATCAACGTTCTGGATGTCTCGAGGAAGACGGGGCTGCCGGAAGAACCCGTCATCGCCGGCTTCCTGCACGCCTCCCGCATCGGCCTGTTCGACATGTCCTGGAACGTGTTGTGTCCCGGTTGCAGCGGCGTGCTGGATTCCCACAGCTCCCTGAAGTCGCTGCGCCACGACGACTACAACTGCGCATTGTGCGCGGCCGGCTATGAGGCCTCCGTCGATGAGGGCGTGGAGGTCGCCTTCACCGTCAGCCCGCGGGTGCGGCGGATCGCGGCGCACGATCCCCACTCGCTGCCGCTTTGGGAATATGCACGCCAGATCTTCTGGAGTTCGGGTGTCGAGATCGATGACGCGACCTTTCCGCAACTCATCGAAGAGGTGACGCTGGAGGCGATCGAACTGCCGCCGGGGGAAAAGGCGCTGCTATCGCTGCAACTGCCGAGCCAGTTTTGCATCGTGTTCGAGCCGGTGACCCACACCGCGCACTTTCTCGACGTGCGCGGCGAGCCGACCCGCGAGCGACAACAACTTTCGGTGATCTATACCGGCAAGGAGGCGCCGACCGGAACGATCCCGATGCGGCCGGGACCGCTGCGGCTCTCGCTCGAGAACCAGGTCCACGTCCGGGTGCTGCCCTCGGTCTGGATCGCCGGCGACGTGCTGCATGAATTGCTCGGCAAGCGCAAGCCGATTCTCACCGCCAAGCGGATTCTCGCCAACCAGACATTCCGCGATATCTACAAAGCGGACAATCTGACCATCGACCAGCGCCTCAAGATCACGTCGCTGACCTTCCTGTTCACCGACCTGAAAGGTTCGACAGCGCTTTACGAGCGTGTCGGAGACCTCGCGGCATTCGATCTGGTGCGCGCGCATTTCCAGGCGCTGCTCGACATCATCGCCAACGAGGCCGGCGCGGTGGTGAAGACCATCGGCGATGCGGTGATGGCCACCTTCGTCAGGCCGGAGCAGGCCTTCGCAGCGGCGCTGCAGATGCGCAAGGCGATGGACGCGCTCAACGAAGCGCGCGGCACCGCCGATCTCGTGCTCAAGATCGGCATTCATGAAGGGCCTTGCCTCGCGGTGATGCTGAACGAGCGTCAGGATTACTTCGGCCAGACGGTGAACATCGCCGCGCGGGTTCAAGCGCTCTCGACATCGCAGGCGATTCACGTGACCGGTCCGATCATCGATACGCCGGCCGTCAACGCCATGCTCGATGGCGCGTCGATTGCACCGATCCGCAAGCATGCGGCGCTGCGCGGCATCGCCGACAAAGTCGTGGTGTACGAAATTCCGTGATTATCCGGCGGTTCGCGAACAGTTGGAAAGAGCCGGCGCAGGCAGGTTACGGAACGGTAATTTCGCTGCCCGGAACCCAAAATGGATTGCCAGCGTTGCATTTTCAGGCCATAGCGCCGCCCGAGCCGCAACCTTTTTCAGCAATTCGCAGGAACACCGATCAATGCTGGATCGATTACGTCAGTTCATTGCCGAGGTGACGTCGCCTCTGACCCAGGACAATCGCCCTTTCGACGAGTCCGATTATCGTCTCGCGGCAACGGCCCTGCTGATCCATGTGGTGTCCCTCGACGGCGAGCCCTCGGAGGTGGAGAAGCGCAAGCTGCATACGGTGCTGCAATCCCGCTTCCAGCTCGATGCGGCAACCGTCACGCAAATGATCGCCACCGCGACCTTGATGGAAGGCGAAGCGGTCGACCTTTATCGCTTCACCAGCGTGATCATGCGGTCAGTCGATGAGGAGGGGCGCAAGCGCATCGTCGAGATGATGTGGGAGCTGGTCTATGCCGACGGCAATGTCAGCGAATTCAAGGACAACGTGATGTGGCGCGCCGCCGACCTGCTTGGCGTCTCGTCGCGCGACCGCATCGAACTCAAGCATCGGGTCGCCAGCAATCGCCCCGATACGGTGACGCAGTAACGCCGGCCCGCAAGACCGGCTTCGCCGGCCGCGCATTTGCAGGCGGCGTTTCCTGATTATGTGATAGCTGAATTTTCCAGGGCGCCGAGCCACCGCGTCGGTATTCCAAGTCTTTGCGAGTCAGTCATTTGATGACCCAATGTGTCACCCTCGTTACCGGCGCATCGTCGGGCATCGGCTCTGAGCTGGCGCGGGTTTTCGCCGCCCGCGGCCATCATGTCGCGCTGGTGGCGCGCCGGGCGGATCGGCTGACGGCCCTCGCCGATTCCATTGTTGCCGATGGAGGCATCCGTCCGCTCGTCCTTGCCTGCGACCTGACGCATGCGGACGCGGCGGACATCATCGCGGCCGCCCTCGCGCACGCGGGGGTCGAGGTCGATACGCTGGTCAACAATGCCGGCTTCGGCCTGTTCGGCGAGGCGATCGAACTCGATCACACCCGGCAGCTGGACATGATCACGGTCAACATCCGCGCGCTGACCGACCTGACCCTGCGCTTTGCCGACAGCCTGATCCGCCACCGCGGCGGCCTGCTCAACGTGGCCTCGGTGGCGGCTTTTCTGCCCGGCCCCGGCATGGCCGTCTATTACGCGTCCAAAGCATATGTGCTGTCGTTCACCGACGCGATGCATAACGAACTCGGCCGGCGCGGTGTCCGCGTCACGGCGCTCTGTCCGGGACCGGTGCCGACCGAATTTCAGGCACGTGCGGGATTCCATGCGGGAATGGATTCGGCCCTGCTCAGCGTCTCGCCGGCGGCGGTGGCGCTGGCCGGCTATCGCGGCCTGATGCGCGGACGGCGCGTCGTGCTGCCGGGCGCCGGCATCCGCGCGATTCCCTTCATGTTGCGATTCGTGCCGCGCGGCCTGGTGCTGTCGATGGTCGGCCTGATCCAGCGACGTCGGTAAATGACCATTGCCTTGTTTCGGCCGCGGTGGCGGTTATTAAAAATTTACCAACCCGGATAATTCTCGAATCATGGTGTCGCGCGCACGACGCGCCGGACAAGAACGCACGATGTCGATTCGCTCGGCCAATTTTCGGACTGCCGCGACGCTCAGGAATTTCGGCGACGACCGCCGCCCGGTGCTGGTGGTGCTGCATCAGGAATCGTCGACGCCGGGCCGGGTCGGCAATACGCTGCGGGCCCTCGGCTACACGCTCGATATCCGCAAGCCCCGCTTCGGCGACCGCTTGCCCGCCACGCTCGATGACCACGCCGGCGCGGTAATCTTCGGCGGCCCGATGAGCGCCAACGATCCGGATGCCTTCATCCGCATGGAGATCGACTGGATCGCGGTGCCGCTGCGGGAACGGCGCCCCTATCTCGGCATCTGCCTCGGCGCGCAGATGCTGGCGAAACAGCTCGGCGCGACGGTTGCGCCTCATGCCGAAGGCCGCGCCCAGATGGGCTATTACCCGATCCGGGTCACCGAGGCCGGCCGTGCACTGTGCGGGCCATGGCCGGATCAGGTCTATCAGTGGCATTGCGAAGGTTTCACGCTGCCTCATGGCAGTGAACTGCTGGCCGCGTGCGATGAATTTCCGGCGCAGGCGTTTCGTGACGACACCGCCGTCGGACTGCAGTTTCACCCCGACGTCACCACCGCGATGATGCATCGCTGGACCACGCACGGCGCCGAACGCCTGTCGTTGCCGGGCGCGCAGCCGCGCGCGGCGCATTTCGCCGGGCGCGCGGTTTACGATACGGCTGAACGCGCGTGGCTGACCGCCTTCCTGCAGCAGTGGCTTCGTTGCGGCGAACCGCGCGCCAGCGGCCTCATTCTGGCGCAGGCCGCGGAGTAATTTCCGCGCGGCGGGATCGCCGCGCAGGAAACCCCGTATCGTCTTCCGTCAAAGCCCGCTAAATTTTTGGGCCACTGCATCTAGCCGGGAGCCGATCCGCATGACTGTCGAGGCGTTCGCCGCATTGCTCCGTGCATTCACGCTGTCCGCCGAATCCGGCGACGGCGCCCGCTTCGCGGCGCATTTCACCGAGGACGCGGTCTATCACGATTACATCTATGGTCCGCATCAAGGCCGCGCCGAGATCGCGCACATGCTGCAGGACATGTTCCACCGTGATGCCACCGATTATCGCTGGGAAATGTTCGATCCCGTCTTCAACGGCACCATGGGTTACGCGTGGTCGCTGTCGAGCTTCACCTCCACCATCCCGCAATTCGCAGGACAGCGCGTGGTGATCGACGGCATGAGCCGCTTCATCATCCGCGACGGGCTGATCGCGGAGTATCGCGAATCGGTTAACGGCGGGGTGGCGATGGCGCAGCTCGGCGTCGCGCCGGAGCGGATGAACAAGGTTTTCAACCGGTGGGCCGGCTGGCTCAGGGAACGACCCGAGACCGTCGCCTATCTTGCACGGCCGAAAGCCGGCGCCATGGACACATAATGGAGGACGCGATGGGCTATCAGGAGATTCTTTACGGTGTCGAGGATCGCATCGCGACCATCACGCTCAACCGGCCGGACCGCATGAATGCGTGGACACCGACGATGGAACGCGAGGTTCGCGAGGCGATGGGCAAGGCGGCGAACGATGACGAGGTCCGTGTCATCGTCCTCACCGGCGCGGGCCGCGCCTTCTGCGCCGGCGCCGACATGGACGCGCTGAAGGAGCTCGACCCGAACGACATCAAGACGCGCGGCAACGACATGCCGGCATTCGACATGAACCGGCGCGCGGACTGGCAGTCCCGCTATGGCTTCTATCCTTCCATCGCCAAACCGATCATCGGTATGCTGAACGGTGCCACCGCCGGCATCGGGCTCGTGCATGCGCTCTACTGCGACATGCGCTTCGCCGCCGACAACACCGTGTTCACCACCGCCTTCGCCCGGCGCGGCCTGATCGCCGAACACGGCATCAGCTGGATGCTGCCGCGAATCGTCGGCCACGCCAACGCCCTGGACCTGTTGCTCTCGGCGCGGCGCGTCTCCAGCGAGGAGGCGCTTCGGATCGGGCTGGTCAATCGGCTCTGCCCGCCGGACCAGCTTCGCGCGCAAACCTATGCCTATGCGCGCGACCTTGCCGACAATGTCTCGCCGTCGGCCATGGCGGTGATCAAGCGCCAGCTCTATGAGGTGCCGTTCCAGACGCTGGCGGAAGCCACCATCGACGCCAACCGCGACATGGTCCGGGCGCTGGAGAGCGCCGATTTCCGCGAGGGCGTTGCCAGTTTCATGGAAAAGCGGCCGCCGCGATTTACGGGGCGGTGAGAGGGATAAATGGGTTTGCGGAGGTTACCAGCCCGGCTTCGCCCTTCGGGCTACGCCGCGGCAGCCTTCACTTGCTTCGCCTTCGATAGCTTGGAATGTGGCTCGCCGAGCCGTAGCTGGCGAAGCCAGCGAAGGCTGGTGGAGCCAGGGAGGATCGAACTCCCGACCTCGTCATTGCGAACGACGCGCTCTCCCAGCTGAGCTATGGCCCCGTTGCAGCGTGGCGACTGGATCTGCGCCACCGCAAGTGGGCGTCATTTAAATCCCGGCCGACACCAAGTCAAGGATGCCGCGCGGCCCGCCATCGCCGCAAAAATGGCCGGAACTTCCCTTGTTTAGCGGGGGGTGAACCGATAGTTTCCGGGCCACCGACACCGCCCCGCGACCAACCCGCGAGTTGCTCCCGCCATGCGCGCCATTCTCGATATCGTCCTCATCGTCCTCGATCTCTATGTCTGGCTGCTCATCGCCTCCGCCATTCTGTCCTGGCTTGTCGCCTTCAACGTGGTCAACACCCGCAACCAGTTCGTCGCCGCGATCGCCGAGTTCCTCTACCGCATCACCGAGCCGCTGCTGGCGCCGATCCGCAATTTCATGCCCAATCTCGGCGGCCTCGACATTTCGCCGATCATCCTGATCCTGATCATCATGTTCATTCAGCGGGTGATCACCTACTACATCTACCCCGCCGTGTTCTAAGCCCGGGCCGGCCGGTGCCGATGGATCCTTGGCGTTATTCCATGCAGGGCATCAGCGTGGCGCTGCGCGTTACCCCGCGCGGCGGCCGCGATGCGATCGACGGGATCGAGACGCTGGCGAACGGCAGGAGCGTCGTGAAAGTCCGGGTGCGGGCCATCGCCGAGAGTGGCGAAGCCAATCGCGCCGTGATCGATCTGCTCGCCAAGGCGCTCGGCGTCCCCAAGCGGCAGGCTCGTCTCTTGACGGGCGCGACCTCGCGGCTCAAGCAGATCGCGATCGACGGCGACCCCCACAAGCTCGGCGAGGCGCTGCGCCACCTGACCACCGCGCCGACAGACGACGACCCCAATGGCGAGAGGACGACATGACTGCGCGCATCATCGATGGAAAACAGATTGCCGCCGAGCTTCGCGGGCGCGTCGCCGATGAAGTCGCGCGGGTTCAGCGCGACCATGACCTGACACCGGGCCTTGCGGTGGTGCTGGTGGGCAACGACCCCGCCAGCGAGGTCTATGTGCGCAGCAAGCACAAACAGTCGCAGGCCGCCGGCATGGCTTCGTTCGAGCACGTGCTGCCGGCGGACGTGGCACAGGACAAGCTGTTGGCCCTGATCAGCCGGCTCAACCGCGATCCCGCCGTCCACGGCATCCTGGTGCAACTGCCGCTGCCGAAGGGATTCGACACCGAGGCCGTGATCGCGGCGATCGATCCGGCCAAGGATGTCGACGGGTTGCACCCCAACAATGCCGGACGGCTGGCGGGCGGGTTGCCGGCGCTGTCGCCGTGCACGCCGCTCGGCTGCATCATTCTGACCAAGAGCGTCCATGAGTCGCTGGAAGGGATGGATGCACTGGTGATCGGCCGCTCCAATCTGGTCGGCCGCCCGCTGGTGCAACTGCTGCTCAATGAGAACGCCACCGTCACCATCGCGCATTCGCGCTCGCGCGACCTGCCGGAGCTGTGCCGTCATGCCGATCTGGTCTACGCCGCGGTCGGCCGTCCGGAAATGGTGCGCGGCGACTGGATCAAGCCCGGCGCGACCGTGATCGACGTCGGCATCACCCGCCTGCCGGGTAGCGACGGCAAGACCCGGCTGGTCGGCGACGTGGCCTTCACCGAGGCGCTGGCGACCGCCGGCGCCATTACGCCGGTGCCGGGCGGCGTCGGCCAGATGACCGTGGCATGCCTGCTGGTGAACACGCTGCGCGCCGCCTGCGCGATCCGCGGCCTGCCACCGCCGGCGGTGTGACCAATCGGATGATGCCCTGACGCGATCCTGAGGTGGCGATGCACTTGCATCGCCCTCGAACTTTTCGAGGCGTCACGCGTCGCCTGTCGCGCCTATCGGGTGACGCCTTCGATTCGATGTTCCGTTGATTGATCTATCCCGCGCTGCTCTGGATCAGCCGCCGGTAGAAGCGGATCATGTCAGCATAATTCGCAATGCTGAGCCGCTCATTTGTGCCGTGGAAACGCTTGAGATCATCCGAGGTCGCGCGCACCGGCGAAAAGCGGAAGATGTTGTCGGTCAGCCCGGCATAATGCCGCGAATCGGTGGCGGCGATCATCAATCCCGGCGCGACGATCACGTCCGGAAAAATCTCGCGAATGGTCCGGTTGAGGATGCGATAGCCGGCGCTGGCCGTGCCCGTCACCGGCGGCGGATCGGTATTGCCGAGAAACGGCGCGATCGTGATCCGCTCGTTCCTGACCGTCTCCCGCACATGGGCGGTGACGCTGTCCTGCGTGTCGCCCGGCAGCAGCCGGAAATTCACCGTCGCTTCGGCATTGCCGGGCAGGACGTTGTCCTTGTCGCCGGCATTGAAGATGGTCAGTGCGGTGGTGGTACGCACCATCGCCCGCGTCGGGCCGGACTTGTCGAACTCGCGTACCAGGAGCGGCTTGAACAGCCAGAGATTCGACAGCACGACGCGATTGAAGCCGCTCATCTCCGGCGCCAGCGTCGCGAACATCTCACCGACGGCGCCGCGGACCCGCGCCGGCAGACTGTGATCCTCGAGCCGCGCCAGCGCGGCAGCCATCATGCCGATGGCGGTATCGCGCGGCGGCATCGAGGAATGCCCCGGCGTTGCGCGCGCGGTCAGCACCAGCGTGGCGTAGCCCTTTTCCGCGATGCCGATCATCGCAGCCGGCTTGTCGAGGCCCTTCATGATGCCGTCGGTGATCAGCAGGCCTTCGTCGAGCACGAAATCAAGTTTGACGCCGCGCGAGGGGAGCAGCGCCGCGATCTCTTTGGCGCCGCGCTGGCCGCTCACCTCCTCGTCATGTCCAAAGGCAAGATAGACGGTGCGCGTCGGCCGAAATCCGTCCTTGGCCATCTGCTCGACGGCTTCGAGAATCGCGTAGAGATTGCCCTTGTCGTCCCAGGAGCCGCGCCCCCAGATGAAACCGTCGGCGATGACGCCGTCGAATGGCGGATGCTGCCAATCCTTCTCGGTGCCCGGCGCGACCGGAACGACATCCTGATGCGCCAGAAGGGCGATCGGCTTCGCCGCCGGCTCGCTCCCCTCCCAGGTGTAGAGCAGGCTGTGCCCGCCGACGATCTCGCGCTTGGCGACCGCGTGGAATGCCGGAAAACTGGCGGCGATAAGCGCGCGCAGGCCGCGCAGCGCATCAGCATCCTGCTCGGGATTCAGGAAGTTTGAAATCGTCCGGAAGCGGATCGCTTCGCTGAGCCGCGCAGCCGCGCCCTGCTCGTCGACATCGGCGCGGGCAAGCGCGTCGACCTGAATCTGCCGCGAGCTTTGGCGCAGCGTATTCACGGCGACGACGCCCGCCAGCACCACGACGGCGGCAAGAATGACGGCAAGCCCGCCACCGACCCATGTCATCAGCCGCCGCATGAACCTTGCCCCCCGCGTCGCGATCCGCGATCTTACGCCTTCTTGGCGCGCTCGATGCCTTCGAGGATCAGGCGATGAGCCTCGTCCGCGCCGCCCCAGCGCAGCACCTTGACCCACTTGCCTTTCTCCAGATCCTTGTAGTGCTCGAAGAAATGCTGGATCTGCTGCAGCGTGATATCGGGAAGGTCGCTGTAAGTGCGAATCTTGTCATAGCGCTGCGTCAGTTTCGAGGTCGGCACCGCCACAATCTTCTCGTCGCCGCCCGCTTCGTCTTCCATCAACAGCACGCCGACCGGCCGGATCGCGATCACCGCGCCGGGGACGATGGCGCGCGTGTTGGCGACCAGCACGTCGCACGGATCGCCGTCACTCGACAGCGTATGGGGAATGAAGCCGTAATTTCCCGGATAGCGCATCGCCGTATAGAGAAAGCGATCGACGACAAGCGTACCGGCCTTCTTGTCCATCTCGTACTTGATCGGCTCGCCGCCGACCGGCACTTCGATGATGGCGTTGACCTCATGGGGCGGATTCGCTCCGAGGGAAATGGCGTCAATACGCATGGTAGGCTCCGTGGTTTAAATCGATCGGCGCGAAACGCGACACGCCATCGTCATACGCGAATTGGCAGAAAAAAGCTTAAAAGAGCGGCGGCACTTGTCCGACCTTGACCGGGCCCAGCATGACGGCGCCATCGGCGAAGCGCAGCGGAAAGGCCCGTGCCGGCTTGCCCTCGAGCTCGGCCGGATTGCCGAGCGCGTTGACGCTGGCGGTCAGACCGGCACTGGCATTCTGGCGCACCACCTTGCCGAGGCCGGGGATCATCCTGTCCAGCGAGCCGAGCAGGCTGTTGACGTCCTCTGCCCGGACCCCGGGCGCGACCCGATCCAGCGTGGCCTGCGGCACCCCTTCCTCCAGCATCTTCTCGATGCCGAGCAGCGGGATCACCTGTTCCAGACCTGCCACCGTCATTTGCAGTTCGCCGTCCAGATTGCCGTTCGCCGTCAGGCCGAGGGACCCGGCGGCCACGGCTACAAGATTGCCCTGCTGAATGCGGGAACGCTCGATCTCGATCTTGCCGCCGGCCGCCTGAATGTCCCGAAATCGCTCCGGCCAGGGCTTGGGCCGGAAGTCCTTCAGGCCGGTGAGCCGCGCGCCAACCAAAACGTCGAAGGGCGCCGCGAGCACGGGATGAACATCGTGAAGGCTGGCCTGCGTCATGTCCACCGCCACGTCGATCACTGGATGATCCGGCGTCGACATCGCCGCAAGCTGGGTATGAAGCTCGGCATGGGAGGCGCGCGCGAGCGGCACGGCGACGCCGCTGTTCACGCGGTCCACCGCGGGCGCGTCGAAGACCAGCGCCACGCGCTCGGGAACATCGGGCAGTCCGGCGATGCTGCTGCGCGCGATCTTCCAATTGATCTGAATCGCCGGCGGTTCGCCGCGCGGCGCCATCGTCGCCGGGGCACTGAATTCCGCGATCAGCAGGCCCGGCGTGTAAACCTGCCCGATGACCAGAATCTTGCCGAGCCGCGCCGTCATCGGCGCAGCCGCAGCACCATCGGCGGTCTGCGATACCAGCGTGACGCTGGCATCCTCGCAGGTCACCTCGAGGCGGAACGGGAAGCCGGCGACCGAACGCTTGCCGCAGTCATAGATCCGGCCAGCCTTCGCCTCACGTTCGCGCCAGACATCGACCCTCCGGTCGACCTGCGAGGCGGCATAGAACCAGAACGCGCTCCAGCCGATCGCCGCGATCACGACCAGGACAGGCATCACGAATACCGGCCACAACGGCCGCTGGCGCGGGACTTTTATCGAATCGGACATCGGCGACCTTAACAAAACGAATCCGGCAATTTTGGACAATCCGGCCTGTCATTGCAGAACTCCCGTCTTGCACGAAGACAGGCGAACCGCAAATATCCGACCGACTTCAGCGACCAACCAGGGAATTTCAGGCCAATGCAGTTCGATGACGTCATCCTCGGCCGCCGGAGCATCCGCGGATACAAGCCGGATTCGGTCCCGCGAGCGCTGATCGAGGAGATCATCGCCTTGGCGATGCGCGCGCCGTCGTCGATGAATACCCAGCCATGGAATTTCTACGTCATCACCGGCGAACCGCTCGATCGAATCCGGGCCGGAAATACCGAACGGATGGTGGCCGGCATCCCGCAATCGCGCGAATTCCGCACGGGTCAGCCTTTTACAGGCCAGCACCGCGACAGGCAAATCGGCGTCGCCAAGCAATTGTTCGCGGCCATGGGAATCGCGCGCGACGACAAGGCCATGCGGCAAGACTGGGTTCTGCGCGGCTTCCGCCAGTTCGACGCGCCCGTCTGCATCATCGTGACCTATGATCGCGTGCTCGACGGCAGCGACGACACGCCCTTCGATTGCGGCGCCGTCGCCACCGCTCTGGTCAATGCCGCGTGGTCGCGCGGCCTCGGCGCCGTGATCAACAGCCAGGGCATCATGCAGTCGCCGGTGGTTCGTGAGCATGCCAAGATCCCCGACGATCAGGTCATCATGAAAAGCATCGCCCTTGGATGGCCGGACGAGAGCTTCCCGGCCAACGCGGTGGTCTCCGAACGCAAATCGGTCGAGGAAGCCACGGTCTTTGTGGGCTTCGACGATTGACCCCGCACGTCCTCCCAAGTGTCCGTCACCGCTGAAATGACGAATCATGCTCTAGCTGAACTGCCGGACGGCGATCTGTGGGTCTTCGGTTACGGCTCGCTGATGTGGCGGCCGGGCTTTGCATTCGAAGAACAGTTTCCGGCGCGGCTGATCGGCGCTCATCGCGCATTGTGCGTTTATTCCTTCGATCATCGCGGCACGCCCGAACGGCCGGGCCTCGTGCTGGGCCTCGATCGCGGCGGAGCCTGCCGCGGCATCGCCTTCCGGGTCGCCGCAGCGCGGCGCGAGGAAACCGTGGCCTATCTTCGGGAGCGCGAGCAGACCACCAACGTCTACCACGAAGTCACGCGCGCGGTGTGGCTGCAGAACGATCCGCGACAGCGCGTGAGCGCGCTCACCTACATTGTCGATCGCGGTCATGTGCAATATGCGGGACGGCTGTCACTGCAACAGCAGCTCCATTACGTGCGGCAGGGGCACGGCCGTTCGGGCGCAAATCGCGATTATGTGCTGTCCACGGTGAAGTCCATCGAGATGCAGGGATTCCACGACGCGCCACTGCACCAGCTCGCAACGCTGCTGCGCGCGGAGTCCCCCTCGGATCGCGCAGCGGCGGAATCCTGACGGCGTTTTTCGCGACTGATGGACTTAAGACGCGAGCTTGCGCGCGCCGCTATACCTTCGCCGACGATGGGCCCGGTACGCCGCCGAACAATTGCGCCTGCTCGGCCCGCCCGGCCTCGATCAGGCGATGGCTGGCCTGCTCGATCGCCGCGCTGACGCGCGCGACGAATTCATCGCGCGGCAATCCCGGCGGCAGCGGATCGAGAAACTCCACCACCAGCGTGCCCGGGTAGCGCAGAAAGCTGCGGCGCGGCCAGAACAACCCCGAATTCAGTGCGACAGGCACGCATGGCGCGTCGGCGCCGGCATAGATCAGACCGACGCCGGCCTTGTAGCTGGGCGGCGCATCGACGGCCCGGCGCGTGCCTTCCGGAAAGATGATGAGCTGACGCCCGCCCCTCACGACATCGCGCGCGCGGCGAGCGACCTCGATCAGCGCCTTGCCACCTGCCGTGCGGTTGATGGCGATCATCTCGGCTTTTCGCAAATACCAACCGAAGAACGGAATGCGGAGAAGCTCGCGCTTGAGCATATAGACCGGCTGGTCGAACAGCGGCAGCAGCGCAAAAGTTTCCCACATCGACTGATGCTTGGCGGCAACGATGAGCGGACCCGCGGGAATCTTCTCGACGCCCCGGAATTCCACCTTGGTCCCGCAGATCACCCGCTGCAGCCAGATATTGCTGCGCGCCCAGTATTTCGCCACGGTGAGAATCCCTCGCCGCGGCATCAGGAAAGTCGGCAACGCGGCAAGAATCCACAGCACCAGCCAGACATAGAACAGCACGTTGTAGACCAGCGAGCGCAGAAAGATCGCGACCATCAGGATTCCTGTCAGTTGGCGCCCACTCGCGCCGTCTTCGGCGCAACCGGCCTCGGCGCCGAGGGCCGATCGATCCCACTCGGCAACAGCTCGAGTCCAAGGTCCGCGAGGCGCACGCGGATTTCGGCCGCAACATATTTCACATATTCGGACAGCAAAAGCCGCATCGCCGCGCCATTGGTCCACCACGGCTCGTCGCGCCACCGGTCGCTGATCACCGCGAACGGGATCAGATCGATGTCCGGCATGGCATGGGACATTTCGACGATGGCGCGCGGCATATGATAGTTCGACGTCACGACGATCAGCGAGCGGAACCCGCGCTGGTGCGCCCAGCGGCGCGTTTCGGCGGCATTGCTGCGCGTATTGACCGCGGAGCGATCGAGATCGGCACAGCAATCGAGCAGCGCCTGGCTGTCCGGCACCGAACGCGAGATGTCGCTGATGCCGTTGGTTGGGTGCACGCCGGAAATCAGCAGCCGCTTGCCGTAGCCCTTGGCCAGCAATTCCACCGCATCGGAGACTCGCGAGGAGCCGCCGGTGAGCACGACGATGCCATCAGCATTGCTCGACGGATTCAGTTCGGCCACGCGCAGTTGCGACAGGAAGCCGACGAAGCCGAGCGCGGCGCCGAAGAAGCCAATGGCCAGAACGGCGACGATCAGCGCACGCAGCCAGCCGCGCGGGCGGGCAGGCGCCGCCGCGGTCTCCGGCAAAGTCTGGTCCACACGCTCGTCCATCACGCTCTGATCAAAAACCTACTCCATCCAGGTGGCGCGTCCGCACATCGCGCGCGTCGATTTTAGCATTTGCAGGCCGTTTCGGCAGGCCTTCGCGCCATATTCAGATCAGGGAGCGACCGCTTCCCGAGGCAATCGCCGGCGCCCGTGCTCTGGACAGTCGGACACTGCACGCGCGCGATCAACCGATGTCGTCCAGCGTCGCGAACAGCGTGCGGCGCGAAGCCCAGCCGGTGACAGCCGCGATCAAAATCGCTTGAGCCGCCAGCACCAGATAGCCCGAGGGCTGCAGGGCGAAGGTGCCGAGCAGCGCCACGAACTGGTCGCCCGTCGGCGTTCCGGCAAACCAGCCGGCGATGGATTCCGAGAAGCCGAACAGCAGCATCGCGGCGCCGCCGCCGAGAATGCCGCCCTCCAGTCCGAGACGCAGAAAGTGTCGCAAGAACCGGTTGGCGATGTAGCGATCGCTGGCGCCGACGAAGTGCAGCACCTCGACGATGGGACGATTCGCCGCCATTGCGCCCCGGGTGGCGAACGAGACCGAGATGACGGTGGCGATCACCACCAGCGCCAGAACCCCGAGGCCAGCCAGCACCGTGACGCCGCTCATAACCCGCATCCGCTCGACCCAGGCGCGATGATCGTCGACGCTGGCGGTCGGCGCGGCCTGCTTCAGCCTGGCGCTGAGCGCGGCGACATCGAGCTTGATGCCCTGCGTGACGCGGCCGACGATCACCCGCGGCACCGGCAGTTCGTCCAGCGATAGGCCGCTGCCGAGCCACGGCTCCAGCAGCTTGTTGGATTCCTCCCGCGAGAAGATGCGTACATCGACAATGCCCGGCTGGCTCTTGAGCACGTCCGCCGCGGCCGTCACATCGCGGTCGAGGTCGCGTCCGGCCAGCGGGCGGATCTGGATGGTGAGTTCGCTCGCGACGTCGGACTGCCACTCGGCCGCCGAGGCGCGCACCAGCAGCACCACGCCGGTGGTGATGCAGGCCAGAAACGTCATGATCGCGACCACCACCACCAAAGCGCGGCCGACGATCGAGCCGCGCGGCACGATCGGCGAGACATTGCGTGCCTTGGCCGGAACTTGCGGTCGCTCGTGACCGAGGTCCATCAAGGCATCGCGTCGGTCGCTGCCTTTACTCATAGATATGCAGCCGCCCCTGGTGCAGCACCAGACGCCGCGCCTCGTATTGATCCATCAGACCGATATCGTGTGTTGCGATGACGACGGCCGTGCCGGACTTGTTGAGTTCGATGAACAATCGCAGCAGGCGGCGGCCGAGAGTGGGATCGACGTTGCCGGTCGGCTCGTCGGCCAGCAGCAGGTTCGGCCGCGCGATCACCGCCCGCGCGATGGCCGCGCGCTGCTTCTCACCGCCGGAGAGGATCGGCGGCAGCGCATCCATCCGCTCGCCGAGGCCGACCCATTTCAGCAGATCGATGACTTCGCGACGATAGGTGGATTCGGCGCGGCCCATGACGCGGAACGGCAATGCCACGTTTTCATAGGTCGTCATGTGATCGAGCAGGCGGAAATCCTGCAGCACGATCCCGATGCGCTTGCGCAGATCGGCGATCTCGTTCTTGCCCAGCAGCGAGACGTCATGCCCGAACAGGTTCACCAGTCCGCGCGTCGGCCGCAGCGACAGGAATAAAAGTCGCAGCAGCGAAGTCTTGCCGGCGCCCGACGGCCCGGTCAGAAACTGGAACGAGTGCGCAGGAATCTGGAAATTGAGATCGCGCAGAATCTCCGGGCCGAGTCCGTAACGCAATCCGACATTTTCGAACCGGACCACAGGCAGCTCCGTTCTCGTGTCCTGCTTCCGACGCTGGCATCCCTTTGCGACACACGCTTCTGCAAGCGCAGGACGCCGAAGGACACAAGCAACTCATGGTTTCGCGTGGGTGGATGTGATGTCCGTCGGCCTGCCGCGCGGCCATGCCGGTCCGAACGTTCCAATCCGCCACACGCGGTGACACAGGCTGACCCTTCGAGGTGCTTCGCGCGCGGGGCGCGTGCGTCCGAAGCCGGGGCCAGCAAAAACTTCTTAACGGTTGTGCGTCAGTTATGGTTTCCGGTTCGTTAACGGACCGCGGTTAGGCTGCCGGTGACCTTCACCGCGGCGATTCGCTCATGAACATCGTTTGTCCCCACTGCACGACATTCTTTGCCATCGACCCCGCCAAGCTAGGTCCGAACGGCCGCACCGTGCGTTGCGCGCGGTGCAAGCAGGTCTGGCTGGCACGCCCTGAACTGCCGGAGGCCGGCGGCGCCGCCGTGCCGGCATTTGCCTCGGCCGGAACGGCCGCCGCGCATGACGATCACGACGCGGTGGAATGGCACGAACCGGCCGCGCCCGCGCTGGACGTCCCGTCCGAGCCTCCCGTGATCGACAGCCCCTCGATCGCCGCCGGACTGCCGAGCGATGCCGATGACGACATCCACATCCAACACGCTGCGGTCGAAAGCCCGCGTTTCGCGGCCGGCCCGCGAAAGCCCTGGCTGCGCTGGCGGCCCCGGCGCGCGACGGGTCCCCGCCGCCCCCTTCTCACCCTGCCGATAGCCTGCATCGTGATGGCTGCGCTGGCCGCCTGCGTGGTGATGTGGCGGGCCGAGATCGTGCGGCTGCTGCCGCAAACCGCCCGGTTCTACAGCTTGATCGGCCTCAACGTGAACCTGCGCGGTCTCGACATCCGGGACGTCAAGATCAGCACCGAGACGGTCGAAAGCAAACCGGTTCTGGTGATCGAAGGCAATGTCGTCGGGGTGGCGCGTCGCACCGTGGAGGTCCCACGCCTGCGTTTTGTCGTTCGCGACGCCAAAGGTGCCGAGATCTATGCCTGGAACGCGGTGCTGGAGCAAACCTCGGTGAAACCGGGCGAGCGCGCCGGATTCCGCTCCCGCCTCGCCGCGCCGCCGCCGGAAGGCCGCGAGTTGGAGGTGCGCTTCTTCAATCAACATGACCTCGCCGCAGGCGGGGTTTAGATGCGCAACCGTGTGCAAGTAGAGAGACCGTCATGCCACGCGTCCTGATCGCCGACGACGAAGATTCAATGCGCTCCCTCGTCGCGCGCGCCATCGCCATGGACGGGCACCAGACCGTTACGGCCGAAGACGGCGCCGAGGCGCTGGAGATCCTGACGCGCGAGAGCGGAGCATTCGACCTGCTGCTCACCGATATCAAGATGCCGGTGATGGATGGCATCGCGCTGGCGCTCGCCGTCGCCCGGGATTTTCCGCAACTTCCTGTGCTGTTGATGACCGGCTTCGCCGATCAACGCGAACGTGCGTCGAACCTCAACGCGATCGTGCACGACGTGGTCACCAAACCGTTCTCCGTCGCCGATATCCGCGCCGCCGTCGGCGAGGCGCTCGCCGCGCGCAAACGCGTCGCATAGATGCGTCCGGTCTTGGGGGAGACGACGCCCGTGATCGGCGCGGCGGCTCAGTAGTCCTTGAGCAGGCGCTCGATATAATCGAGCTCGATCTGCGGGCGCTGCGGATCGGCAAGACGCCGCCGCAATTCCTCAAGGATGCGCCGCACGCGCTGCACGTCGATCTCACCCGGAATCTTCACCGTCAGGTCGTCGCCGAGATCGCGGCCCCGCAGCGGCCGGCCCAGCGGATCGGTGCGATTGCCGCCGCTCTGCTGACGGCCGAGGCGATTGCCGGGACCGTTATTCTGCCCCTCGCCGTCCTGCTGCATCGCCTGCGCCAGATCCTGCGCGCCCTTGCGCAGCGCGTCGAGGGCGCGGCCCTGCGAATCCACCGCGCCATCGGCATTGCCGTCGCCCAACTGACCGTCAGCATCGCCCATCGCCGAGTCGGCCGAACCAAGACCGTCCTCGCCGTCGCCCGGGTTACCCTGCTGGCCTTGCTGACCCTGGCCCTTCTGACCTTGCTGACCGCGCTGGCCCGGCTGCATGCCCTGCTGCGCCAGTTGCTCCTGCAATCGGCGCAGCCGCTCGCGCAGTGCCTGCTGGTCCTGCTGCAGGCCATTCATGGCGTCGCGATTGCCCTGCTGGCCGCGCTGGCGATCGCGCCGCGCGTCCTGCCCCTCCTTGAAGGTCCTGTCGCGCAACTGCTGCTGCTTGCGGATCATGTCGCCGAGTTCGTTGAGCGACTGCTGCATGTCGCCCTCGCCGCTCTGGCCTGGCTGCGCCATCTGCAGGTTTTCGAGCATCTGCGCCAGCTGATCCAGCAACTGCTTGGCGGCGTCCTTGTCGCCGGAGCGCGACAGCCGCTCCATGCGTTCGATCATGTTGTTGAGGTCCTGCTGCCGCATCGTCCGCGCGTTGGGATCGAGCGGACGCGCCAACTGCTGCGGATTGTTGCGCAGCCGCTCGGCAAGCTGCTGCAAGAACTTGTCGAGCGCCGCCCGCAGGTTTTCCGTGAGCTTCTTGATCTCCTCGTCGCTGGCGCCGCGCTCAAGCGCCTCCTTCAAGGCGTCCTGCGCGGCCCGCAGCGCCTTGTCGACGTCGGTGATGTCGCCATCCTCGATGGTCACCGCCAGCGCCCACAGGCTGGCGACGACTTCGCGCAGCGCGTCGTCGGTGCGGGCGCGTTCGATCTGCCGCGCCACCGAGCGCAAGCCGAGATACTGTCCGGCCTCCGGCGTGAAAGCTTCCGGCGCGATCAGCAGCGCCTTGAGCGCCACCTGCACCTGCGCGCTCTGGTTCGCATCCAGCGCCAGATTGCGGCGCTGCTCGATCAGCACGCGCGCCAGCGGCTTGGTAAACAACCGCTCCGGCAACCGCAGCTCGACCGGATCGCTATGACCTTCATTGCCGGCCTCGTCCCGCGCCGTCAGCGTCATCATCACGTCCGCCCCGGCGTAAGGATTCTCGCTGAGGTCCTTGATGGTCTGGCCGACCCCCTTGCGGGTGCGCGCATTGGGCAGCGACAACGGAAACTGCGGTGGATCGAACAGCGGTCGCGGCGCCGCCGCATCGTTCGGCCGCGTCGTTTCGACGCGCGGAGCAAAATGCGCCTGCGCTTCGGTGACGCCGTAATCGTCTTCGACCTGATAGGTCAATTGCAGCGAGCCGCGCGCCTGCCGTTCCGGATCCTTGGCCAAGGCGATGGTCGGCGCATGATCGGGAATCGCGGTGAAGGCCCAGCGCGGCTGGCCGGATGGCGCGCGCACCTGGGCGGAGCCATCTCCGTTGATGGCGAAATGACGCTCGCTGGTGCCTTGCGGCGCATCGGCGGCGGTCCCGGCTTCGGCCACGCCTCCGCCGGTCACGACGTCCAGCTTGCCGCCGCTGGAGCGGACGATCAGTGTGCTGCCGACCGGAACCGACATCGGCGCGCCATCGGCTGCCGCAGCATCCTTGTTCGCGGCGGACAGAATGATCGGCGGCTTGCCGGTATAGAGCGGCGGCGTGATCCAGGCGTCGACGCGGACAATGGCCGGCGCCAGCATCCCGTTCCAGTCGAACGCGGCTGCAAGGCGTGCCATGCGGTCGCCGCCCGCCGCGACATAGGTGGTGACCAGCAGCAGCACCACCAAGGCGCGAAGCGCCCACGGATCGTGAATCGCCAGCCGCGGCGACGGCAGCCCGGCGCGGATGCGCTTCAGCGAAAGCAGCGTCCGTTGCCGCTGCGCCTGCCACAACGCCAGCGCAACAGGGTCCTGCGAGGAGACGGTATCGGCGAGCGCGGTGACCGGCCGATGTCGGATGCCGCTGCCATGATCCAGCCGCCGCAGCGCGTCCTCCCGCCGCGGCCACCGGAACCGAACCATGGGCAGCAGCGCCGCCAAGCCCAGCACCGCGAACAGGCCGAGCCCGATGAGACGTGCGGCAAATGGAAGCGCCAGCCAGAGCCCGGCCCAGGAGACCGCGAGGAACAGGCCGACAACGCTCAGCAACCGGGCGAGATGCGGCCAGGCCCGTTCCCAGGCGATCGTCCAGGTCGCGCGCCGCACCGCCTGCTCCAGCACGACCGCGGCCGGCCGTGAGGCCACCTCGGCGTCGCGGAGCGGATCGGACGGATCAGGTGCGACAGCGCTCAATCAATTCTCCAGGTGGCCCCGTGTCAGGGCACCCTACCACAACGGCGGCATTGAGGCACGGTTCGCTCCCGACCCTATCACCACACCTGAATGACACGAAGACGTGACGGGCCGGTTCGGCTCAGAGCCACGGCGCCGGCTGGTCCATTGCGATCAACTGATCGACGTCGATGCGCGGGCGAACCACCGCATACTGATCATTCTTGACCAGCACCTCTGGGACCAGCGGGCGAGTATTATAGGTCCCGGCCTGCACCGCACCGTAAGCGCCGGCGGTCATGATCGCCAAGAGGTCGCCCGCCTTCGGCTCCGGCAAGGTGCGCCCGAGCGCCAGATAATCACCGGTTTCGCACACCGGCCCAACCACGTCCGCGACCAGCACCGGCGCGTCGGGCGAAGCAGCCCGCACCGGCATGATCTGGTGATAGGCCTCGTATAATGTCGGGCGGATCAGATCGTTCATCGCGGCATCGATGATGACGAAGTTGCGGACGTCGCCACGCTTCACATAGATGACCCGCGTGACCAGGATGCCGGCATTGCCGACGATCATGCGCCCCGGCTCGAACATCAGCGTGCAGCCGAGATTGTGCGTGACGCGCTTGACCATCGCCGCATAGGCCACCGGTTCGGGGGGCGCGGCGCGATCCTCGTAGTAGGGCACGCCCAGTCCCCCGCCGAAATCGACATGGGTGATCGAGTGTCCGTCACCGCGCAACACGTTCACGAATTCGGCGAGCAGGCGGAAGGCCGCTTCCATCGGTCCCAGATCGGTGATCTGGCTGCCGATATGCATGTCCACGCCGCTGACCACGATGCCGGGCAGCTTCGCCGCCTTGGCGTAGACTTCGCGCGCGCGGGCGATCGGAATGCCGAACTTGTTTTCCGATTTGCCGGTGGAGATTTTCGCGTGCGTCCCGGAATCGACGTCGGGATTGACGCGGATCGAGATAGGCGCGGTGCGCCCCATGCCGGACGCGACCTGCGACAGCAACTCCAGCTCAGGCTCGGATTCGACGTTGATGCAGCGGATGCCGTGCGACACCGCGAGCCGCAATTCATCCGCCGTCTTGCCGACGCCCGAAAACAGGATCTTGTCGGCCGGAATGCCCGCCGCCAGAGCGCGCTTGAGTTCGCCGCCGGACACCACGTCGGCGCCGGCGCCCAGCTTCGCCAGCGTGCGCAGCACCGACTGGTTCGAATTCGCCTTCATCGCATAGCAGACCAGATGATCGGTCCCTGCGAAGGCCTCGGTGAAAACGCGGTAGTGCCGCTCCAGTGTCGCCGTGGAATAGCAATAGAACGGCGTTCCGACGGCTTCCGCGACGGCGGACAGGTTCACGGCCTCGGCGTGCAGCACGCCGTCGCGATAATCAAAATGGCGCATCAGCGCTTAATCCAACAAAGGATCGAGAACGAATGACCTTTTCCGGCCCCTGGCCGCAGCCGGCTCGCGGTTCTGCTCCGGCGAAGGGTTGAACAGGGTGCCCTGCTCCGCGGGAGCGGCGTCCTCGGTCACACCCGGCTGAGCCGGCGCGCTCGGCGGCAGATCGAGCGGACCCTTACGCCCGCAACCGGCCAGCGCAAGCGTCGCAGCGGTCAACAGAATCACGGCCCATCGGGACGAGGCCGGGCTAGGTGTACGGCTCACAGCAGAGTTCCCCAAGAATGCGGCGCCACCATACAAAGATTGATTGCCGCTGGCGAGCCCCGGCGCGACGAGAAATTTCGCCGAATTACCGGGCTGGTGTGCTGGGTTCAGAAGTTTGCTTCATTTTCTCGGCGAGTCCTTCAAGCGAACTTCTGAACCCAAACCACACCAAATTTTTAGCTTTGCTAGTGTCCTTCCGAATCCGAAGTTCGCGAAAGGGGCGCCGCATCGTGATGCGAACTTCGGATCGGGGACCCTAGCCCGATTTTTGCTCTTTTTCCAGGCGTTTGAGCCAGGCTTTGGCCTGCGCCCGGACGTTCTTCGGCGCGGTGCCGCCATAGCTGGTGCGGCTCTTCACGGAGGCCTCGACCGACAGCACCTCCATGACCGCCGCCGTGATCTTCGGTTCCACCGCCTGCATGTCCTTCAGCGGCAGCTCGTGCAGCGCAAGGCCTTGCTTGGCGGCGAGCCCGACGATGCGGCCGGTGACGTGATGCGCGTCGCGGAACGGCATCTTCAGCGTGCGGACCAGCCAGTCGGCGAGATCGGTCGCGGTGGCGTAGCCCTCGCCGGCCGCCAGCTTCATGCGGACGGTATCCGGCTCGAGGTCGCGCACCATACCGGCGATGGCGCGAATCGCCAGCGAGACCGCGGCGAAACCTTCCATCGCGCCTTCCTTGTCCTCCTGCATGTCCTTCTGATAGGCGAGCGGAAGTCCCTTCATCACGATCAGCAGCGCGTTCAGCGAGCCGATGACCCGGCCGGTCTTGGCCCGCACCAGTTCGGCCGCATCGGGATTGCGCTTCTGCGGCATGATCGACGAGCCGCTGGTGAACTTGTCGGAGAGCCGCACCAGGCCGACCAGCGGCGACGTCCAGATCACGATCTCCTCCGCGAGGCGCGACAGATGCACCGACGTGATCGCGGCGGCCGACAGTGTCTCCAGCACGAAATCGCGATCGGACACCGCATCCAGCGAGTTGGCCGTCGGCCGATCGAAGCCCAAGGCCTTCGCGGTGGCGTGGCGGTCGATCGGAAAGGACGTTCCGGCCAAGGCCGCGGAGCCCAGCGGGCTTTCGTTGAGCCGCTTGCGCGCGTCGGCGAACCGGCCGCGATCCCGCGCCGCCATCTCGACATAAGCGAGGAGATGATGCCCGAAGGTGACCGGCTGCGCCGTCTGCAGATGCGTGAAGCCGGGCATCACCGTATCGGCATGCTCCAGCGCGCGATCGACCAGCGCGCGCTGCAACGCCCTCAGCGCGGCATCGATGGCATCGATGGTATCCCGCACGAACAGCCGGAAATCGGTCGCAACCTGATCGTTGCGCGAGCGGGCGGTGTGGAGCCGTCCCGCGGCAGGGCCGATCAGTTCGCTCAAGCGGCTCTCGACATTCATGTGAATGTCTTCGAGCGCCCGCTTGAACGTGAATTTGTCCGCCGCGATCTCTGACAAAATCGTGTCTAGACCTTTGGCGATGTTTTTTGCATCACTCGCGGTGATAATGCCCTGCGCGGCAAGCATGGCGGCGTGCGCCTTGGATGCGGCGATGTCCTGCGCGTAAAGGTGGCGATCGACGTCGATGGAGACGTTGATTTCCTCCATGATCGCATCAGGTCCATCCTCGAACCTGCCGCCCCACATCTTGTTGCTCATGCCATTCCGCTCGATTTGCCCGGCGCCGGCGGGATCAGCGATTCCGCTTTGCGCCGGGTTTCCCGTACAAGCCCCTGCATAACCGCATCTCACCCCGGATGACAAACGATATGCCTGACAATCCGACACCCGCCAGCCCCCCGGCCCGTCGCCTGCCGCTGCTGCTCAGCGCGATCGTGGCCGGCGGAATCGTCGGCTACGGGATCGTCCATCAACTGGGCGCGACGAAACAGCAGGCCGGCGACCCGGACTGCGCCAGCGCCGCCGCACTGGCGCAGAAGGTCGCGCCGCTGGCAACCGGCGAAGTCGCGGCGCTGACCATGGTGCAGAAGCCGATGAAGATGCCTGATCTGGCTTTCGACGACGGCCAAGGCAACCCGAAAAAGCTGTCGGACTGGCGCGGCAAGACCGTGCTGCTCAACCTGTGGGCGACCTGGTGCGTGCCATGCCGCAAGGAAATGCCGGCGCTGGAGCGGCTGGAAGCCAAGCTCGGCGGCGACAAGTTCCAGGTGGTGGCGGTCAATATCGACACCCGCGACCTCGAGAAGCCCAAAGCCTTCCTCAAGGACGCCAACCTGACCCGGCTCGGCAATTTCAGCGATGCCAAGGCCAAGGTCTTCCAGGACCTCAAGAGCATCGGCCTCGCGCTGGGCATGCCGACCTCGGTGCTGATCGACGGCAAGGGCTGCCAGATCGGCAACATGGCCGGCCCCGCCGAATGGGACAGCGAAGACGCCATCAAGCTGATCCAGGCGACCATCGCGCAGTAAGTCGATCCCTTTTTCGTAGCTGGGATCTCTATCCGTCATGGCCGGATTTATTCCGGCTATCCACGTCTCAACGGTAGCTCAGCGAGAAAGACGTGGATGGCCGGGACGAGCCCGGCCATGACGCGCAAGGGGATCGCTCTTGACGTTCATCACCGCGCGCCTATACTTAACCATATGGTTTACTATCCGACCGATCCGCTCGACCGCACCTTTGCCGCGCTCGCAGACCCGACCCGCCGCGCGCTGCTGGCGCAGCTGGGCAACCGCGATGGCGTGACCGTCAGCGAATTGGCCAAGCCGTTCGCGATATCGCTGCCGGCGGTGATGAAGCATCTCGATGTGCTGTCGGACGCCGGGCTGATTGCGCGCACCAAGGCCGGACGCGCGGTGACCTGCCGGCTCACTCCGGGCCCGATGGAAGACGCGATGCAGTGGCTCAGCCGTTATCAGCGGTTCTGGTCCGAACAACTGGACCGTCTCGCCGCTTTTGTTGAGGAGGACGCGTGCTCACCAAACCCAGCCTCACCATCAACCGCCGCATCAACGCATCGCCGGAAAAAGTCTTCGCCGCGTGGGTCGATCCCGAAAAAATAGTCCGCTGGTTCGGACCCGCACATACCGTGGTGGACTCCGTTCGCGCCGAGATGGATGTCCGCGTCGGCGGCCGCTTCCGCATCCGCTTCGCCACCGACGACGGCGAGACGCACGAGGTCGGCGGCGCCTATCGCGAGGTCACGCCGCCGCAGCGGCTCGTCTTCAGCTGGGCATGGCACTCCACGCCGGAACGGGAGTCGCTCGTGACCGTCACCTTGCGGCCGGACGGCGCCGGTACGCTGTTATCGCTGAACCACGCGCAGTTCTTCGACGAGGCCGCACGCGACGGCCATGAGCGCGGCTGGACCGGCACACTCGACAAGCTCGAGAGGATGTTCGCCTGATATCGATTCGCAGGAGGCCGACATGAAGCTGTTTTATGCGGAGACCATCAATCCTCGCAAAGTCTGCGCTGTCGCCCGCTATCTCGATCTGCCGGTCGACTTCGTCCCCGTCGATTTGAGCAAGGGCGAACACCGGACACCGGAATATCTCGCCATCAATCCCAACGGCAAGGTGCCCGCGCTCGAGGACGGCGACATCAGGCTGTGGGAAGCCAACGCCATCATGTGTCATCTCGCCCGCGCCGCGAAATCGGATCTGTGGCCGGATGGCGCGCAGCAGGAAGAGGTGCTGCGCTGGCTGAGCTGGAATTCCGAGCACTTCTCGCGCCACGCCGGGACGCTGTACTTCAACTACATCATCAAGCCGGCGCTCGGCATCGGCGCGCCTGACGAGGCCGCGGTCAAGGAGGCCACCGGTTTCGTGCGGCGCTTCGGCGCCGTGCTCAACGATCACCTGCGGGGCCGCAAGTATCTGCTCGGCGATACGCTGACGATCGCCGATTTCGCCACCGCGGTCACGCTGCCCTACGCCGCCAAGGCAAAAATTCCGGTCGATGAGTTTCCCGAGATCGTGCGCTGGCATGCGCGGCTCAACGAACTGCCGGCCTGGCGCGAGCCGTTCCCGAAGCGGCAGACGCAAGCCGCTTGAGCCACCGGCAAGGCCGGCGCCTGTTGCCATTCCTGATCACAACCGAAGGAAAATCTCATGCAGTATGTCGACGGCTTCATCGTTCCGGTGCCGAAAAAGAATCTCAAGGCTTATCGTGCGCTGGCGCGCACGGCCGCCAAGGTCTGGAAGGAATACGGTGCGCTGGATTATCGCGAATGCGTCGCCGAAGACGTCAAGGTCGGCAAATGGACCTCGTTTCCGCGCAGCGTGAAGCTGAAGCCGGGCGAAACCGTAATCTTCTCGTGGATCACCTACAAGTCGCGCAAGCACCGCGACAAGGTCAATGCCAAGGTGATGAAGGACCCACGCATCGCCAACATCGATCCGAAGACCATTCCGTTCGACGGCAAGCGCATGATCTATGGCGGCTTCGAGACGTTCGTGACGCTCTGAGCCGCGCTTCACCACGCAGACGGAGCAAAGCCATGACCCCGCACGGCCACTTCAACTGGAATGAACTGGTCACGCGCGATGCCGCGCGCGTGAAGCGGCTCTATCAGGACCTGATCGGCTGGAGCTATGAGGGACACCCGTTGCCCGGTGGCGGCACCTACTGGACGGCGATGATGTCCGGCGCGCCTGTGGCCGGAATCTACGAGGTGTCCGGGCCGGAATTTGCCGAAATGCCGGATAACTGGATGCCGTATCTGGCGGTCGACGACGTCGATGCGCGGGTGGCGAAAGCGGTGGCGGCGGGCGCGAAGCTGATGAAACCGATCTTCGACATTCCGGATGTCGGCCGGCTGGCGATCCTGATGCTGCCGGGCGGCGCGGCCATGGGCTGGATCACGCCGGCGGCGTCAAGCCGAGCCTGAACGGACCGTATCTGAGCAAGAGGTCAGACCAATCGCGCGAGCCGGGCGATGCGGACAATAAGGACCGGTGCCGCACGCGTCTCAGGATGATGCCGTCGAAACGGAGCGCGGCTGGGGAAAGGCGGCGGTGAAGGTGGCGCCCTCGCCCATCACGCTTTCGATGAGGAGGCGGCCGCGATGCCGGTTCAGAATATGTTTCACCAGCGACAAGCCGAGGCCGGTGCCGCCCTGCGCGCGGCTGTCGCCGGCATTGACGCGATAGAAGCGCTCAGTAAGGCGCGGCAGATGCTCGGGCGGAATGCCGGGACCGAAATCGCGCACCTTGAACTGCCATTCCAGAGCGCCTTCCGGACTCGTCCCCGACGCCAGCGACACGATCACGCGGCCGCCGGATGCGCCGTATTTCAAGCCGTTCTCGACGAGGTTCTCGAACAGCCGCAGCACTTCCTCGCGGTCGCCGGCGATCACCGCCGGGGTTGACGGAAGCTCGGCTTCGATCACCACCTGGCGTTCCTTGGCGAGCGCTTCCAGCCCGTCGATCACCTGACGCAGCAGCGGCACGATGTCGAGCTTGGTGTCCGGCCGCACATGCGCGGACAGTTCGACCCGCGACAGCGACAAGAGATCGTCGATCAGCCGCGCCATGCGCGTCGCCTGCGCATGCATGATGCCGAGGAAGCGTTCGCGCGCCTTGGCATCGTCGCGCGCCGGCCCCTGCAGCGTGTCGATGAAGCCGGACAGCGCGGCGAGCGGCGTGCGCAATTCGTGGCTGGCATTGGCGACGAAGTCGGCGCGCATTTCCTCGATCCGCCGCAGCGGCGTCTGATCGCGAAAGGTCATCAGCATGCAGTAGTCGCGGCCGCCGAAGGTGGTGGGTACCTCGACCGGGGTGATGACAACTTCCATCCAGCGCTCGACCGGCGCGTGATCGACGAAGGTGACGCGGCGTGGCGTCGCGCTGGCGATGGCCTCGCGCAGCGCGGCGATGATCTCCGGCGTGCGCAGCGCGAACTGCGCCAGCTCGCGGCGGCGCAGCGCCGGGGCGAGTTGCGCCGCCGCCGCGTTGAGATGGATAACGCGGCCGGCGCGATCGAGCAGCACGGCGGGATCGGTCATGCCCGACACCACGGCATCGACCGCCGGAGCTTCCACCGGATCGGTGCCGGGGGTCTCGTCGCGTGAGGCGGTGCTGTCGTGCAGTTGCCAGGGCACCAGCGCCGCGCCGACGATGCAGGCGAAGGCAAGCAGCGCCTGCCATGCGGCCAGCGGGCCGAACATTCCCAGCGCCGCGCAGACCAGGCCTGCGACCAGCAGGATCGGCGCCGCGTTGCGCAAGCGGTCCGGCCAGGGCGCGAACAGCGACATCATCGGCGGCGACGGATCGGCCGCGCGATCAGACGGGGCGTGCGAACGGTCAGGCGCCAGAGTCACCGTATTTTTCCGATCGGGATATGCCGAGGCCGGCCGGGGCGTCCCCCGGGGTCAGGGATTGCGGCTGCTTGAACCGCGAGCCGAGAATAACCTCGCGAAACGTCAGCAGCATGACAGAAAGCACGAACGGAACGATATAATAGAGCAGCCGGAACAGCAGCATTCCGGCCAGCAGCTCTTCCTTGTCCATCTGCCACAGGCCGACCAGCATCGCGGCGTCGAACACGCCGAGACCGCCGGGGGAGTGGCTGGCGAAGCCCAGCAACGTCGCCGAAACGAAGATCACCGCCACCACGACGAAACCGAGGTTCGGCTCGTCCGGCACCAGCATGTACATCGCCAGCGCGCAGAAGCCGAGATCGACGATGCCGATCGCGATCTGCAGCAGGGTCAGCCCGCCGCCCGGCAGCACCACGGCCCATGGCCCGCGTCCGACCTGTCGCGGCGCCAGCGACACCCAGGCGACGTAGCCGCACAGCGCCAGCAGGATCGCGAAAGCGGCGATGCGGTTGATCCACGGCGGCAGCTGATCGACGGCCGAGGCCGCCTCGGGGTGATAGGCGACGCCCATGCCGAGCACGGCGGCATTGCCGAGCCAGAATGTCAGCCCGGCCACGAAGCACACTTTGGTGACGTCGACCGCGCTCAAGCCGCAGGACGAATAGATGCGGTAGCGCACCGCGCCGCCGGTGAAGGCGCTGGCGCCGACATTGTGTCCCACCGAATAGCTGGTGAACGCCGCCAGCGCGCTGATCCGGTAAGGCACCTCGGGATGGCCGATGGTGCGCAGCGCGAACAGATCGTAGAACGTCAGCGTGAAGTAACTCGCGGCGACGAACAGCGCCGCCAGCGCGATCGAGCGCAGGTCGCCGCGCGCCAGCGCGTCGATCACCTTGTCGACGTCGATGGTCCGCAGCAGGTGGAACAGAATGTAGCAGGCGATGCCGATCACGGTGAGGCTGATCAGCACACCGAGCCGGCGCAGGACTTGCTTGGCGCGCAGAACCTCCAGCGCCCTGCGAATTAGATCCTGCATCTCGACCTCGAATGGTGATCCCGCGCGGTATCCGACCCCGCGATCAGGGTCTTGGCCCCCGCGACACGCACTCCGGCCTCACCGTGGTAGCGCGTTTCGCGGCCGAGGAAAACTGCATCACACACGTGAGGCGTCACATCCCTGCTTGCACTTGGATCGGACTCCGAAGTTCGCCACATCGCGCGGCTCTCCAGCCTAGCTTCAGATTCGATCGACCGCATGCAACCCGATGGCTGTTCCGTAACGAAGGCTCTGACAATGACGTGAAGCTGCGGCGCCGATCGCCCTGCCCGCCGGCAGGCCTCGCGCCCAACACCCCTCTGCGGGAGCTTCAACACCGCTCATCTTGGCGTCAACCCTGCCGACCTGCGGCACAGCGCTCCATGCGGCACCAGGTGCCCGCATTCTGCCGGCTCTGCGGCGCACCCGCCGCCACGCCTCACGTCTCCGTTCCGGACGAGCGGGCCGCGTGCGCCGCCATCTGGCGAGCCATGAACCGGTCGCGCAAAGCCGAACCGATGGCGCATCCCACCAGATAGGCCGCAAACATGACGAGACCAAGATCGAGCCAGTAACCGGGCCGGCCGGGCACGACGCGCGACACCGCGACCGCGACCAGCACCACCACCAGAAGCGCGATGCGCTGGATCGCCACCTTGGACAGGCCCTCGCCATGCTGGACCACCGCGATCCATCCCATTGCCAGACCGAGCAGCAGCGCGCCCAGCAGCCAGCCCCAGTGGAAGGTGAGGAACAAGGTCATGGGATCACCTCACCACGAAATCGATACGGCGGTTCTGCGCCTTGCCTTCCTCGGTGTCGTTATCGGCGACGGGCACCGCGCTGCCCTGCCCCGAGGTCTTGAACCGGTCGGCCGGCAGCCCCGCCTTGACCAGATAGTCGGCCACCGCCTTGGCGCGCGCTTCCGACAGGGTCTGATTGGCCGCGGCGTCGCCGTCGCCATCGGTGTGGCCGATGATCTCGATGCCGGCGGCCGGACAGCGCAAGGCGATCTCGGCAAGCCTATCGAGCAGGCCGGCGGAGTCCGGACTGATGCTGGCGCTGCCGGGCTCGAAACGGATCCGCGATTGGCTCAAGACCTCCGAGAACAGCCGCTGACAGACGCTGGCATCGACCGGGGCCGCGGGCGGCTTCACGGAAATCTCGGTTTTGGCTGTCCAGCCTTCCGGCAGGTCCTTGGCCAGTCCCTGGCGAATCTGGGTGGCGGCGCCGTCGAACAGCGCGTCGCCGGAGAGCTTGACCTCGCGATCGGCCACCTCCAGCGAACCGGTGGAAAGCCGCGACAGCGCGCCGAGGGCGCGGGTGACAACATCGGCAAAGTGCTTCGGCGCGCCGATGCTGACCTTGAGATTGTCGGTCACCTTCTCGCTGAAGAACTTGCGCTCGGCCGCATCGTGCAGCGCGGTGTGCACGGCATTGTCAGGAACATAGCCGCTGAGCGTCAGTGTGCCGGCCACCGGATCCTTGTTGGCCTGGAACACGTAAGGCGGCGCCGCGATGGCGTTGGACGCAACCGAATAGCCTTCCGGCAGGTTGCGCAGCGCAGCCCAGATCGCTTCGCGGCCGCCGAGCTCGCGCGCCATGCCGGACAGACTCACCGACTTGTCGGACAGCGTGATCTTGCCGTCCTTGAGCCGCGCGATCTGCTCGATCAGCAACAGCACGGCGGCATCGAAGCGCGGCGGCGCGCCGCGCGCGAAGCTGGTCTGGTCCACCACCTCGACGCCGTTGAGCGCGGTGCGCGCCGCGTCGAGCAGCCGTGCCTTGATCGCAGGCAGCGGCGTCGCGCCGCTGAAGGTTACGCGAACCACGTCGCGTTGCGCCGACCAGACATAGGGTTTGGCTTCCGGCACCAGGCGCGTGTTGTCGTTGACCAGCCGCACGCCGGGCACGGATTCGACGGAGGTCACTGCGCTGCGCCGTCCTTCCTCCGAAAAGGCGTCGGCGAAAAACGTGACGTCGCGGCCCGCAACATCCAGCCGCGTCTTGTCGAGCACATCGCTCTTCAGCGCGGCCGTGGCCATGGCCGCAAGTTCCTGCTCGAGCGGCACGGTGTCGTCCCACGCCGCAAGGCACCACAGCACGGCAAGCGGAACCAGACCCGGCCACCACTTCCTGCTCCACCTGAAAAGTCCGCGCATTCGATTCCCTACGGGTCCTGAAACGGAGTGAAAACAAATGCTTGTGACGCTGTCAATTTCGAAATGTGACGTGGTGACGCTGCGACCGACAGGACGCCTGTTAGGGGTTGTCCCGTTCAACGAACAAGGTAGGGTTGAACCGCGCCTGCGTCGCCGCGTCGGATCCTGCCGACGCCGCCATCATCGCGCCCCGCACATCTCATCATCGAACGGCCCGCCATGCCATGAAGCAGCTTCGCGATCAGATCATCCGTTCCGGGCTGAGCGCACTGCACGTCACCGGCGCGCACCATCTGCTGCGGCCGTTCTTCGCCGGCGTCGGCAACATCTTCATGCTACATCATGTGCGGCCGCGCCGCGATGCCGCGTTCCAGCCGAACCATCATCTCGAGGTCACGCCCGAGTTCCTGCGCGCGACGCTCAAGCACGTGCGCCGCCTCGGCATCGATATCGTCTCGCTCGACGAAATGCGCCGCCGCCTTGTCGAGCGCGACTTCACCCGCCGCTTCGTCTGCTTCACCCTCGACGACGGCTACCGCGACAATCGCGACTTTGCCGCGCCGGTGATGCGCGAATTCGCCGCGCCCTACACCGTCTATGTGGCGAGCGATTTCGCCAACGGCATCGGGCGGCTGTGGTGGGTGGCGCTGGAGCGCGTGATCGCCAAGACTGCAACCGTGGAGTTCACCGACAACGGGGTGACGAGGCGGCTCGACACCGGCACGCTGCAGGGCAAGCAGGCCGCGTTCGTCGAACTGCACGAATGGCTGCGCCATCTTCCCGACAGCGGGGCGATCCATCGCGAGATCGGCGCGCTGCGGCAGCGCTATGACGTCGACGACAGCGCCATCAGCCGCGAGCTTTGCCTGTCGTGGGACGAACTCAAGGCCTTCGCCGACAGCGATCCGCTGCTCACCGTCGGCGCCCATACCATCACCCATGACAATCTGGCCAAGCAGAGCGAGGCCGCGGCGCGGAACGAGCTCACCACCAACCGCGCCGACATCGAGGCGGCGCTGCAGCGGCCGGTGAAGCATCTCGCTTATCCCTATGGCGACAAGCTGGCCGCCGGGCAGCGCGAATTCACGCTGGCGCGACAGGCCGGCTTCGACACCGCGGTGACGACCCGGCCCGGCATGATCTTCGCCGAGAACGCCGCGCACCTGACGGCGCTGCCGCGCATCTCGCTCAACGGCAATTATCAGGACGAGCGCTTCCTGCCGGTGCTGACCTCCGGCACCGCCACCGCGCTGTGGAATCGTTTCCGCCGCGTCGATATCGCCTGATCGGCCGCTCTCCGATACCGTTACCCCGCCGGCGCAGGACGGCGATCCGCTCATCTTGACTTGCTCCCCGGCGCGGGGGACTAAATCGCCCGGCATAGATGGGAGATACCATGTTCAAGGATCTGTTTTCGCTGAAGGGCCGCGTCGCATTGGTGACCGGCGGCTCGCGCGGCATCGGCAAGATGATCGCCTCCGGCTTTCTCGCCTATGGCGCCTCCAAAGTCTACATCACCGCGCGCAAGGCGGGCCCCTGCGAGGAAACGGCAAAAGAACTCTCCGCCGCCTATGACGGCGAGTGCATCGCGCTGCCGATCGACATGTCCACCGTCGAAGGCTGCAACAAGCTCGCCGAGGAGTTCATGAAGCGCGAGGAGAAGCTCGACATCCTCGTCAACAACGCCGGCGCGGCGTGGGGCTCCACCTTCGACGAGTTTCCGGAGAGCGGCTGGGACAAGGTGATGAACCTCAACGTCAAGTCGCTGTTCTTCCTGACCAAGGCGCTAGCGAAGCCGCTGCGCGCCGCGGCGACGGCAGAGAAGCCCGGCAAGGTCATCAACATCGCCTCGATCGACGGCCTCTCCGTCAATCCGATGGAGACCTATTCCTATCAGGCCAGCAAGGCGGCGGTGATCCACCTGACGCGGCGCATGGCGGCCCGGCTGATTCACGACAACATCGTCGTCACCGCGGTCTGCCCCGGCGCGTTCGCTTCAGACATGAACCGCGCGGCGCGCGATCAGGCGGACGCGGTGGCCAAGGCGATTCCGGCAAAGCGCATCGGCACCGACGAGGACATGGCCGGCATCGCCATCTATCTCGCCTCGCGCGCCGGTGACTACGTCGTCGGTAACGCCATCGCGGTCGATGGCGGCATCGTCTACGCACATCTCAGCGTGCCGGTATCGGGGGAATAAGCCAGCGCCGCCGGCGCCGACCGCGTTGCGACGCGGCGTCCGGGCGCATCCGGACGGCCGGTCCGATCGCCGGCACGTCTGGTCGCGCCGGCCGGCGTCGCATGATGCGGTGCGATGCCCCGTGGCGAGGCGGCTCTTTCCGGCCAGATTTTCCCCGGAGTAGCAAAAGGCCACCCATTTGGGGGATGCGCCGGCACGCTGCCTGTGGCAGGATGTCGCAATCGGGCTGAGGTTTTAGCGCCAGCGTATTTTCACATTGTCCCGTGGGCCGCCGTTCTGACGGTCACCTTCCAAGACTGCTCAACCCGTCTCCGGATTCCCCCAGGAGGCGGGTTTTGTTCTGACTCGTCCTGTCGATCTGCCGGCTTCAGCCTGCAACGGCGCCGGCCCTGGCCGTAAACATGAAATGTTGCGCGCGAGACCCGAGCTGCGCCGCAACCGATGCGCTGACGGCTTCCGCGACTGGACGACATATCGGCAGCCCGCCAAGGCCGCGCGAAAACGATCCGGACTGACCAGCGATCCGACCGGGGAACCAACCGCCCCCCTGCGGGTTTGAATCGGGGTCCTGTTGCGTCGAGTTCCGGAGTATCCCATGGCCCCGCGCGCCAACTGGAAAGGCTTCCTGCGCCTTTCGCTCGTGACCTGCCCCGTGGCGCTCTACCCGGCGACCTCCGATACCGAAAAAATCAGTTTCAACCAGATCAACAGGAAGACCGGACACCGGATCAGATATCTGAAGGTGGACGCCGACACCGGCGAGGAAGTCGAGTCCGCCGACATCGTTAAAGGCTACAAGGTCGACACCGACAGCTACATCACCATCGAGCCCGAAGAGCTGGAGAAGATCGAAATCGAATCCTCACGCAACATCGAGATCGACGAGTTCGTCGATCGCGCCGAGATCGATCAACGCTACGTGGTGCGGCCGTATTATCTCGTGCCCGACGGCAAGATCGGCCACGATGCCTATGCGGTGATCCGCGAAACCATCCGCGCGATGGACAAGGTGGCGATCGGCCGGCTCGTGCTCACCAGCCGTGAGCACATCATCGCCCTCGAGCCGATGAAAAAGGGCCTCATGGGCCTTTTGCTGCGCTACCCCTACGAAGTCCGCAACGAGGACGAATACTTCGACGACATTCAGGATGTGAAAGTCACCAAGGAGATGCTCGACCTCGCCAAGCACATCGTGGACCAGAAATCCGGCGCGTTCGATCCCGAGAAGTTCGAGGATCGCTATGAGACCGCCCTCACCGATCTGATCAATGCCAAGCGCGCCGGAAAGACCATCAAAGCCAAGGAGCGGCCGCGCGGCGAGAACATCATCGATCTCATGGACGCGCTCAAGAAGAGTCTTTCCGGCGGCCGCGCCGAGGCAGCGGCGCCGAGCAAGGCCAAAACAAAGCGCGGGAAGAAGGCGATCCCCGGCCAGAAGGAAATGCTGCTGCCGATCGCGGGCAAGGGCGCGGCGGCCAAAGAAACGGCCAAAGAAACGGCAAAGACCCCGGCGAAGCCCGCGGCGGCGCGCAAGCGCAAGTCGGCCTAGCGATGCCCGGCAAGCGAATCCAGGTTGACGACGAGACGCTCTGGAAACTCAACGATCTCGGGCGCCGCCGCATGGCGACCTTTCAGGAACTGGTGGACGAGGCGTTCGCCGATCTCCTGAAGAAACATAACGTGCCGATCGATCTGCGCGACGCGCTGAAGAAGAGCGTCAGGGGCTCCGAGCCGCCGAAAGAGGCAAAGCCGCCCTTTGCGCGCAAGCGCGGCGTGAAACGGGCGAAAAAATCGCGCGCCCACGCGGAGCGATAATGTCAAAGGGCGCGGAAGCATGCTCCCGCGCCCTTCTTCGACTCGCTGAACCAGGCGGAAGGACCGCCCTGTCCGAAGCTCGCAAGCTTAGCGGGCGACCTCAGCGAGGTGACAGCGTTTGGAATGAGACACTGGACCACCTCCTTTCGTTGTTGACGATAAGCCGAGGCTAGTGAGTTTCCCTCGAAAATCAAGCTCACGCTTCGAAGGAACGGTCTGCACCGTCCCGGTCACGTTGGCCATGATCACGTTGTCTGTGCATGCACGCTGGCGATGAATTTCGCCAGCGTGCCTCGCAACGCGGCGCGCCTCGTTCAGTGCCCCATGCCCGGCTCCACCACGCCGTGGAAGATGTCCGGGTTCGGTTCACCCTCCACCACCAGCATGCCGGCAAGGCCCCGCTCGGCGCGCGACAACGCGTGATCGACCAGCGTATAGCCGCCGGGAACGTCGAGCTTGAACTCGGTGATCACCGCCCCGCCCGGCGGAACCGTCACGGTCTGGATATCCTGCAGCGGCGGGCTGCCGACGCCGCCGAGATTGTAGACCTTGTCGAAGATCTCGCCGATGACATGGAACGAGGAGGTGAAGTTCGGACCGCCGACCCCGAAATAGAGCCGCACCGTTTCGCCGACCTTGGCATGCAGCGGATGCAGCTTGGTGATTGCGCCGACCGAGCCGTTGAAGACGAAATATTCCGGCTTCTCGGCAAGCAACTTCTCGACGCTGAACTCCTGGCTGCCGCGCTGACCGAAAGCCGCGTCGGTGTAGATCTCGCCCTGCATCACGTAGAACTCGTGATCGACTGGCGGCAGCGGTTCGTCCGGCTCCACCAGAATGAGGCCGTACATGCCGTTGGCGATGTGCTCGGCCACCATCGGCGTCGCGCAGTGATAGACGTAGAGTCCCGGCTTCAGCGCCTTGAAGCTCATCGACTTCTCCTTGCCGGGATCGACCTGCAGCGCCGCCGCGCCGCCGCCGGGGCCGGTGGCCGCATGAAAGTCGACCGAATGGATCATGTTGCTGTCGGCCGAATTCTTCAGATGCACCTCGACGGTGTCGCCGACGCGCACACGCACAAATGGCCCGGGCACCTTGCCGTTGAAGGTCCAATACCCGAACGTCGTGCCCTCGGCGAGGCGGCCTTCCATCTCGACGGTGAGCAGATCGACGCGCACGGTTTTCGGATCGCGCTTGCCGATCGGCGGCGGCAGATCGGTGGGCGGCCGTGAGATGTCGGCCTCCACCACGGCCGGCGCGGCCGGCGTCGCGGTCACGAGGAACTGGCCCTCCATGCCCGCCAGACGATGGCCCGGCACGTCGCAGTAATAGAGGAAGTCGCCGGCCTTGCCGGCGCGGAAGACGATGCTGGTGCTGGCGCCCTTGCTGACGACGCGCGGCGAGCGCGCATCCTGATCCGGGAAGACGATATCGTGCTCGGTGCCTTCGCCGTTGATCAGGGTCACCTGCACGACCTGTCCCTCCACCGCGGTGAGGATCGGGTTGACCTTGCCGTCGATGGTGCCGCCGACGCCGAGAAACACCATTCGTCCCTCCGCGATGCCCGACCGCAAGGTGTATTTGGCGTCCGACAGATAGGCGGTGACCTGGCGCGCCGCAGGTGAGGCCGCCGGCGGCGTCGCGGCGGGCGCGGGCGCGGCAGGGGCGGCGGCCGGCGCAGCACCGGCGGCCGCGGCATCGCCGCTCGGCGCCGCGAGGAATGCGATCACGTCGGTCCGGTCCGCGTCGGTCTTCAGCCCGGGGAACGGCATCTTGTTGCCGGGCACCACCTTCTGCGGATCCTGGAGATAGGCGTCGAGTTTCTCTGGCGTCCAGGTGATCCCGCTCTGCTTCATCGCCTGCGAGAAGCTGTAGTTCGGCACCTCGCCCGCCTTGGTGCCGATGATATTGGCCAGGCTCGGCCCCAGCATGTTCTTGCCGGGCTGCATCGAATGACAGGCCTGGCACTTCTTGAAGACCTGCCGACCATGCGCGACATCGCCCGGAATGCCGGTGGCCGCCGACGCGCCGGCAGCAGTCCGCGCAGCACCGGGCGCCTGCGCCATCCTCGTCATGTCATGGCCATGCATGTGCGCCGGCGCGGCGGGTGCTGCTGTGGTTGTTTTGGGCGCGGCTGCGGGCGCGGCTGACGGGGACACCGCAGGGCTTGCCGCCGGAGACGGCGAAGCCGCCTGCGCGGCCTTGGGCGGCGGAGCTTTCGTCGACGCCTGCGCGGCCTTGGGTGGCGGAGCTTTCGTCTCTGCCGGAGCGGACGTCGCGGCCGGCCTGTCAGCATTGGCCGTGGTCTTGGCCGGCGCGGCCGGCGGCTGTTCGGACGTTGCGGTCGCGGCAGGGGCGGACGCCTGGGCCGGCGACGCATCGCGGTGACCTTGCGAAATGCCGGCGTAGCCGGCCAGCGCGAACAGCACGACGACGCCGATCGTACCCGGCAGCCAATCCTTCAAACGCGACCGATCCAACGAGAACGCCATTTGCCCACCTCCTGTCATCATCGAGTGACCCGCATCACGGCCGACGCGGACGCGCTGCCGGGCTTTGCTGCCGGCGAGCGAGCAAGACTAACCCGGATTCACGAAAGGTGTTTTGCGCTGACGCAATACGTCTCTGCGCGCAGCGGCCACCGGGATACGACGGTCCCGGATCGGCACATGCGCCGATGCACCCCTCACATCGGCCGGGCCGATATTTGCGCCTGCGCCGAGGCGCAAAGCAGCGCCCGCGAGGAACAAAGCGCCATGCCGGCAATTAGCAGCTTGGAAAAATGTTCGGGGCCGAGGTCATGCACATCGTTACGGTATCAGTGATCACTTCGATTCTTCTCTTCGGCCTGCTCAGCGCCCTTGCGCCGACGTTCGAGGCGCCGAGGCGCGATGTCGGCCGGTCGGACTTCAACACCGCTCTCCTGCGGCAGATGGCGGCGCGCGGCTCGCGCAGTCCATTGGCCGACAGCGACAGGAACAAACATCCGGACGCCGCGCTTGTCGTTTCAGTCGTTCAAGGGAGCGCGAATTGAGGACGTGAACGCCTGTCGGCATCTTGGCCGGTTCGCCTTGGACGCTTCCGCAATTCGCTCGAGGACTTGACGTTCGCATGAGCCGACGCGGCGCTGACACCGGCGCGCGCACTGGCCTTTAGGGCGCGGACCCCGCGACCGCGCGGCACATATTTTTTTCCGTCCGAAGCGCGCAACCCGAAGAGGCTCAATCCGCCGAGCGAGCCGCCTTCATTTGATCTTCTGCGTCGTCGCGTAGTTTTGCCGCCTTCTTCAAGGCGTCGATCCGCATGGGGCCACTCGGCAGCTTGTGCGCCGCCTCCAGCGCTTCGCTAGCGCGCTGCTCACGATCCAGCACTTCCTTGGGAAACGGTTCTCGCTTTTTCATGATGCGGGTCCTCGCTGCTTCACCAACGGGACAAAGCAATCCCGCTCCGAATGTTCCGAATGCAACCGGAGCGGGATTCTGCGTGGCAACGCGGGCCAGCGTGCGATTTGTCTTGAGGCGCGGCGTGGATCGTATTTGAATGGGTCGGCCGCCACGCGCCCCTTCAAGGTTCAGCTTGACCTTCCTCAACGTTCGGACGTGATCGGCAGGGCATATCAGCGATAGCAAAAAGGGAGGGTTGCCAATGTTTATCTTCGCTCCGTTCGTGATCGCCGCCGCCGCATTCGAAACCTGGAATCGCACCATCTTCCTGTGGAGCGATCTTCTTCCGCGCGAAACACCGGCCGACCATCAACCTCTCGCAACGCCGGTACAGCCGCTGGCGTCCGGCGACCACGCCTCGGCCGCGACGGCGCCGCAGTCCCCGGCCCCCGTCGTCATCGATTTGAACGAACCGCTCGCGGCCTGATCATCTCGCATCTTCATTCTCCGGTCTCATCCGCGAAGGCGCGCGCGAAGGCGCGGCGTGACGCCGCGCCTCTCAGATCGGCCGTGCTTTGCCGGCGCAGCGATCGCGCAACGCTCGCCGTCGGATGGCGGCGCGGGTCGCGTCGCTCCGGCCCGCGGCGACATCTTCCGATCGCCGAGCCAGGCAGGATGACGGATGCCGCGGTGAGGCGCTCACACGGCGACCTTCCAGACAAGGACACCGCAAAGGAACGCCAGAATGATTCCCCAGCCGACGACATAAGGAAGACGATTTGCGGATTTCGACATGTCACCTCTTTCCTGCACCAAGGGAGATGTGATCGCCGCGCCGAGCCATCGCATCGGCCATGCGCGCGCAAGCGACGCCACAAAGGCGTCGCGTGCTCGGCGGTTTCTAGATTGCGCTTATCGCGCGCGCTTCGCTTGTTTGCGCGGCTTGCCGGCGAGCGGCGCTCTTGCGGCCGCGGCACTTTCGGATTCTTGCGCCAGGCGCAGCGCACGCAGCCGTGCCATGTTCTTGCGCGCGGTGATCGCATCCGCCGCATATTCGGCCATCGCCTTTGCGCCTTCCTCGGCAGCCAGCCGTTTGCGTTCCTGAAGAGCGAGCGAGCGCGGCGAGCGTGATTTCGTGTCCATGGGGTTGATATAGGAACGCCGTTTCGAAATGCCATGCGACCACTGGCCCCGAACTGAACACAATTGATCCCTTGCTATTCCCGGGAATACCTGTAGCCTGTCGCTATTCGATTTGCGCAGTTGCCTTGTAAGCGCGCCTTCGGGCTCTTTTCTTGGACATCGCTGAAATTGGATCAAACCCGTGCGGCGGTCGTACGGGACGATACGCATGCGCGTTCAAGGAGAAGTGCTATGACGACAGGTACGGTGAAGTGGTTCAACGCAACCAAGGGCTTCGGCTTCATTCAGCCCGATGAAGGCGGCAGCGATGTGTTCGTGCACATCAGCGCCGTCGAGCGGGCCGGCCTCGGCGGGCTCGGCGAAGGACAGAAGGTGTCGTTCGAAGCCAAGACCGACAAGATGCGCGGCAAGACCAGCGCGGAGAATCTGTCGCTCATTTGATGAGCGATGCGGCAGATCACGGATGTACTGACTGCTGCAGAAGTCCCGCCAGAGATGGCGGGACTTTTTGATGGCGAGCTCCGCGGCAGGTTCTAGTCTGCCGCCGCAACTGCGCGCATCCGGCCGCGCGACGAGCGTACTCTTCAATAGGTTTCGACGTGATAGCGGCCGCTGTCGCGCATCTCGGCCTTCAGCGTCGCCCAGTTGAGGGCGGCGCCACGGCAGACGTCGGCGAAGGCCTCGTCCACGCCGGTCTCCATGCCCTTGAGGCCGCAGATATAGACGTGGGTCGCGCCCTGTCCGAGCAGCGCGGCGATCTGCGCGGCTTCGGCGCGAATGCGATCCTGCACATAGACGCGCGGCTCGTTCGGCACGCGCGAATAGCAGAAGTACTTGCCGAGCAGTTTCTCCGGCACCTTCTGCAGCGGGCCGAAATACGGCAGTTCCTCGGGCCGGCGCGCGCCGAAGAACAACAGCAACCGCCCGCTTGCGTCCGGCATGGCGCGGCGGCGCCGCTCGGTGAAGCCGCGGAACGGCGCCGAGCCGGTGCCGGTGCAGATCATGATGATGTTCGCCGCCGGATCGTTCGGATGCAGGAAGGTCGCGCCGAACGGCCCGGTCACCTCCAGTTTCGCGCCGCGCGGCAGGTCGCACAGATAGTTCGAGCACACGCCCTGCGGCTCGCGCTTCACCGTCAGCGCCAGATTGTTGGTGTTCGGCCGCTCGCCATCGCGTGAGCTCGCCACCGAATAGAGCCGCACCAGATGCGGCTTGCCCTCGGCGTCCGTGCCCGGCGCGACGATGCCGATGCTCTGGCCTTCCAGCACCGGAAACGGCTGCTCGCCGAAATCGAGAATGATGTGGCGCACGTCGGAATCGGCATCAGGCTCGGTGAGACGGAAGTTGCCGGTCACCGTCGCCACCGCCGGCTTGCCGCGATTGTAGAGATTGACCGTCGGCTTGCTGGCGGAATGCGGCGCCACCGCCTTGCCGCCCAGCCCCTTGCGCGCTTCCTCGAGCAGCGCGCCGATCTCGTCCTCCAGCGCCTCGATGGTGCCACCGGTCTCCTCGCTGACGATCTCCTGCTGCGGCGGCAGTTCATCCCAGGAGAACTGATCCTCCAGCGAATAGGGCTGCGCCACCACGCGCCAGTTGTCGATGGCGCCGGTCGGGCACGGCGAAATGCAATCCATGCAGTAGTTACAGATGTCGACGTTCACCGCATAATTGTTGTCGTCATGCGTCACCGCATCGATCGGGCAGGTTTCCTCGCAGGTGTTGCACCGGATGCAGATCTCCGGATCGATCAGGTGCTGCTTTTTGAGGGGAGCGTTCATGGTCGAATGTCCTACTCCCTCTCCCCGCTTGCGGGGAGAGGGTCGGGGTGAGGGGCAGATGCCGAACGAGACGCCTCGTCCTACCGCAAAGCCCCCTCACCCGGATTGCTTCGCAATCCGACCTCTCCCCGCACACGGGGAGAGGTGGCAACACATTACGCCGCGATCTTCACATATTCGAAGTCGCCCGGCTTGTTGTCGATGCCGACCTTCGGCGGCGCGATCCAGTTTGCGAACTGGCCGGGCTCGCTGACCGGCTTCATCAGGGACTCGATGAAGTCGCCGTCCGCCTTCGAGGGTAGGTAGTCGTCGCGCACCTTGGCCCATTCGGCGTCGCCGAGCAGCACGCCCTTCGGCGTGGCGTTGATGTCCTTGAACTCGCCGATGTCGCGATGGAACGCGGTGTGCGGCAGTTCGAGGCGGAAGTTGACGCCTGCCTTCTCGATGATCTTGTTCCAGCGCTCGACGCCCTTGGCGCAATCCTGCGTGTAGTCATCGCGCAGCCGCATGTTGAGCGCGGTGAGCGCCGGCTCGTCCACCATGGTGATCGCGCCGTTCACCAGCTTCGCCACCGGATAGGTATCGTTGGTGAGGCGGTGATCGTCGTCGATCTTGGTTTCCTGGAAGCGGCCCTTCAGCCCCGCATTGTAGAAATTCGCGGCGTTGGTGGAGACTTCCGAGCCGAACAGGTCGAGCGACAGCGAATAGTGCAGGTTCATCTTCTTCTGGATCGTCGGCAGATCGATGACGCCGAGCGCGCGGACCTTGTCGATCTCGTTCGGATCCTCGATACCCGCCGCCTTCATCGCCTCGCAGGTCCGCTGCAACACGCGGCCGACGCCGGTCTCGCCGACGAACATGTGATGCGCTTCTTCCGTCAGCATGAAGCGGCAGGTGCGCGACAGCGGATCGAAGCCGGATTGCGCGAGCGACTCGAGCTGCATCTTGCCGTCGCGATCGGTGAAGAAGGTGAACATGAAGAACGACAGCCAGTCCGGCGTCGCCTCATTGAAGGCGCCCAGCATGCGCGGCGCATCCTCGTCGCCGGAGCGGCGGCGCAGCAGATCGTCGGCTTCCTCGCGGCCGTCGCGGCCGAAATATTTTTGCAGCAGATAGACCATCGCCCACAGATGGCGGCCTTCCTCGACATTGACCTGGAACAGGTTCCGCATGTCGTAGAGCGAGGGCGCGGTCTTGCCGAGGTGGCGCTGCTGCTCGACCGACGCCGGCTCGGTGTCGCCCTGAATCACCACGAGGCGGCGCAGCATGGCGCGATATTCGCCGGGCACTTCCTGCCACGCCTTCTCGCCCTTGTGCTGGCCGAAATTGACCTGGCGGTTTTCATCTTGCGGCGCCAGCAGCACGCCCCAGCGATAGTCCGGCATCTTGACGTAATCGAACTTGGCCCAGCCTTTCGGATCGACGCTCACCGCGGTGCGCAGATACACCAGCGATTCCTGGAAGCCGTCCGGCCCCATGTCGTTCCACCAGTCGAGATAGCCGGGATGCCACCCCTCCAGCGCCTTGAGCACCTGACGATCGGAGGCGAGATCGACGTTGTTCGGAATTTTCGTGGTGTAGTCGACGTTCATGATGTTCATGGCGTACTCCCTGCATCTCCTGATCCGTCATTGCGAGGAGCGAAGCGACGAAGCAATCCAATCCTCGGAAAAAGACTGGATTGCTTCGCGGAGCCTGTGCTCGGACAGCGCGAAACGCTGATCCGAGTGCTCGCAATGACGACGACTTAAGTTCCTCAACTCTCAGCTTCTCGTCATGCCCGGGCTTGTCCCGGCGATGACGAAGTAACAACTCAAACCCGCGTCATATCGAACTGCGCGCGCTCGCCGGTGCCGTAGCGGCGCAGGGCGCCGTTTTCGCCGACCGCGTTGGGGCGCTGGAAAATCCAGTTCTGCCACGCGGTGAGCCGCGCGAAAATTTTCGATTCCATCGTCTCCGGCCCGACGAAGCGCAGGTTGGCTTCCATGCCGGTCAGCGAGTCCGGCGAGAAGCTGGTGCGCTCCTCCATGAACACGCGCACCTCGTCGTCCCAATCGATATCGTCGAGCGCGAAGGTGACGAGGCCCAACTCCTCGGCGGTCTCGGCATCGAGCGCCTCGCCGATCTTCGCCTGCGCCGCCTCGACATCGGCCGGATCGGCCTGAAAGCGCGACTGCAGGCGCGTCAGGCCATGACTCATCGGGTAAGGGCCGAAATTCATGGCGTTGAGCACGATCGCCGGCGGCGCACGGTTGTCGCCGTCGCGCTGACCCACCAGCATGTAGGAGCGATCCGCCGCGAACACGAGTTCGGCCAGCGTGCCGACGAAGCACGAGCCCGGCTCCACCAGCGTTACCAGCGTGCGCGAGGTGACGTCGATGCGTTTCAGGACGCGCTTCCAGTAATGACGGATTTCATTGATCAGCCAGTGCTCCTTGTTGGCCTCGAGGACTTCATCATAGGCCAGCACGTTGGCGCTCTCGCCATGCGACTTGAACACCAGCATCGCGATCTCGAGTTCGTTGAGGCGCAGATGCAGGATGGCGTCGTCGAGTTCGCGCGCCACCTGCAGCGACCAGAAACCGGCTCCTTGCGCGATCACGCCGGCGATATCGGCCGGCGGCGCGCCCTCCGGCGCCTTGATGGTGATGGTGGCGATGCGCTGGGCGCGGTCGATCTCGACATCGACGAAACCGTAATGCAGGCCGTTGTCATCAATGCTGCGATGAAGCGGCGTCAGCGTGATGCCTTTGCCGTCACCCTTGCGGGGCGAGGTCGCCGCCAAGGCCTTGGCGCGCTCGCTGATCCTGGCTTCGAGCTTGCTGTTGGGTGCGATCTCGTCGACGAGGCGCCACTGCACCGCGCGCTTGCCCTTGATGCCTTCCTCGATGGTGCAGAAGTAATCGGCATGGTCGCGGCGCACCTTGCGCTTGTCCACCACGCGGGTCAGCCCGCCGGTGCCCGGCAGCACCGCGAGCAGCGGCACTTCCGGCAGCGCCACCGCCGCCGCACCGTCGTCCGCCATGATGATGTGATCGGTGGCGAGCGCCAGCTCGTAGCCGCCGCCGGCCGCAGTGCCGTTGACGACGCAGATGAACTTCTGGCCGGAGTTCTCGCTGGAGTCTTCCAGGCCGTTGCGGGTCTCGTTGGTGAACTTGCAGAAGTTGACCTTGTGCGCATGGGTGGAGCCCGCCAGCATCCTGATATTGGCGCCGGCACAGAACACGCGGTTCTTGCCGGAGCGCATCACCACCACCTTCACCTCGGGATGCTCGAAGCGCAGCCGCTGCACCGCGTCCGCGAGTTCGATGTCGACGCCGAGATCGTAGGAGTTGAGCTTGAGCTGATAGCCTTCGAACAGGCCGCCGTTCTCGTCGACGTCCATGGTCAGGGTGGCGACCTCGCCATCGACGTCGATTGTCCAGTGCCGGTAGCGGCTCGGATCGGTCTGGAAGTCGATGTACTTGCCGCCATTGGCAAGCGCCCGCGTGTCACCGGCCATATGCCTACCCTGTCTGTCGCGTGTTGTCGGTTAATGTGCATCATAATGCATGTCACTCGACCTGTCCAGCCGCGAAACATGCATTTTGTTTCATATCGCAAGAAACGAGCCCAGCAAAACCGGCCGCCGCATTGCTGCCGGGATACGGCCATCGGATGGCCGCAAGAATCCCGCGAGCGCCGCGGCATCGAAACGGGCCGCGAAACTGTCGGCGTCCTCGGCCGGGCCGCGCCGCCGCAATTCGTCGAGGCCCGCCCTCGCCTCGGCATCGAGTCTCAGCGCTGCGCCATGGCGCTGCATCTTCGATTTGAGATTGGCGTTCGCGACCTGGATGCAGGCACGCAGCAGAATGCGGTCGCGGCCGCGCTGCGGCGCCGCCATCCACACCGCCTCGAGAATGTCGTGGCACTCCCAGAAGAACCCGGCATCGTTCAGCGCAAGACCGTAACGCAGCGCCGGATCATCCGCCGGCACGACGCGCGCAAAACGCTCCGGCACCAGCGCGATCACCGCGGCAAGGCGCGCATGATCCGCGCTGCGGGTCTGGCCCGGCACATGCGCCCAGACCGGCATCGGAAACAAAGTGAGCCGCGACGACGGATCGCTCATGCATTGCGCACGTTCACGTCCCACGGCTTTCGTCCCATGGCTTTCGTGCCATGGCTTTCGTGTCATGGCTTTCGTCTCATGACTCACGCGGCGCGATCGGCGGCATTCTCGTGAATACGCAGAATGCGATCGGCGAAGTCGCCGAGCGCGGCGAGCGTCTGATCCGGCGCTTCGCGATAAGGCGAATGACCGACGCCGGGCAACAGCGCGACGTCAACCGGGCAATAGCATTCCTCCTGCGCGATTTCGATCTGCCGCATAGTGCCGTATTGATCATTCTCACCCTGAATGATCAGCACCGGCACACGAATGTAAGCGAGCGCATCGGAGATATCCCAGTCGCGAAAGCGCGGATCGAGCCAGGCGCCGTTCCAGCCGTAGAAGGCATTGTCGACGTTCCGGTGCCAGCGCGCCAGCTTCGGCTTGAGATCACCGGATTCGTAAGCAGCCTTGGCTTGCGCGATCGACGTGATCGAAATGTCCTCGACGATGAAGTGCGGCGCCATCAGCGCGATGCCGCGCACGCGATGGTCCTGAACGCCGCCGGCATAGATCGCTGCGATCGACGCGCCGTCGGAATGGCCGATCAACAGGCCGCGCCGAAAACCGATCGCATCAAGCACGCGCGGCAGCACCGCGAGTGCTTCGACATGCATATAGCCCGGATCGCGCGGCAATGGCGCCGGGCTCGATGCGCCATAGCCCGCGCGCGAATAGGCGAAGACCCCACAGCCGGTCGCATCCGCAAGCCGCTGCGGAAAGTCGCCCCACAGCGCCGCGCAGCCAAGCCCTTCATGCAGCATCACCAATGTCGGCGCGACGTCCGGCATCGGCCCCGTCATGCGATACTCGATCTGCGCGCCGTCGATGGCGAGTATTCCCTGAGAGGGCAATGTTGTCATGATGCATGCTCCCCTCTCCGCGGAACGCGGCCTGCTCTCTTTCCTCTTACGGGGAAGAGGTGGAGAGGAAGGTAGCGACGAGCGCAGAGTCCGCAGCTCACAGCGCTCCCTAATCCAACCACAAGAGGGGAACAACGACGCGGCTCGTGCGCTCTGAACGCATCACTCTCATTCACCGTCACGACCGCACCCTTCATCCCTCGCGCAGTTTGAATCGCTGGATCTTTCCGGTCGCCGTCTTCGGCAAGGCATCAACCACCTCGATCCAGCGCGGATACTTCCATGGTCCCACCGTCTGCTTGACGTGCTCCTTCAACGACTCGTGCAGGCCATCGGCGGCGACGCCGGGCTTGAGCACCACGAAGGCTTTCGGCTTCAGCAGGCCTTCGCCATCCTCCTGCGGCACCACCGCTGCCTCCGCGATCGCCGGATGCGTGATCAGCGCGCTCTCCACTTCGAACGGCGACACCCAGATGCCCGACACCTTGAACATGTCGTCGGCGCGGCCGCAGTAGGTGTAGCGGCCCTCAGCATCGCGAACATATTTGTCGCCGGTGCGGGTCCAGCTTCCCTCGAAGGTCCGCCGCGATTTGAGGCGCTGATTCCAGTAGCCTTCGCCGGCGGACGGCGCATCGACGAGCAGTTCGCCAACCTCGCCGTCGGCCACGTCCGCGCCGCTGTCGTCCACCAGCCGCACGCGATAGCCCGGCACCGGCCGTCCGGAGGTGCCGTACTTCACGTCACCGGGCGCATTCGACAGGAAGATGTGCAGCAGTTCGGTCGAGCCGACGCCGTCGAGGATGTCGACGCCGAACCGCTCACGCCAGTGACTGCCGACGGATTCCGGCAACGCTTCGCCGGCCGACGTACAGACGCGCAGGCGCGAGCCGCCGGTCGCGCTCTTGAGCGTCTCGTCGTTCAGCATCGCCGCGAACAATGTCGGCACGCCGAAGAAGATGCTGGGATTGTAGGTTTGCATCAGTTCGAACATCCGCGCGGGCGTCGGCCGTTCGCTGTTGAGCACCGTCGTCGCGCCGACCGACATCGGAAACGTCAACGCATTGCCGAGGCCGTAAGCGAAGAACAGCTTCGCTGCCGACAGCCCGACATCGTCCTCGCGAATACCCAGCACCTGCTTGGCATAGGTGTCGGCGGTTGCCGCGAGCGATGCATGCAGATGCCGTACGCCTTTCGGCATTCCCGTGGATCCCGACGAGTAGAGCCAGAACGCCGGCTCATCCGCATGGGTGGCGGCGGTCGCGAACTGGTCGGATTCTCTGGCGATCTCATCGGCGAGCTTCAATTGCCCGTCGGCATTCGCGCCGGCGACGACGACGTGTTCGAGATCTGGCATCCGGCCCGCGACGTCGCGCAAGCCCGGCCACAACGCTTCCGAGACGAACAGCACGCGCGCGCGGCAGTCGGCGAGAATGTAAGCATACTGCTCGGCGGTCAGCAGCGTGTTGAGCGGCACCGGCACCACGCCGGCGCGGATCGCGCCGAGGAACACGATGGGAAAATCCACCGTGTCGAGCATGATCATCGCGACGCGTTCCTCGCGCCGCACCCCGAGACGGCGCAGCAGGTTGGCGAGGCGGCGCGTTTGCGATTGCAATTGGCCGTAGGTCAGTTCATTGACGGTGTCGGTAAAGGCCAGCTTGCTGCTTCGCCCGGCTTCCACATTGCGATCCAGCAGCCACGTCACAGCATTGTACGAGTTCGTCGAGGCGGTCATGCCGTGCCCCTAATCAACCGGCTGTTTGAATAGCGCATGCTCACCAAGCGTCCTCCCGCCTTCGAACTATTCTGAATTATATTTCATATAGAGCCACCCAGCGCGCTTGCTGTCAATCACTTCCGGCACTATGTTTCCCATCATATCCGGATTGGAAGTTCAATCACCCGCATGACCGAGCCCTCCAGCCCCGAAGACAGCTTCCTCGAAGAACTCGGCCGCCGCGTGCGAACCATGCGCGGCCTGCGCGGAATGTCGCGCAAGGTGCTGGCGAAAGTCTCCGGAATTTCCGAGCGTTACATCGCCCAATTGGAAAGCGGCAAAGGCAACGTGTCGATCGTACTGCTGCGCCGGGTATCCAACGCGATGGGCGCGCATCTGGAGGATCTCATTCCCTCCAGCGAACCTTCGCCGGACTGGCCCGTCATCCGCGAATTGATGCGCCAGGCCTCGCCGCATCAGATCATCCAGGCGAAAGCGATCCTGTCGGGCCAGGGTCCCAACGACGCCGCAGCCCATCGCCAGACGCCGTTTGCGGGAATTGCGCTGATCGGACTGCGCGGTGCCGGCAAATCGACGCTGGGCCGCATGCTGGCAAAACAGATCGGCTGGAGCTTTGTCGAACTCAACAAAGAGATCGAGCAGGAAAACGGCCTGTCGATCGCCGAGATCATCGCGCTCTACGGCCAGGAAGGCTTTCGCCGGATGGAGCAATCGGCGCTCGGCAAGCTGCTGGCGCGCAACGAGCTGATGGTGCTTGCCACCGGCGGCGGCATCGTTTCCGAACCGCTGACATTCGATCTCATCCTGTCGTCGTTCTATACGATCTGGCTCAAAGCCGAGCCCGAGGAACACATGGCGCGGGTTCGTCGCCAGGGCGACCTGCGGCCGATGGCCGATGATCGCTCAGCGATGGCGGAACTGCGCACTATCCTGCTCAGCCGCGAGCCGCTTTACGCACGCGCCTCGACGGTGGTGGATACCGCCGGACAAAGCGTCGACGACGCGGCGGCGCGTCTGCTCGGCGCGGTGGCGCCGGTCCTGGCCAGCAACGCCGCGTTCCGGCCGCGCACCATCGCATCCTGAGATGACCACGCTCGGCGATCTGTTGCGTGCACGCGGACTGACAACCCGCGGCGCCATTGCCATTCGCAACACGCTGCATCCGGACGATGCCTCGTCTGATTTCTGCACCATCGACGACGTGCAACGCGCCGCCGCCCTCGCGACCTACGACCGCATGCAGGACGGTCCGCGCTTCGGCGATGGCGCCGAAGTACTGTCGTTCATCGCAATCGAGAATGGCGGAGCACGGTTGACCGCATTCCGCCGGTTCACGCGGCGCGAGCGCGGCAATGTCCCCGGCGACATCGTCTACGACTATGACGCCGCGCCATTGCTGCACGCCTTCATCGCGCGCGCGGCGCAGCCGACATTCTACGACACGCGCGATCTCGATGCGCTCGACGATCTCGTCGGAAAACTCGTGGTGCGCTGGCCGGAGCCGCTGCACGAGCATATCCGTGCCGCGAACGACGCAAGCATTCTCGTCGTCGAAGCGTAGCCACGCCCTACACGCCGAGATGACGTTCCAGCAGTTCCGGCTGTGCCATCAGCTCGCCGGGCGGCCCATTGAACACCACCGTGCCCTTCGACAAGACCACGGCGCGATCGGCGATCTTCGCCAGGCTGCGAAAATCCTTGTCGACGACGATGGTGGCGATGCCCTCGCCGCCGATGACGCCGAGCGTCGCCCAGATATCGCGCGCCACCAGCGGCGCCAGACCCTCGGTCGCCTCGTCGATCAGAATGAGATCGGGATTGGTCATCAGCGCACGGCCGATGGTGAGCATCTGCTGCTCGCCGCCGGACAACTGATGCCCGCCATTGCCGCGCCGCTCGCGCAGCCGCGGAAACAGTTGATAGATGCGCGTCAGCGTCCAGGCCTGACGGCCATCGCGGCCCGCCCGCGCCGCCATGGTGAGATTTTCCTCCACCGTCAGCGATCCGAAAATGCCGCGCCCTTCCGGCACCAGCGCGAGGCCGGCGCGCGCGATATCCTCCGGTGCCGCGCCGCGAATATTGCGCCCGGCAAAATCGATCTCGCCGCGACAGTCGCCGACCAGTCCCATCAGCGAGCGCAAGAGCGTGGTCTTGCCCATGCCGTTACGGCCGATCAGCGCCACCTGCTCGCCGCGCGCCACCGACAGATCGAGACCGTGCAGCACCTGACTGGCGCCGTAAAACGCTTCCAGGCGCGTCACCGCGAGCAACGCGCTCATGCGTCGTCTCCGTGGTCGCCGAGATAAGCGCTGCGCACCGCCGGATGCATGCGCACGTCCTGCGGCGACCCGCTGGCGATCACGCAGCCGTCGTGCATCACCGTCAAACGATCCGCCAGCTCGAACACCGCATCCATATCGTGCTCGACCAGCAGCACCGCGCGGTCCACCTTCAGCGACGCAATCAGATCGATGATGCCGCGCGCCTCCGCCTGCCCCATTCCGGCCAGAGGCTCATCCAGCAGAATGATGCGCGGATCGGTCGCCAGCACCATGGCGATTTCGAGCTGGCGCTGCTCGCCATGACTGAGCCGGTCCGCAACAATCATCGTCTGCGACGACAGCCCCGCCCTGGCGATGGCTTTGACCGTGCGCTCGTGCACCGCGGCGTCGGAACGGACATGGCCGAACATGCGCAGCGGCGACGGCGAGCGCGCCTGCGCCGCGAGGCGAACATTTTCGTGCACCGTGAATTTGGGAAAGATCGTGGTCTTCTGATAGGCCCGGCCGAGGCCGTTGCGCGCGCGCCGCTCCGGCGGCAGCCGCGTGATATCGGCCGCACCGACCGCGATTGCTCCGCTGTTGGCGATCAGTTCCCCCGACAGCAGGTTGATCAACGTGGATTTGCCCGCCCCGTTGGGGCCGATCACCGCATGGATCTCGCCGACATGGACGTCGATCGACACATCGCAGACAGCCCGGAGCCCGCCGAACTGCTTGTGCAGTCCAGTGGCGCGAAGGGCGACGTTGGAAGCTGCCTCAACCATGACGGCCCTCCGCGACGGGAGACCGGGCTCGGCGCTGCGGTGCCTCATCCGAACGCTCGCCGACAATCAGCGGCCACAACTGGCGAACGCCGCCCGGCAACGCCAGCACGATGAGGATGATGATGAAACCCTCGACCAGCTTCCAGTAATCGGTGGATGCCTTCAGCACTTCTTCGAGCACGATCAGCACCAGCGCACCGATCAGCGGCCCTGTAACAGAACGCAACCCGCCGATCAGCACCATCACCAGCACGGTAGCGGAGAGGTGCCAGCCCAGCATCTGCGGCGCGACGAAGCCGAACTGCGCGGCGGCGAAGTAGCCGGCGATGCCGGCCAGCGCCCCGGACAAGACGAAAGCGATCAGGCGGACGCGGAAGATCGGAAAACCCAGCGAGCGCGCGCGACGTTCGTTATCGCGCGCCGCGGCCAGGGCGTGGCCGAACGGCGCGTTCACCAGCATGGTCAGCAAAGCGACGGTCGCAACGACAAACGCGAGCACGACGAAGTAGAACGCCAATGGCGACGCGAGATCGAGCAGTTGATGGCCGGCGATGGCGATCTCCGGCTTGGCATTGACGTAGGCTCCGTCGGAGCCGCCGGCGATGCCGGTGTCGTGAAACAGGAAGAACAGCATCTCGCCGAAGGCCAGCGTCACCATGATGAAGTAGACGCCGCGCGTGCGCAGCGCCAGCGCGCCGATCACCAGCGCTGCCGCGGCCGACGCCAGCACCGCGGCCGGCAATGTCAGCAGCAGCGATGCCGGGTCATAGCCTGGCGCCATCAGGGCCAGCACGTAACCGGCCAGTCCGAAGAACGCGGCATGACACAAGCTGACCATTCCGCCATGCCCGACCGCGAGATTGAGCGCCATCGCCAGCATGCCCATGATGAGCGCCTTGCTCGCGAACTGGACATAATAAGTCGGCACCACGAACGGCAACGCGAGCGCGGCAGCGAGCAGCACGACGGGAATGAGCCATCCGCGCATCGGCGTCACACCTCCCGCCGGCCGAGAATGCCGTTCGGCCGCCACAGCAGCACCGCCGCCATCAGCACGTAGATCAGGATACTGGAGACGCTGGGAAAGAAGACCTTCCCGAACGTATCCGTCAGCCCGATCAAGAGCGCGCCGACCGCGGCGCCCGCCACCGAGCCGATACCGCCGAGCACGACGACGACGAAGGACAGGATCAACATGCCGTCGCCCATGCCGGGAAACACCGTCGAGATCGGCGCGATAACGATGCCGCCGAGCGCGGCCAGCGCGATGCCGACGGCGAAGACGTAGCGGTTCACCACGTCGAACTTGATGCCGAGCACCCGCGTCATCTCGCGATTCTCGGCGCCGGCGCGCACGATCATGCCGATCTTGGTGCGGGTGATGACGAAGAAGATCAGCGCCGCCACGATGAGGCAGAAACCGCAGATCGCCAGCCGATAGACCGGATAGGACAGATTGTCGGTGAGTTGAATCGAGCCCGACAGCCAAGCCGGCGGCGCGACCGCATGCACGTCCTTGCCGAACAGGATTTCGCGCACTTCGTCGATGACGAGGATCAGCCCGAACGACAGCAGCACCTGCACCAGATGATCGCGTCCGTAGAGCCGGCGGATGAAGACGTTCTCCAGCACCAGCCCGACCGCGAACGCGATCGCGACGCCGAGCACCATCGCGAGCAGAAAGCTGCCCGTATAAGTGGCGATCCAGTAGGCGAGATACGCGCCCAGCATGTAAAACGCGCCGTGCGCAAGATTGATCACGCCGAGAATCCCGAACACCAGCGTCAACCCGCTCGCAACCAGAAACAGCACCATTCCGTATTGAATGGCGTTGAGCAGCTGCACACCGAAGGTGACGAGGTCCATTGAAACGTCCCGATAACGTTCACGCCGTCATGGCCGGGCTCATCCCGGCCATCCACGTCTTAGTCTAAGCGACTGTTATAAAGAAAGGCGTGGATGCCCGGCACAAGGCCTGGCATGACGGATGCTAGACCACTTACGCCAGCTTGCAGCCGCGGGCCGGATCATCGACGTCCTTTTGCGCGATGGAGACCAGTTCGTTGCGGCCGTTGCGCACCTCGCGCAGATAGATGTTCTGGATCGGGTTGTGCGCCTTGTTGAAGGAGAGCGGCCCGCGCGGACTGTCGATCTTGGCGGCGCCCATCGCCGCGATCATCTTGTCGCGCTGCTTGTCGTCGCCGCCCACCGCCGTCATGCCGGCATCGAGCAGCGCGGCGGCGTCATAGCCTTGCACCGCGTAGATGTCGCCGATATTGCCGGTTTTTTCCTTGAACGCCTTGAGGAAGGCGACGTTGGCGGGAATGTCGAGATTGTCGGCGTAATGGAGTGTGGTCCGGATGCCGTTCGCGGCGTCGCCCTGCGCCGGCAAGGTGCCGTCGGTGAGGAAGCCCGCGCCGTAGAGCGGAATGGTCTTGCCGAGTCCCGCCGCCGCATAGTCCTTGACGAACTTCACCGCGCCGCCGCCGGCGAAGAAGCTGAACACCGCGTCGGGCTTCAAGGTCGCAACGCGCGTCAGCAGCGCCTGGAATTCGACCTCGGGGAACGGCACCGTCAGCTTCTCGGCGATCTTGCCGCCGTGCTTGGTGAAATTCTCCGCGAAAGCGTCGATCATTTCGCTGCCTGCGGTGTAGCGCCAGGTGATGGTGGCGACGTTCTTGATGCCGGCATCGGCCAGCACCTTGCCCATCGGGAACGTGGTCTGCCAGTTCGAGAACGACGAGCGGAAGATGTTCGGGGCGCAAGCCGGGCCGGTGGCGTCGTTGGCGCCGGCGTTGGGAATGATCATCAGCGTCTTGGTATCGCGCGCGACCTTGACCATCGCCATCGCCACGCCGGAATGCACGGTGCCGATTACGACGTCCGCCTTCTCGCGGCCCACCAGGCGATTCATGTTGTCGGTGGCGGCTTCCGGTTTCGATTCGTCATCGACCTGCACGAACGCGATCTCGCGGCCACCGAGCTTGCCGCCCTTCTGTTCGACATAGAGGCGGAAACCGTCATCGATGAATTTGCCGAGTTTGGCGTAAGTGCCGGTGTAAGGCAGCATCAGGCCGACCTTGAGCGGCGCGTTCTGCGCGATCGCTGGCGAACGCAGCGCGGGCGCGACAGCAAGGGTAGCTGCGCCAGCCGCGCCCGTGAGCAAGGTTCGGCGACTGACGATCAGGCGGCTCGACATGGTATTCCTCCCTCTCTCTATCTTTTTGAAGAGCTTATGTTGGACGCGGCGATTACGACAGGCCGGAATCCCGATTCCGGCCTGTGTTCGCGCGCTGATCGTCATGCATCATATTTCGCCATTTGCCCCGATTGCAAGAAATATAATTCCTGATCGCCGCCGGCGCGGCGCTCCTTCCGGCTCGGACGGACGCACCTGCGGCACACGCGATTTACTTGCGTTGCATTGCGAGAAATGATGCCTCTCCGCACATCACGTTCCACAAAATGGCATCATGACTCATCGCATCTTTCTTGCCGGCGCGTCAGGCGCCATCGGCCAACGCCTCATTCCGCTGTTGCACGACGCCGGACATCGGATCGTTGGCACCACGCGGGTCGCCGCCAAGGTCGAGAAATTGCGGGCTCTGGGCGCGGCGCCGGTGGTTGTCGATGTATTCGATGCCGAGGCGCTGAAGGCAGCGGTGCTGGCCGCGAAACCCGATATCGTCATCCATCAGCTGACCGATCTTCCGCCGGGTCTCGATCCCGCGAAGATGGCCGAAGCCATTGGCCGCAACAGCCGGATCCGCGAGGAGGGCACCCGCAATCTGGTGGCCGCCGCCATCGCGGCCGGCGCGCGGCGCTTCATCGCACAAAGCATCGCATGGATGTACGCGCCGGGGCCTCGGCCGCATGCCGAGGACGATCCGCTCGATCAAGCCGCTGAAGGACCGCGCGGCATCACGCTGGCGGGCGTGATTTCGCTGGAAACACAAACGCTGCAATCGCCGCCGCTGGAAGGAATCGTGCTGCGCTACGGCCAGTTGCATGGCCCCGGCACCGGCAGCGAGGCGCCGCGCCCGCTTGCCCCGCTGCATGTGGATGCGGCGGCGCATGCCGCACTGCTGGCGATCGATCGCGGCAAGCCGGGCATCTACAACATCGCCGAGCCGAACGACCTGGTCGCGACGGACAAGGCGCGGCGCGAGCTCGGCTTCGATGCGAGCTTTCGCCTGCCGCCTGCAACGTAGCAGCGCCGTCACCCGGCGCAGGCGATCCAGCGCGCGGCGGCGCCGTCGTCCTCCAACACGGCAACCTCGGCGGCGCGGCGCGCCAAGACAGCGCGCTGATTGATGTAGCCCTTGTCGGTGATCTCGCCGTGATCGACCGAAGGCGGCTCGCGCAGCAGCAACGCGCGCGTGGCATGGCCGGACGACGCGCCGCTGCTTTTGGCCTTGAGTCCTGCCAGGCCTTCGGCAATGCCGGCGCGAACGCGCTCATGGCAAAGAACCTCTTCGAGCGGCGCGCTTTCGGGCAGCTCGGCCAGCGCACGACAGGCGGCCACATTCGGAAACACCAGGAAGTGCACGTGATCGCCGCCGTGCCCGGTGACCACGATATCCTGTGCGAGCGGCGCCAGCGCAGCGATACCCGCCACCCGCAGCGTGCCGACACTGACCCAGGTCCCCGAAGTCAGCTTGAAATCCTCGGCGACGCGCCCGTCGAAGAACAGGCCGAGTTCAGGGCGATCCGGATCGACGAACTTCACCGCGTCACCGATCTGATAGAACCCGTCGGCATCGAACGCTGCCGCAGTCTGCTCCGGAGATTTCCAGTAGCCCGGCGTCACATTGGGGCCGCGCACGCGCACCTCGAGCTTGTCTCCGGACGGCACCAGCTTCAAATCGGTGCCGGGGATCGGCACCCCGATATTGCCGGACCGCTGCGCCTGGAAATGACAATCGGTGGCGAGCGGTGCGGTCTCGGTCGATCCCCAGGCGGAGACCATCGGCAGCCGCCGCCCGATCGTCGCCTGCGACATCTCGTCGAGAGCTTCCCACAAGTTCTGCGGCAGCGCCGCGCCGGCGAAGAAGATGATCTTGACGCCGCTGAAGAAGCGGCGCCGCAGTTCGGCATCGTCGCGCAACGCGCCGATCAGCATGTCGAAGCCGCGCGGCACGTTGAAATAGACGGTTGGCACCACGTCGCGCAGATTCGCCAGCGAGGTCGCAAACAGGCCGGGCGCCGGCTTGCCGGCATCGATGTACAGCGTGCCGCCGTTACGCAGCACCATGTTGAAGTTGTGATTGGCGCCGAAGGTGTGACTCCACGGCAGCCAGTCGAGGATCACGAATCCATCCTCGTGGGCGCGATCGAGAAACGGCCAGACCTGTGCTTTGGCCGCCTGGCTCGTGGTCAGCATGCGATGCGTGTTGATGACCGCCTTCGGGATGCCGGTCGATCCCGACGTAAAGAGAAACTTCGCAATGGTGTCGGGACCGATCGCGGAGAAAGCCGCCGCGACCTGCGGGCCTTCCGGCGTCTGCAAAATGCTGCTGAAAGCAACGGCCCCGGCGTCCGGCGCATCTTCGCCGCTGACGATGACGGCGCGGTGCGCGTCCGCGATGGCCGCAAGCGCCGCCGCGAACGGCTGCTGGCTGGCGACATAGATCGCGCCGGGTTCGAGCAGCGCCACCATGCTTCGCAGCTTGTCGTACTCCTTGGCCACCAGCGAATAGGCCGGCGACACCGCCGCCACCGGCACGCCGACATGCATGGCGCCGAGCGCGAACAACGCGTGATCGATGCTGTTGTCGGAGAGAATCACCAGCGGCCGCTGCGGGCTCATGTCCTGCGCGAGAACCCAGGCCGCAATGCTGCGGACCCGTCGCAGCGCGTCGGCGTAACTCACCGTGGTCCACGGCTGGTCGGCGCCGCGGCGCTCGCCGAGAAAAATACGATCCGGCGTGCGCGACGCCCACTGCTCCAGCCAGTCACCGATGCAGCGCGCGGCCGGCTGCAGCGGGACGGTGGATCGCAGCCAGATCGAGCCATCGGCGCGGCGATCGGCAATGATCTGCGGCGAAGCGAATAACGGGGCGCCTTCGTCAAGGCGCGCGGCGGCAGCTGGGGTCATGGCGATCCTCCTCCGGCATTTTTCTTGTTTATGCGCTTGCTCTACGCGCAAAGCTGGCGTGTTCGCAAGGCCGGTCGCCGCGCGTCACGGGCAGTACGGCCCGCTCGCGGGCGACACGGGATTGAACTTTTGCGCTCTTTCGCCGACTTACGCCCGCGACCTTGGGGCCGCGACAAACCCCCATCTTTCGGACTATCATGCCGCCGCGAGCCGCCCGTGCGCCGCGCCTGCAGTACCGACCTGACCAGTGACGGAACGAAATCATGGCCGACCAGGACGACGTCCTCCACCTGATCGACGATACCGGACCTGCCCTTCCCCCCACGATCACTCGCAAATGGAAAATCGCCGTGATCGACGACGATCCGGCCGTTCACGACGGGACGCGGTTCGCGCTCAGCGATTATTCGCTGAACGGCCAGGGGCTGGAGATCCTGTCAGCCTACTCGGCCGCCGAAGGCCGTGAACTGATGCGCCAGCACACCGATATCGCCGCGGTGCTGCTGGATGTCATCATGGAAACCGATTCCGCTGGCTTGGATTTGGTGGAATTTATCCGGAACGACATCAAGAACGAGACCGTCCGCATCGTGCTGCGCACCGGGCAGCCCGGCCAGGCACCGGAGCGGCGCGTCATCGTCGATTACGACATCAACGACTACAAGGCCAAGACCGAGCTGACCGCCGACAAGCTGTTCACCTCGCTGACGGCGGCGCTGCGCAGCTATCAGCAGCTCGAGCGCATGGTGCAGACCCGGCGCGGTCTCGAAATCATCATCGATGCGGCCTCGACGCTCTACGATTTCAAATCGATGCAGCGGCTTGCGGAAGGCGTGCTGACGCAGATCGCATCGCTGCTCAACGTCGATTGCGCCGGCATCCTGGTGCTGCGCGACGGCGGCAAGATCGGCGATGATTTCGCGGTGCTCGCGGGCTCGGGCTGCTACAGCCGCTTCATCGGCAATGCCGGCCCGCAGTCGCTCGATAGCGACCTGCGACAGATGGTGGAGGAGGCCTTCCGGCGGCGCAAGCATGAATTCGCCGATCGCCGGACCGTTCTTTACATCCGCACCGGCAGCGGCCGGGAAGTCGTGGTGCTGCTGCAGGCGGAGCGCCCGCTGTCCGAGACCGATCGCGCGCTGGTGGAAATTTTTGGCAGCCGCCTCTCGATCGCATTCGACAACGTGATCCTTTATCAGCAGCTGCACGAGGCCAACACCCAACTGGAAGATCGGGTGGCGCAGCGGACCCGTGCGCTGATGCTGGCGAACCGGCGGCTGTCGGCGCAATGGCTGCGGCTGCAGCGCGCCAACGGTTTCAAGAATGAGATTCTCGGCACCGTCGCGCATGACCTGAAAAATCCGCTCGGCGTCATTCTCGGCCGCACCGAGATGCTGACCGAATTGATCGGCGCTGACGCCTCGCGCGACAGCGTGCTTGCGCAGATCACCCACATTCGCGATGCAACGCGGCGGCTGACGTCGATGGTCGATCACCTGATCTCGGACGCCATGGCAGACGCGTTCGACATCACCATTCGCCGCGAGCCGGTGGATATCGCCGCGCTGGTGACCGAGGTGGCCGAAGCCAATCGCCTCCCGGCCGCCAACAAGCAACAGGTGATCGAGGTCTCGGCGCCGCCGGATCAGCACACGATGTGCGACGCCGACCGGATGCGCGAGGCGATCGACAATCTCATCAGCAACGCAATCAAGTACAGCCCGGTCGGCGGCCAGATTGCCGTGCTCGTGGTCCACGATCCCACGCATGTCGTCATTCGTGTGACAGATCAGGGAGCGGGCTTGTCGCCGGAGGATCTCGGCCGCCTGTTCGGCCGTTTCCAGCGGCTGTCCGCCAAGCCGACCGCGGGCGAGAGCTCGACAGGCCTCGGGCTATCGATTGTCAAGCGCATCATCGATATGCATGGTGGGACCATCACCGCCGATAGCCCTGGTCCCGGCCAGGGCGCGACCTTTACGATCAAGCTTCCCGTGACTGCCGCAGCGTGACATGAGCCAGGGCCAACATATCATTATTGTCGACGACGAAGCTCCGGCCCGCGAAATGGTCGGCGACTATCTGCGGATGCACGGATTCACGGTGACGCTGTGCGACGGCGGCAAGAGCCTGCGCGAAGCCATTGCCGCCGGAGTGCCGGATCTGGTGGTGCTCGATCTCAACATGCCCGAGGAAGACGGCCTGTCGATCATTCGCGATCTCAAGGCGCGCACCAACGTGCCGGTGATCATGCTGACCGCAACCGCGAGCCCGATCGACCGCGTCGTGGGGCTGGAACTGGGAGCCGACGACTATGTCGCCAAACCGTGCGAGCTGCGCGAGCTGATGGCCCGGATCCGCTCCGTGCTGCGTCGCACCATCGCCAGCAAGGCGACGGCCGACCGCGCGCCTGCTCCGGCCGCGAAATCCGGCACTGATCATCTCGTCAGGTTCGGCACCCGCTGGCTCGACCTCGAAGCCCAGGCGCTGCGCGACGACGAAGGCAACGAGCACCCGCTGACCGCATCGGAATTTGGCTTGCTCAAGGTGTTCGCCGCTAACCCCAAGCGGGTCCTCTCCCGCGAACGGCTGCTGGAATTGGCCAATGCCCGCGACGCCGAGGCTTTCGACCGCGCCGTCGACCTGCGGATCATGCGAATCCGCCGCAAGATCGAGCCCGATCCGACCAAACCGTCCGTCATTCGGACGATTCGCGGCGGCGGCTACCTGTTCAGCCCGGCCGGGGACAAGAGCTGAATTTCGATACTTTATTAGCCGATTGGCGCGACATTCTGTCCGAATGTTTCGCGAGGATGGCCTCCGACGAAACAATTCACCAGCCGATGAAACCGTTTTCGTCCCGCTAAGCAGATGTCCTGAAACAACCGCCGGCTAGAAAAACTCCCAGAAACGACGCCGCACAAGCGACGACAGGGAGCCGGTCATGCATAACATTGTCGCCATTAACGCCGCCGCGCACCAGGGCATCCTCGCCGCGCAAGCGACTTCTGACGAGATGCTCGTGGAAGGCATTGCCGAGGGCAGCAAACCGGCGATGCACATTCTTTATGCGCGTCACCGCGTGCGCGTGTATCGCTTCATCCTGCGCATGGTCCGCGACACCACCACCGCGGAAGACCTCGTCAGCCAGGTGTTCCTCGATGTGTGGCGGACCGCCGGCCAGTTCGAGGGCCGCGCCCAGGTATCGACCTGGCTGTTGTCGATCGCCCGTTTCAAGGCGCTGACCGCCCTGCGCCAGCGCATGCACGAGGATCTCGATCAGGACGGCGTGCTGGAGATCGCGGATTCCGCCGACACGCCCGAAGCCACCCTCGAGCGCACCAAAACCAACGCCATCCTGCGCGACTGCATCGCCAAATTGTCGCCGGCCCATCGCGAGATCATCGACCTCGTCTACTATCACGAGAAGTCGGTCGAGGAAGCCGGACGGATCATCGGCATCCCGCAGAGCACGGTGAAGACCCGGATGTTCTATGCCCGCAAGCAGCTGGCCGCGATGCTCAAGACCTGCGGCGTCGATACGCTCGCGGCATGACGGTGCGCGCGTTGCCAAGCATTGCATCGCCGCAGCACGCGGCATCATGCACAGATTTTCCTTCCCTTCGGGGATCTGCATCTTCTCGCGCGAGAGCGCATCCGACACGGATTGAGCCGCTGAGCTGTTCACGGAAACTGTAAAGGCGTCTTAATCCGTCGTCGCGACACGCGCTCATCGCGCGGACGTCATCCGACCATCGTTCCAGTTCCTGTCGCCTCCAACCTTCACCGGCCCGGCCGAGGTGTCCCTCGCCGGGCCGCATTGTAGGGAGGTGCGCGCTGGCGAACTTTGCGCCGCCGCAACGTCGCTGCCACCGCGGTCGCTACGCTGCGGGCATGGCACAGACTGCATCGCTGCTTTTCAAGCCGGCTGTATGTGTTAGCTTTCTCTCGTTGCTTCGCCGGAGATCCATCCATGTTCGATGGCTTTGACGCAATCGTTCTGGCTCGTGCGCAGTTCGCCTTCACGATGTCGTTTCATATCGTGTTTCCGGCGTTCTCGATCGGCCTTGCCAGCTATCTCGCGGTGCTCGAGGCGCTCTGGCTGTGGACCGGCCGCGAGGTCTTCATCAATTTATTCAATTACTGGATGAAGATCTTCGCCATCGCCTTCGGCATGGGCGTGGTTTCCGGCGTGGTGATGTCGTATCAGTTCGGCACGAACTGGGCCGTGTTCGCCGACAAGACCGGACCGGTGATCGGCCCGTTGATGGCTTACGAGGTGCTGACCGCCTTCTTTCTCGAAGCCGGATTTCTCGGCGTCATGCTGTTCGGCCTGAAGAAGGTGGGACCGCGGCTGCACTTCCTCGCCACCTTGATGGTGGCGATCGGAACCCTGATCTCGGCGTTCTGGATTCTCTCGGCCAATTCATGGATGCAGACCCCGACCGGCCACACCGTTAACGCCGCCGGACAGTTCATCGCCGCCGACTGGTGGAAGGTGATCTTCAACCCGTCCTTCCCTTATCGCCTCGTGCATATGGTGCTCGCGGCCTATCTCACGACAGCGCTTGTGGTGGGCGGCGTCGGCGCCTTCCATCTGCTGCGCGATCCGAAGCGCGAAGGCGCGCGCGTGATGTTCTCGATGGCGATGTGGATGGCGACCCTTGTGGCGCCGATCCAGATCTTCGCCGGCGACCAGCATGGCCTCAACACTCTCGAGCATCAGCCGGCCAAGGTGATGGCGATGGAGGGCCACTATCAAAGCCATCCCGACGGCGCCCCGCTGCTGCTGTTCGGACTGCCCAATCAGGAGAAGGCCAAGGTCGATTACGCCCTCCAAATTCCGAAACTGTCGTCGCTGATTCTGAAACATTCCCTGGATGCGCCGCTCGCGGGCCTCGACACCATTCCGCGCGAGAACTGGCCGCCGGTCCCTGTGGTGTTCTGGTCGTTCCGCGTCATGGTCGGACTCGGTTTCCTGATGGTGGCGCTTGGCCTGCTCAGCCTGTGGCTGCGCTGGCGCGGCAGGATGTACGACTATCGGCCGCTGCATTACTTCGCCATGGCGATGGGACCGGCGGGCTTCGTCGCCGTGCTGGCCGGCTGGTTCACCACCGAAGTCGGTCGCCAGCCATTCACCGTCTACGGGCTGCTGCGCACCGCCAATTCTGTGTCCCCGCTCGCGGCGCCGGCGGTCGCATCGTCGCTGATCGCCTTTATCATCGTCTACTTCCTGCTGTTCACCGCCGGCATCGTCTACATCCTGCGCCTGATGGCCGCGCCGCCGCATGCCGGCGAGGAAGGACCGCGCGGCGACGAGCCGATGCACGCCGCCGGCATCACGCCGGCGACCGGCGTGACGAATTCCGCAAAACGGTGAGCGCGATGGATCAGGTTTCGACGATTGCGACGATCTGGGCCTTCATCATCGCCTTTGCGGTGTTCGTCTATGTCGTGATGGATGGCTTCGATCTCGGGCTCGGCATGCTGTTTCCGCTGTTTCCGAAGAAGCAAGACCGCGACGTGATGATGAACAGCGTCGCGCCGGTATGGGACGGCAACGAAACCTGGCTGGTGCTCGGCGGCGGGGGATTGTTCGCAGCGTTCCCGCTCGCCTATGCCGTGCTGATGCCGGCGCTGTATACGCCGATCATCGCCATGCTGCTGGGGCTGGTCTTCCGTGGTGTCGCCTTCGAATTCCGCTGGCGATCCCAGCGCGAGCGTAACCGCTGGGACCTCGCCTTCGCCGGCGGATCGCTGGTGGCCACGCTGGCGCAGGGCATCGCGCTCGGCGCCATTCTGCAGGGCGTTCGGGTCGCTGACCGCGCCTATGCCGGCGGCTGGTGGGACTGGCTGACGCCGTTCAGCATTCTCACCGGCGTCGCCCTTGTCGTCGGCTATGGTCTGCTCGGCGCGACCTGGCTGGTGATGAAGACCACCGGCGATCTGCGCGAGCGCGCCTATCACCTGAGCTGGTGGCTGCTGTTCGCCATGCTCGGCGCGATCGGCGCGGTCAGCCTGGCGACGCCGTTCCTCGACGTCGAATATGCGCGGCGCTGGTTCGCCTGGCCGAACATCCTGTTCACCGCGCCGGTGCCGATCGCGGTCGCCGCCGTGACGGCCCTCCTTCTCAGAAGCCTGGCGCAGCGCCGCGATTACCGGCCCTTTCTGCTGACTTTGGTTTTGTTCGCGCTGTCCTATGCCGGACTCGGCATCAGCATGTATCCCTATATCGTGCCGCGCAGCATCACCATCTGGCAGGCGGCGGCGCCGGAGAACAGCCAGATATTCATGCTGGTCGGCGTATCGATCCTGATTCCCATCATCCTGATCTATACGGGATGGGCCTACTGGGTGTTTCGCGGCAAGGTGGACCCGCAGAGCGGATATCACTGATGGCCAGCCGCGACGAAAAATCGCATTCGCTGCGGCAGCGCCTGCTCTGGTTCGCGCTGCTCTGGCTGTGCGGCGTCGGCGCCGTCAGCATCGTCGCCTATGGTCTGCGATTGTGGATCGCGCCGCACTGACCGGCGCTGTGCGACCGCGATGTGACGCGCGGCAGGCATGCCGATACCCGCTTGCCCGGCCTTGCCATCCGAATCGACGTGCGATTTGATATCGTCAACGCGGATTCGGTCGACCGCGTCCCCGACAACAAGGATCGCCGAATGCTTTCGTTTCGCCGCTTGCTTTGGCTGCCGCTCCTGGCAGTCGCATTCGCCGGACTGCCGATATCGCAAGCCTCAAGTCAAAGCGAGGATATGTCCATCGGCGACGAGCCGGGCCGCGTGCCAGATGAATCGGTGCAATTGCCGCCGCAGTTTCAGCGCCAGATGGTGCTCTACCGTACCACCGAACCGCCCGGCACCATCATCGTGCATACGTCCGAGCGTTTCCTCTATCTGGTGCAGGGCAATGGACGCGCGCTTCGATATGGCGTGCGCGTCGGGCGCGAAGGCTTTCAATGGCAGGGCCTTTTGAAGATCACCCGCAAGGCCGAGTGGCCCGACTGGACGCCTCCGCCGGAGATGATTCAGCGCCAGCCTTATCTGCCGCGCTTCATGGCCGGCGGTCCCGGCAATCCGATGGGCGCGCGGGCGATGTATCTCGGGACGACGGTCTATCGCATCCACGGCACCAATCAGCCCGACACCATCGGCAAAGCGGTGTCGTCGGGATGCTTCGGCATGGTGAATGCCGATATCATCGATCTTTATGACCGGGTCCCGGTCGGGACCAAGGTTGTCGTCAAGCAGCGGCCGTCGCTGTGAGCGGCCGTCGTCGAACCGTGCCTAACGCATTTCCTGTCCAGAGCGAGACATTGCCATGCTGAAGCCCACTTTCTTACGCGCACGCAGCGCCCTCGCCCTTCTTGCCGCCGTCACCGCTTTCAGCTCGATCGAGAGCGCGTCGGCGCAAATGCTGCAGACCATCAAAAGCCGCGGCAATCTGATCTGCGGCGTCAGCACCGGTTTGCCCGGCTTCTCGCAGGCCGACGGCAAGGGCGTCTGGACGGGACTCGACGTCGATCTCTGCCGGGCGGTCGCCGCGGCGGTGTTCGATGACGCCACCAAGGTAACGTACGTGCCGTTGAATGCCGAGGACCGCTTCAAGGCATTGCAGAACGGCACGATCGATCTGCTCTCGCGCAACTCGAGCTGGACCATGTCACGCGAGGCGGAATTCAATCTCAGCTTCGCCGCGGTGAACTATTACGACGGCCAGGGTTTCATGATCCGCAAGAGCGCCGGCAAGGATTCCGCGCTCGCGCTCGACAACAGCAAGGTCTGCGTGCAATCCGGCACCACCACGCAGCTCAACCTCGCCGATTACTTCCGCGCCAACAACATGAAGTTTCAGGAAATGGCGTTTCCCAGCGCGGCCGAAACGCTCAAGGCCTACGATACCGGGACCTGCGACGTCTTCACGAGCGACGTCTCGCAGCTCTATGCCGAGCGGCTGCAGCTCTCATCCCCGAATGATCATGTCATCCTGCCGGATGTGATCTCCAAGGAGCCGTTGGGGCCAGCGATCAAGCAGGGCGACAGTCAGTGGCTCGAAATCGTCAAGTGGTCGCATTTCGCGATGCTCAACGCGGAAGAACTCGGCGTGACGTCGAAGAACATTGATGACGCGCTCAAGTCGCAGAAGCCCGACGTCAAGCGGCTCGTCGGTACCGAGGGCTCCTACGGCGAGCAGATCGGCCTGACCAAGGATTGGGCCGTGCGCATCATCCGGCAGGTCGGCAATTATGCCGAATCCTATGAGCGCAATGTCGGCACGGCATCGAAGCTCGGCATTCCGCGCGGCCTCAACCATTTGTGGAACGAGGGCGGCATTCAATACGCGCCGCCGATCCGCTAGAACGCCGACTCATAAGTTCGCGTCCGGGTTCTTGCAGCAACGAGCGCGATGGCCGCCAGGAGAATTCTGGCGTTTTGTCGCGGCAAGCACAAAGGCTCCGCCACACGAGAAGAACGCCGTCAGGAACTCCCGTTTTGAGAAAGCGTTTGATCCTGACAGCCCGCGCAATGCGGCTCCTCGAAGCCGCCGGGTCGAGGCGGAAGGCCCATGGAGCAGCACAGTCCGATCCCCGAGCCTGTGTCGGTCGCACCGATCAATCGCGCAGACCTGCGCACCTGCGCGGCGTGGCGGCTGTCCTTCGCGGGCCGACGCAAGGACCACCGCTACTATGAGATCATCGAAGACACCCTGCGCGACCGGTTCGACTACGGCTATTTCGCCATCCGCGATGCGTCAGGCCAGGTCATGGCGGTGCAGCCGTATTTTCTGCTCGATCAGGACATACTGGAGGGCATCAAGCTCGACCAGTCGTCGCTCATCGTACGGATCCGCCGCCGCTATCCACGTTTCCTGAAACTGCGCACGCTGATGCTTGGCTGCGTCGCGGGCGAAGGTCACCTCGCAATCAGCGCGCAGCTGCCGGCATCGGCCGTGGCGAGAACCTTGGCGCATGGCATCGTTCCCTGCGCACGCGCCCTAGGCGCCGAGATGATCGTGCTGAAGGAATTTCCACGCGACGAGCGCGACGATCTCGCCTGGTTCGAGCGCGAGGGATTTGCCCGTGCGCCAAGCATGCCGATGACAACGCTGGACATCGGCTACGATGATTTCGACGACTTCATGCAGAAGGTGCTGAGCGCCAATACGCGCCGCGATCTCCGCAAGAAATTCCGGACTGCCGAAGGTTTTGACCTTGAGATGACGGTGACGGACAACGCGGCGAGCTTCATTGACGAAATCTATCCGCTTTATCTGCAGGTTCACGAACGGTCGCGGCTTCATTTCGAGAAGCTGAGCAAGGACTTCTTCCGCCGCCTCGGCAACGAGATGAACGACAGAGCCCGATTCTTCATCTGGTATCGCGGCAACAGCCTGCTGGCATTTGCGCTCTGCATGGTGGAGGGCGACGACATCTTTGGCGAATATATCGGCCTCGATTACGAGGTGGCGCTCGATCTCCATCTCTATCATTGCATTTCACGCGACGTGATCAGTTGGGCGATGAGCCACGGCTATAAGCGCTTTCGCAGCAGCTGCCTGAATTACGACCCCAAGCTGCATCTGCGCCATCAGCTCGACCCGATCGATCTTTACGTCCGGCACGTCTCGCCGATTGCGAACGGGATCATGCGGCTCGTGCTGCCCTGGATTGTTCCGACGCGCTACGACGCGACGCTGCGGAAATTTCCCGACTATCGCCGGATATGGTGATCTGCGCGCCGGACCACGCGCGTTTCACGCTGCTGACCTCAGGCCGCCATGGCGCTGCACGATTGCGCGCAGGCGCGACAGACGGCGACGCACTCGTCCATGTCGCCGATGCGCTCGCAATCCTTGGCGCATTCGTCGCAGATCTCCGCGCATTCCCGGCAGGTATGCTTGTGATGCGGCGAGGCGATGAGCATGAAATGCGCGGCGGTTCGGCACATTTCAGCGCAGGCCATCATCAGCCTGAAATGAGCGGGCTCGACATGCTGTCCGCCGGTCTCCAGACAATGATTCATCGCGGTGCTGAGGCAGGTCTTGTAGCAACTCAGACAGGTCTCGATACATCGGTTCATGTCTTCCGAAATCGCCATCGGCACGCTCCGTGGTTTGGCTTTCAACCATAACCGCCGCATACAGGCCGGGTTCCTCGCGGTGAAGCCGAACAGAGGTCACATCCGTCCGTGGCACCGGAATCACGGGCCGCCTCACGAGGGCCGATCGGTCACCGCGGAAGCTCCGTTGCGCCTCGGCATCGAGACGGCAGGGCTGATCGAGATGCGCGGCAAATGATGAAACACCGTCATTCGCTTGGCGCCGGCCCGCCGCGCCAGCTTGCGCCGCCGTGACGCCTATTTTTTCTGGCCTCAATCTACAGACACTTCTCGCAATCGGCGGTGCCGCGGGTACTAACCTTGGTACAATGGGTGGCACTTCGGCAAAGTGCAAGGCATTACCCCATCTAGTGGACGGAAACCGGGGTTCACGCTTCCCTTTTGCCGCGGCGACGCCCTCCTCAGCGTCCTCCCCGTACGCGAGTATCTAACGCACTGAACTCACCAAGAAGCCTCGCCTCAACGAATTCGATTCAATACCCTCGTACGACCTCTATTTCGTCAAAAAGACATCCGTGCGTTGCGACGTCAGCGCCTTTAGGCCGGACGCCAGTTCGAGGTCGCACATCGTATAGACTTGCACGAAACGCTGACACTGCCTGACCAGTGTCAGCCGCGCGCGAAGTCGGAACGATTCGCCTGGATGAACAGCATGACGAAACCGGACGTTGCGAATCGCCGCGGCCTGTCCTTGCTCCGGACCTGTCACTTGATAGGCTTCCTGAAGCAGACCCGGCATGAGGGCGAGAAGAAGCTGGCCGGGCACGATCGTCCTTGCTCCCGACAATTCGCGCGCCGCGCGCGCCACATCGGTGTGAATCCAGTTGCGGTCGCCGGTCAGCGCGATGAAGCGGTCGATCTCCTCCTGCGTCACCGCGAGCCATCGGCTAGGTGCGAAGTCGCGGCCGAGATAGGCCGCGAGCTCGATCGCGCTCGCGACACGCAGCGGCGTGCTCACACCCGGCGATGCCTGCTCATGCTCTGCTTCGCTCATATCGTCACCAGCAGCGCGCTTCCGAGTCCACCGGCTGCGGCAATCGCCGCCAGTCCCAGTGCTCCCGGCGCCTCTCGCTGCATTTCATGCCACAGTCGCACGGCAAGAATGGCGCCTGATGCGCCGATCGGATGGCCGCGCGCCAGTCCGCCGCCGCCGCGGTTGAGCGCCGATTCCGCAATGCTGATTCCTTCGGCACAGGCGATGGCCTGCGCCGCAAAGGCTTCCATGATTTCGGCAACCGCGATCGTCTCGGGAGCGATCTGCCGGGCCGCGAGCAGGTTTCGGGCTGCAGCGATCGGGGCTGTTCCGGGCATTGCAGGATCGCCGCCGCATCGGCTCGCCGCCACGACGCGGAGCGGACGCGCGACATCGAGACGCCGCAGCATGGTCTCTGAGACCACCAGCACGGCGGCGGCGGCGTCGGCTTCCACCGCCACTGTGGCGCGCGTCACGCCGAGGAACGGATCGCCCGCGATCGGCGGCAAACGCGAGCACAAGGACTCGGTCAATGCGCGGGGAAAGGCATCGCGCGTTAATCCGGCCAACGGCGCGATCTCGCCATCGCCCGGAGGATTCGCCATGGCTTTGCTGTGGCTGGCGATCGCGAATGCATCCTGCCGGTCGCGCGGAATGTCGAACGCCGCCGCCAGCGTCGCGGCAGCAGCGATCATGTCCGGGTCGCGCTCGGGCCATGGCGCGAAGGGCGGCCTGTCATAAGGCTGCGGCGCCTCGCCGGCATCGCGCGGCCGCCGCGCCCGCAGCGGTGCGCGGCTGAAACTCTCGACGCCGCCGGCGATGACGGCATCGGCCCCGTTCGCGATCCGATCGGCCGCCATCATGATCGCGTCGAGTCCGCCGCAACATTGGCTATCGATAGTCAGCGCCGGAACGCGATCCGGCAGCCCGGCCCGCAACGCGGCAAGTCGCGCCGGATTGCCGCCGGCATACAGCGCATTGCCGAAGATCACGTCGTCGATCGCATCGGACGCGATGTCGACATCGGACAACACGGCGCGGATCGGCGCTTCGCCGAGTTCGTCGGCTTCGACCGCCTTGAACGCGCCATTGCGCGGAGCGACCGCGGTGCGACGCGCGGCGACGAGATAAGCCGCGCTCACGGCAGCACCTCGCAAGGCTCACTATCGAAGATGCGATGCAGCGCCTGAAAATCGTTCTTGCCGGATGAGGTCAGCGGCCATCGCGGCGGCAATGCGAAGCGACGCGGAATCTTGTAGAGCGGCAGATGCTCGCGGGCATGGCCGATCAGGTCCGACGAGGTGACGGATATTTGCGGATCGATCTTGAGCAGCGCCACCAGTCGCTCGCCCCGGCGATCGTCATGGACGCCGAGCACCGCCGCCGCCATCACCGCGCGATGACTCTCGAGCACGCGCTCGATCTCTTCCGGATGCACGTTCTTGCCGGAGGTGATGATCATCCGGCTGGCGCGGCCGACCAGATGCAGATAGCCCCGCGCATCAAGGAAGCCGATATCGCCGACGGATATCGCCTCGCCGTCGCGCAGCAGCGCCGCCGTGCTGCCGCAGGCATAGCCGATGAAGACGAAGGGGCTGGCCACGAACACCTGCCCGGCTTCACCCGGCGGCAGACGACGCCCCAGATGATCCCGGATCGACAGATCGACGCCGGAAAATGCACGCCCGACCGAATCCGGCGGCACATCCTCGTCGTCCTTCGCCACCGTGATGAAACTGAGTTCGGAGGCGCCATAGAATTCCGCAAATCGCGCGCCCGGAAAATGCGCGCGCAGGTCGTCCATCGCGCGGCCCGGCCATTTCGCACCGGAGGATAAAATCCAGCGCATCGAGGCGAACGGCGGCGCGTTCTCGCGCGCGGCTGCCTCGATGATCATTTCAAGCTGGGTCGGCACGCCATAAAGCACGCTCGCCCGGTGTGCCGCGATCAGCCGGTAGACCAGGTTGGGACGGAACTGGCGGCACAGGATGACCGTCGCGCCGACATAGAGTCCATGCGCCAGCCCGTAGAGAAACAGCGAGTGTGTGAGCGCTCCGGGCGCGAGCACGATGTCGTCGGTGCCGATGTCGAACTCGCGATCCCCGGCGCGAAAGCTCTCGACCCACGACAGATGATGCCGTCGATATCCCTTCGGCACACCGGTCGAGCCGGAGGTGAAGCCGACATAGAACGGCGCCAACGGATCGGGCTCCGGCGCCGCCTCGAACGCCGCGCTCGCGCCGATCGCCTCGGCAACCATCTCGAACGGGCCGTGCGGATCGGCCAGCCTCAACGCACCGCCTTCGGTCGCCAATGCGGGATTGTGACTGATGACAAGTCCCGGCGACAATTCCCCGATCGCCAGTTGCGCCGTCTCGATTGGCCAGTTCGGATCGAGAATCTGCGCCTCCCGCCCCGCACGCGCGGCCGCGAGAAATAACAGCACCAGCGCCGGCCCGTTCGGCAGATGCAACGCGACACCGCGCCCTGCCGGCGCCGTCCTCGCAAGATGCGCGGCGAGACGCTCCACGGCTCGATCGAGCTCGCGCCACGTGATCGCGTGGCCGTCGCAGATCACGGCGACACGGTCCGGCCGCGCGCGGGCGTGCCGCGCCAGCGTTGCGGTGATGGTCGCGCCGCCGGTCACGCCCTGCTCGCGATGGCGGCCGGATAACCGCGATATGAAGCTTCCGCGATGAAGGCCGTCGCCAGTGCCTTCAGCAGGTCGCCGGGCACGAAGACGGCGGTGGCGAGAACCGCCTGTACCAGGTTCATACGTGCCATCGCCATCAGGCCGGCCACACCGCAGGCATATTCCACCACGATGCCTCCGGCGACCGCAGCGACCAGCGCGGCGGCGAATACCGGCAATGTCTTGAGCCGCTCCATCACCAGTCCGGAGACGAAGGCAGCGGGCACGAAGCCGAGCAGGAAACCGACCGACGGCCCGAACAACACACCCAGACCGCCGCGGCCACCCGACAGCAGCGGCGCGCCGAGCAGCACCACGAACAGGAACAGCAGCACCGCCAGCGCGCCATGACGCGGACCGAGGATGATTCCGGCCAGCATGACGCCGAGCGTCTGTGCCGTGATCGGCACGCCCATGGCGATCGGCAGCATCACACCGGGAAGCATTCCCAGCACGCCGATCACGGCCGCCATCAGGGCAATACGGACAATGGCGCGTGACTCCACGTCGTTCTCCTATGACTGTTTGCGTTGGCGATCGGTGATGGCGGTATCGAAACCCCTTGCATCGAGCGATTCCGCAACCCGATCCGCCAACTGAAGAATATCGGCCAGGAACACGGCCACCAGCCGTATCGGAACGCGACGATGGCTCCGCGCCTTCCAGGCTTCCTCGCGCGCACGCCATCGCGTCAGCAGCACCGGGACAAAGCGCAACACGAGCGCCACCGCAAGCGCCATCTTGCGCGGATTGACGCCGAGCGGACGCAGCAGATTGAAGACCGGCGCGAGCACATCCATCAGCGCGCTCATCGTGGTGGTCATGCTGACGAGATCGGCGAGCAGAAGCATCGCCAGCAACCGCAGGCTGATCACGGCGCCCGCATGCCAGCCGCTGGAGAATGCCTGGACGCCGCTGACGATGACGAGCAGCGGAATCAGCGGCCGCAGCAAGGCCAGCCGCGCCAGCCCGGCGCGCCCGAATCCGGCATAGACAGCAAGAACGATGGCCAGCACGCCGGCCAGTATCCGCCAGTCATCGACTGGCAGCAGCAACAGGCTGAACAGCGCAAGGCCGGCGAGTTTGAAACCCGCGGGCACACGATGCAGCCAGGTCTTTGGCGCAAGGCCGTCGGTCATCATGCTGTGACGAGGTCCGCTTCAGCCGCGATCGCCGCATGCGCGCGATAGGCCGGCAGCACATCGGCCGGCGCGCCATCCTCGCGAATGCGCCCCGCATCGAGCCAGATCACCCGATCGAACCGCGCGAGCAATTCGAGATCGTGAGATGCCATCACGATCTGCTGCGGCAGACTCATGATCTTGCGCGACAGCGTGAGACGGGTCGGAAGGTCAAGGCTCGAGAACGGCTCGTCCATCAGCAGGATCGAGGGCTCGGTCGCGAGCACCGCCAGAATACAGACAAGCTGCTTCTGGCCGCCCGACAGTTCGTTGACGTTGCGATCCGCCCATCCGGTACAGCCGTGCTGATCCAGCAATGCCAGCGCCTGCTGCCGCGCCTGACGCGCCGGCATCCCACGCTCGGTCAATCCGAACGCAATCTCTTCGCCCACCGTCGGGAAAATCAGCTGGTGATCCGGATTCTGAAAGACGAAGCCGACATGCGCCGGCAATTCCTTGCGATGACGCGCGGTCTCTCGTCCAGCCACAACAACACGTCCGCTGCTCGGCAACAGCAGACCATTGATCAACCGCAGCATGGTGCTTTTGCCGGAGCCATTGTCGCCGATCACGCCGGTACGCGGAGCGTCGCAACAAAGCGCGGGGATCGAGAGAAGCTGGCGGTTTGCGCGCCGAACCTCCACGCGTTCGAAAACAATCGTCCCGACTGAACCCGATTCATCAGTACCGGCTACGGAAGGGAACTTTTGCAAGACGCTCGACATGCACCTGACCACCAAGGGGATGTCCATTTATCCCGGGACAGAGGCCACAACAATCGTTGCAGATGACTATACATCAAGGAACAACAAACAACGTACTCTGTTGAGCCACTAAGTTGAACGAGAGCAGAAGATTGAGGATAGCGACCTTCAACGTCAACGGGATCAACGGCCGACTGAACGTGCTGCTGCGCTGGCTGGAGGAGACCACCCCGGACATCGCGTGCCTGCAGGAGTTGAAGGCACCCGATGAAAAGTTTCCAGAAACCTCAATCCGGAACGCGGGCTATGGCGCCATCTGGCACGGTCAGAAGAGTTGGAACGGGGTCGCCATCCTGGCCCGCGGCAAGAACCCGGTGGAACGACGCCGCGGCTTGCCGGGCGATGATGAGGATACCCATAGCCGATACATCGAGGCGGACGTCGAGGGGATGGTCGTGGCGTGCCTCTATCTTCCTAATGGCAATCCAGCGCCAGGACTGAAGTTCGACTACAAACTGCGCTGGTTCGAACGTCTCGATGCCCATGCATCCGCTCTTCTGGTCTCCGGCAACCCCGTAATTCTCGCCGGGGACTTTAACGTCATGCCGACTGATCTGGATGTCTACGCACCCGATCGCTGGAGGGATGACGCCCTCTTTCGGCCGGAGGTGCGCGAGTTATCGCAAGCTCATCGGCCAAGGTTGGATCGATTCCTTGCGGACGCTTTATCCCGACCAACGCATCTATACCTTCTGGAAGTATTTCCGAAACGCGTTCAAGCGCGATGCCGGGCTTCGGATTGACCATCTGTTGCTGAGCCCGGCGGTCGCCAAGCGGCTCAAGGCGGCGGGCGTCGACCGCGACGTCCGCGGGTGGGAGAAGGCGAGCGATCACGCGCCCGTGTGGATCGAACTCAAGGCTCGATCGCCAAAGACCAAAAGCCAACGGGAGCATTTCCCACATTGAGACGCGGAGATCGCCCGAGTTCGGAGCCTGGTCCTATTGGAATTCGACGACGACGCCTTCCAACGGGCGCAGATTGATGCCGTCAGCCATTCTTTCATCGTGACGATCGAGATATGACGACAGGCGGATTGCCCCCGCAGGCCAATCCGCCTTGGGCATCACCACCGCTGGCTGATCGTCGAAATTGAGCGCGATCAACATGCTGGTGTTGTCGAGCGTGCGGATAAACAGCAAGATGCCCTCCTCCGCGACAATAGATCGATAACCTCCGGTTACGAGAACCGGATGGCAGTGGCGCAGCCGGATCAACGCCCGGTGAAGGTTGAGGAGGGAGTTCGGATCGGATAAAGCTGCCGTGACATTATTCTCGCGCCAGGTTTCCTGCAACGGAAGCCAAGGCTCGGCGGACGTGAAACCCGCATGAGGGCTATCGTCCCATTGCATCGGCGTCCGACAGCCGTCGCGGCCCAATCCCTTGCCAGGCACGTTGCGTTCGACAGGATCACGGATGCGATCGGGCGGAATTTGCGCTTGCTCCATCCCGATTTCGTCGCCGTAGTAGACCGTCGGCGTCCCGCGCAACGTGAGCAACAACATCGCCGCAAGGCGTGCCTTCGCTTGACCTGCCCTGCTGGCCAGGCGGGGCTGATCGTGATTGCCCAGCACCCAGTTGGGCCATCCATGCGGCGGAAGCGCGCTTTCGTAATCCGCGATCAACTTTGCCAAAGCAGCAGCATTCCACGACGTGCTGATGAGGGAGAAATTGAACGGAAGGTGTAAGCCCGAAACATCCTTGCCGTAGTAGGTCATCAAACGTTCGAGCGGCAGGTAGATCTCTCCGATGAGCAGCCGATCCGGATAGTTGTCGGCGACTGCACGTATCTCGGCAATGATATCGTGGACTTCCGGACGATCCGCCGTATAGAGCGGTATCACGGCCTGATGCGGAGGATCGCCAGTCTTGAAATCCGGATTGATCGGGTTGTTTCGAAGCTCCGCGTCCTTGATCAGGTGCCAAATCACGTCCAGGCGAAAGCCGTCGACGCCGCGCTCAAACCAGAAGCGCATCGCGTCATAGACAGCGGCACGAACCTCCGGATTGCGCCAATTCAGGTCCGGCTGCGCTGATAGGAAGGCGTGATAGTAGTATTGCCCGGTGGCTCGGTCGAATTGCCAGGCGCTGCCGCCAAACTCGGATAGCCAGTTGGTTGGAGGCCCGCCGTTTGGCGCGGGATCGCACCAAATATACCAATCTCGCTTCGCGCTACGACGAGACGAGCGGCTGTTGAGAAACCACGCGTGTTGATCCGAGGTATGATTGGGAACGAAATCGAGAATGACCTTCAGTCCGCTGGAATGCGCCTTGTCTAGCAGACGATCAAAGTCCACCAACGTCCCAAATAAAGGATCGATGTCCGTATAGTCGGATACGTCATAGCCGAAGTCGGCCATCGGTGAGCGGAAAACCGGGGACAGCCAAATCGCGTCGACGCCGAGGTTCACCAGATACGGAATGCGCTCGACGATCCCGGAGAGGTCACCCACCCCATCGCCGTTCCCGTCCTGGAACGAACGCGGATAGATTTGGTAGATGACGGCGCTCTGCCACCAGGGATTGCTCACTTAGATGCCGACTCCAGCTTCACGATCCACCCCTCGTCCGCCCGCAGTTGAACGGGGCCATTGACCATTTCCTGTTTGCGGTCGAGATGTGTGCTCAAAAGAAGCGTTCCTCGACCGCGCCAGTCCCATCGTCGAGGCTCACCGGTGATATTGAGACCGATGAGACAGTGGTCTCCAGACCACCTTCGTCCGTAACAGAGAACGTCATTGCGGGCGCGCGAAGGCCAATACTCTCCATCCGTCAAGCACCGCTCGGCTTTGCGCAATGCGATCAACTGCCGATAGAGATGCCAAAGGGAACGTGGTTCTTTCATTTGCCCGTCGACACTGCGAGTACGCTCGCCGTCGAGCGGCAACCACGGACGTCCGGTGGTGAACCCGCCATGCTCGCTGTCGTCCCATCGCATTGGAGATCGTTCGGGATCGCGCCCCAATCCAAATCCGCTCAGGCGCTTCTCGAAAGGATCTTGAACGCGCTCCTTTGGAATAGGAACGCGTTCGGCGCCGATCTCGTCGCCCGCAAACAAGATTGGCGTTCCCCTGATGGTGAGGAGCAGCATGGACAGGATGCGCGCCTGTGCCTGCCCGATCTTGCTGGCGACACGCGGCTTGTCGTGCCCCCCGACGACCCAGTCAGGCCAGCCATCGGCTGGAATCGCATTCAAGTAAGCGTCTATCGTCGCCTGCAGCGGCAAGGCGTCCCACTCCGAATCCAGCAACGCAAAATTTAGGGGCAGGTGAAAGCGTGGCGTTACCTCGCTGCCGTAGAAGTGACCGATCCGATCGGTCTTTCCCTGCACTTCGCCGCAAACGAATCTGCCCTCGTATTCATCGACGACCTTGCGAAGGTCCTCAATGCACGTCATGTCCTCCGGTCGATCGTCGGTGAAGACCGGCGTATATCGTTGCGGCGGAGGCATATTGGCATCCGCCTTTGGATTGGGAGGGTTGTCGCGGAGCAACGCGTCCTTGATCAGGACGGCACTGGCGTCAACACGCAAGCCGTCAACTCCGCGATCGAGCCAGAAGCGCATGACATCGCACATGGCAGAGCGGACGTCGGTATTGCGCCAGTTCAAATCGGGTTGCGACGCGAGGAACGAATGATAATAGAATTGCTCTCGCGTTTCGTCCCATGACCATGCGCTTCCGCCAAAGCGACTGAGCCAGTTGTTCGGCGGGCCGCCGTTTGCCGCTGCATCCGCCCAAAGATACCAGTCCGCTTTTTCGCCGGTCCTGGATTTTCGACTGTCGGCAAACCACGGGTGCCGGTCCGACGTGTGATTTGGAACGAAATCCAGAATCAGCCGGATACGTTCGTCGTGCAGCGCATGCAAAAGCTGAAGGAAATCAGCCATGCTGCCGAAAGAAGGATCAATGGTGCAGAAATCGGCGATGTCGTAGCCGAAATCCTTCATTGGACTTGCATATATCGGCGTCAACCAAACGGCGTCGATGCCGAGTGACTTCAGATAGTCCACCTTTCTTGACAAACCCGCGAGATCCCCGCGGCCATCGCCGTTGCTATCCAGAAATGATGGGACGGCGATCTCGTAGATCACGGCACGCTTCCACCAGTTCCGTTCTTTTGCCGTTTGAAGGCTGGAGGATGAGGTCACCACGTTCAACTCGTGCATCTGGAATGCACTGTCAACAATCCTTCGAACTGGGTGTTCCGCTTCCCGCTGAGGTTTGGATTGGGGACCAAGGCGGTATTGAAGGAATGAGCGATTTCTTCCAGAACGCCGCACCGGCAGATCGTATCCATGGCCCTATCACAGGTGGATGTCCCTTCGTCCTTGTAACGGGGTTCTTGCCCAACGCGTCCCATACGTCGGGACGTTTGGAACAAGCACCATGACCACACATTGTTCGTGCTCAGATCTTCAGCCGAGGACATTTCGATGTATCACCACGTCAAAAAACTCATGTACACCGTCCGGGTCGACGAGCCGGATCCCCGCTTCGGAAATATGCTCCTCGAGCAATTCGGGGGTGCCAACGGCGAGCTTGCTGCCGCGATGCAGTACTCGATCCAGGGAATAAACTGCGAGGACGCGGCCCGGAAGGACATGCTGATGGACATCGGTACGGAGGAACTCAGCCATCTGGAGGTCGTCGGCTGCCTGGCCCGGCTCCACCTCAAGCCTTCCAAGTTCGACCGAGAGGCGGCGGAGGCCGATCCGCTAATCGCCATCGCGGGCGGTGGCGGCGTCAATTTGTTCAATTCCCAAGGAAATCCTTGGACGGCCGACTATCTCAAGATCACCGGCGAATTGGACGTCGATTTGCGAAGCAATATCGCGGCCGAAGCGCGTGCGAAGATCGTTTACGAGCGGCTCATCAATTTCACCGACGACGCCGGCACCAAGGACGCGCTTCAGTTTCTGATGAGCCGCGAAATCGCTCATATGAAGGCATTCTCGGCTGCGTTGATCAGCATGGAGAAGCCGCCGTTCACGATCGGACGAATCGCGGCCACGCCCGGCTTGATCGATCAATACGTCAACGATTCCACCGGCGTCGGTGACGATGGTGAGATTGATACCCGCGGCCCCTGGAACGAAGGAGATAGCTGGGAGTACGTTCCCTCTCCTGCTCTCCAGCATGCGGTCGCCGAGGATTCATCGCCGGCTCTCGTCGTCGAGAGCACCCCGTCCCAAGGTCCCGAGGATTTTCAGAGTCTCCTTATCGACGAACTCCGCGACCTCCTTCACGCAGAAAAGCAACTCGTCAAAGCGCTTCCGGACATGGTTGAGGCCGCACGTCACGACAAGCTGCGCGAACTTTTCGAAGTTCACCTGGCGGAGACCGAAGCTCAGGTGGAGCGTCTCAACGAATGTTTCGACCTCCTGGGCGAAACGGCCCGCGCCAAACCCTGCAAGGGCATGATGGGACTGGTGGAAGAAGGCAATGAGGTTATCAAAGAAGGTGAGAAGAAAGGCGATGCCGCCGCCGACCTCGCGTTGATCGGCGCGGCCCAGCGCGTGGAACACTACGAGATATCCGGATACACCACCGCCAAGAACCTTGCACAGCAGCTTCATCACAGCGCCATCGTGGCGTTGTTGTCCAAGTCGCTGGCCGAAGAGGAGAATGCAGATCAACTGCTCAACCAGGTCGCGCGATCGCTGATGTCGGTCGCCCGTCTTCCGGCGCCGGCAGAGCCGGTCTGACCTGCGCCGGATTTCGGGATGAGTTAGGTGCTGAGCGCGATCTCGGCACTCGGAGCATGATCAACTCATCCCGATTTCCGAAGGCACGGTCATGACACCCGGCTCCTCACGTGGCGCTGCCGCGAAAGATTTTGGAGGCGATGGTTAAGGTGCCTGGCTCGTAGAGGAGCAAGCCCGATGGCTCACAGTCGATCCTCGCAGAGAGGCAGTCCATCCGATCTGAGCGAATCATTGCGCGGCAACATCGAGGCTTTGAGAAGGCGGCGAGAGGAGGAACTCGCATCGGCCGGAATCCAGGAACGCTTGGCCGACGCCATAACAACCTTCACCGGCAGTATGGGCTTCATCTACGCACATGTGGCTCTTTATGGAGCCTGGATGACGGTAAATCTTCTGCCCAAGCTCCCGCACTTCGATCTGACCTTCGTGGTCTTGGCCATGGTCGCCTCTATCGGCGCGATATTCCTGTCAACATTCGTACTAATCAGCCAGAATCGAGCCAAGGCTGCTGCAGACAAGCGGGACGATCTTGATCTGCATATCAACTTGCTCACTGAGCACGAATTGACGAAGCTCATTATGCTTGTCGCGACGATCGCAAAGTCATCGCAATACTCCATCAGGGGGCGTGCTCTGGAAGAGCGTCAGCATTGTTGTCCGTTGCGGCGCGGTACTGGCCTGTTCATCCTCCTTGTGACTTCCGGATGGCTCCGGCATTGCTGAGCCATATTTTTAGAATTTGCCGTTATCGCTGCGAAAAGGGATGTGCAGTTTGTGCCAAACTTATTCGGCGGCGCCACACTTCTTAACGAAACGTTTTCGGAGCGCTGAGAAATTTCCGATCCTCTGGTCAGATCCAGCGTTCAAAAATTATAAAAATACAAAATAACTTCAATTTCTTAGCTTAAATTCATGGCGGAGAGGGAGGGATTCGAACCCCCGATAGGCTTGCACCTATGCCGCATTTCGAGTGCGGTGCATTCAACCACTCTGCCACCTCTCCAGGCGCCAAGATCGCGGGGACTCCCCGTCAGTGGTCGGCGGTGTTCTAGGCGAGGATGGCAGGCCAGACAAGCCGCAGCAGGACGAAAAATGTGGGGCGGCGTGCAGCGCGCGCCTCACGCAGACTTTTGCTGCCGCCATCGCCGGCGAGTCCGGCCCGTCGCGCCCCGCAGACGCCGCGCGCCCTCGCGATCGCCGGCGCTCCGCGATCCGGCTGAGGCGGGCCGGAGAGAGGCGCCATGAACAGGCGCGCCATCACCACAAGCACATGACCGGGCGCATCCGAGCCAGGGACCCTGCGCCGGCGGGCTTGGCCCAAGGCTCGGCGTCCCGCCCCAGGGCTGTCCGCCTTTGATGGAATCGCGGCCGTCATGCGCGGAGGCGATCGGCGCCCATCTTCTTAAGAAGCGATGGATTGCCGTAGGCGAGCGAAGCGACGCCGATGTTCGAACAGCTAGGCCCGGCAATGCCATGTCCGCCTAAACAGGAAGCACTCTAATCATTGTTTTTCTTTGATTTTTCCTTGCTGCCCGCGGTCTTCTTGCCTTTGCCGTTCTTCTCCTTCGCCTTGTCCTTCTTGCGGTTGGTGAAGCGGGCGTTGCCGAGCCCGGTGCCGATGGTCAGCACGCCCCAGCGCGTGACGTCCTGCATGAACGGCATTTCGCTGAGGCCCTGCGCCACGCCGTCGTTGTGCATCAGCACCGTGGTATCGTGGTCGCCGATCGTCGGGATCGCCTCGATCAGGCTGGCCGGCAGGTTGAATTTGCTGCTTTCCCAGTTGCCCGGCAGGTTCTGCGCGCCCTTCTCGATCGAGCCGTCCTCGGCGATCACGCCGGGGCAGGAGATGCCGATGAACGGCGCCAGTTTCAGCCCGTCGTCGGTGGCCTTCGCGATCAGGTCCTGAAGCATTTTCACCAGCCGCTTCACCGCGCCTTCGCGCGTGGGCTCGTCGTCGGCGTGACGCCACAGCTCGGACTTCCAGACGTCCGCCTTGGACAGGTCCGCGGCCTTCTTCCACTGCGTCTCCACCACGCCGCAGCGGATATTGGAGCCGCCGATATCGACCGCGAGGATGCTGTCATAAGCCTCGAAGATCCAGGGCGGCGCCAGATGCAGGCAGCCGATCAGTCCGGCCTCGTCGGGATGGAAGCGGATCGGAATCAGATCGAGCTTGAATCCTTCCGCCTTGAGGATCAGGTCGGCGCGGGCAATGGCGATCTCGCCGACCCGGCTCTGGCGAAAGCCGCCGCCGACGACGATGCGTTCGGTATCGGCCCAGGCCTTGGTTTTCAGGAAGCGGCGGGTGACATAGGCCAGTTCCGCGGCGAAATCCTCGATCGCGCCGTGCACCAACGCGACGGCACCGATATCGTCGCCCTGCAGCACCTCGTCGAGGGTCGATTTGCTCAGGCCGTCGGTCGGTTTCTTGCCGAGCGGATCGTCGCCGTTCTTCTTCAGCGGCTTGCGCCAGCCATCGAGGATCTGCTGAAAGGCCCCTTTGCTGGCGCGGTCGCCGAGAAACCCGTCGTCGTCCCGGATCTCGATGTTGTAGCTGTCGATATCGACGGATGGCAGGCGGCTCGCGCCGTGCTTGCCGATTCCGGATGTGGTGATGTTGCCGTCCGCCATGCCGCCCCTTCATCCTCTCGTGAGCGCAGGACAACGGCGGGGGAACCGGTTTGTTTCAGTGCCGGATCGCACCGATATCCTGGCACCGGCCAGAAAGCCCAGCATTAGGTAACAAACTCACCTAGGTAGGTAAGCGACCCTTACCCAACGAGTCCAAGACTTGTTAATAGATTTTTAACTATAGATTCTGAGAACAAAAGTGGTACACAGCTTGGTTGGACGCTTGCGTGCCAGCAAGCTGCAGACTACAAGACTCGGATGCAGACGCTACATCAATTCATCCCGCAGCGACTTAGGGAGCTCGAGATCGAGGAAGCTCCCTTAAGGAAGCGCTTGGAAGATATTTCAAGGGAACGCGAAGCTTTGCGGCGCGCCGCAGCCGCTGCTGGCGTTAAATTGCCAGAAGGGCCGGCAGAGATAGGCGCGGCTATTGATGTTCTTTCGCGCAGCCGCCGACGGAGCATACCGGAGCGGACAATCAAAGACGCTGTTATCGAGGTTCTAAGGTCAAGAGGCTCTGGGATGACTGCCTTGGAAATCCTGGCTGCCATAAATCTCAAGTTTGGGACCGACTACCCGAGAACAAGTCTCAGCCCACAGCTATCGCGTTTAAAGGCTGACGGCCGAATCGAGCGGGAAGGTATCGTCTGGAGACTTACGAACAAATTTGTCAATCTCGTTCAGACGGATTTGGAGGACGTTCTAAAATGAAAACCGGAGCCGCGAGGCTCCGGTTTGAAGAGTTAGGGGGTGTGGGCAAGTGCCCGGGTCCGGCTTTCCATCTGTACCCCGAGGGAGCGTTACCCTCCACCTCCACCTAGTAGCCCCTTCCACAAGGGCTACGGCCGATCCCTTCCAGAAGGATCGGCTCAGCGGCTACCGGCTCCCTTCCAGAAGGAGCCACCCTTAATCTCGCTATAGAATCACACCTGACGGGGCACGACAAGCCCGCGTTCTTTTTCGGTGTCAACAAATGAAATACCGCCAGCTTCCAAAACAGCCTTAATTGCCGCTAGTTAGATTGTTTCCCAATGCAACCCCGCCAAACCCTTCATTTGCGGCCCTTTTCGCCGGTTTTCGCCTTGACTCCCGGCGGCCGGCCGCTATAAGTCGCGGCATCCGGCGCTGGGCTTCCTTGCGCCGATTGTTTTTGTGCGGCCGGCAGGCATCGCCTTTGGCCCCGCGAAATTCGCCCTTAACCGACTGAACAAGAAGCCGGGCCGGAGCCATCCGAGCGTCGGAATCGAACACGAAGGAATGAAAACGATGTTCGCAGTCATCAAAACCGGCGGCCGGCAGTACCGCGTCGTTCCGGAAGATGTGCTCGAGATTACCAAGATCGCCGGCGACGTCGGCACGATCGTGCAGCTGGATAACGTGCTGGTGCTGGGCGGCGAGACGCCGGTGCTCGGCACCCCGACCGTTAAGGGCGCTTCGGTGGCGGCGGAAGTGCTGGACCACAAGCGCGGCCCCAAGGTCATTGCGTTCAAGAAGCGGCGCCGCAAGAATTCGAAGCGCAAGCGCGGCTATCGCGACGAGATCACGGTGGTGCGCATCACCGAGATCCTGGCCGACGGCAAGAAGCCCACGGTCGGTCCGCGTCCGAAGCGCGAGAAGGCCGCGAAACCGGCGGAGGCCGCGGCCGAGTAATCGTTCCGGTTTCAGAGCGATTACAATTTGCGAGATAAAAAGTGAGATGATTCCGTCAGGGAATCAAACTACTGTGTTCTAGAGATTTGGAGACGAGCCATGGCTCACAAAAAGGCAGGCGGTTCATCGCGTAACGGCCGCGACTCGCGCGGTAAGCGCCTCGGCATCAAGGCCTATGGCGGTCAGCACGTGATTCCCGGCAACATCATTGCGCGTCAGCGCGGCACCACGTGGCATCCCGGCCTTAATGTCGGCATGGGCACGGACCATACTTTGTTCGCCAAGATCGAAGGCCGTGTTGAGTTCCGTGCGAAAGCCAACGGCCGCACTTTCGTATCGGTCCTCCCGATGATGGAAGCCGCGGCCGAGTAGAGACGGTGGATTTATTCGAGTCCGCCGGGTCCTGTTGAACCGGCGGAGTCGCGAAGGCTCCAGGGGAGGCGGGAAACCGGCCTCCCCTTTTCGTTGTGCGTATTTCGCGTTCGTGCGTTTCGCAAAGGTTTGACGCCCAAGGAGCCGACCATGCTGCAGGAATTTTCCACGCCCGTCTCACGACAGCCAAGTACCGTCGTCCTCGAGACGGAACGGCTGACCCTGCGCAAGCCGACGCTCGCGGACGTAAAAGCGATTGCCCGCCTCGCCAACGATCGCCGCATCGCCGAGAACACCCGCCGCCTGCCGCATCCCTACCGGCCGGAGGACGCCACCCACTTCGTCAAGACCGTCGCCGGCGACAGCGCCGACACTGTGTTTCTGATCGAGCATCATCACACGCCGGTCGGCGTGGTCGGCATCGACTGGCGCACGCCCGAGACGCCCGAGCTCGGTTACTGGCTCGGCGTCGACTATTGGGGCCGCGGCTTCGGCACCGAAGCGGCGCGCGCCGCGATCGACTTCGCCTTCGAGGAATTCGCCATCGAGCAGATGATCTCCGGCGCGCGCGTCGTCAATCCGGCCTCGCGCAACATCCTGGAGAAGTGCGGCTTCCAGTGGACCGGCGTCGAGCTGCATCGCTTCGAGGCGCTCGGCTCGTCCTCGCCGGTCGACTGCTTCCGCCTGACGCGCGGGGTGTGGTCGTCGCTCAAGACCTGGGGCCACTCGACCCGGCGCGATAGCTGACACGCGCCGTATCCTGACGCGACATCTCAACGACCGCCGCGCCGTCCCCTCTCCCGCTTGCGGGGGAGGGTTAGGGTGGGGGCAAGCCACATTAGGGTGGGGGCAAGCCACATTAGGGTGGGGGCAAGCCACATTAGGGTGGAGGCAAGCCACATTAGGGTGGCGAGCCACATCAGAGTGGGGGCAAGCCACATTAGGGTGGAGGCAAGCCACTTAGGCGCTTTCGCCGGTGAAGCCCCCTCTCCACCTCCCCCCGCAAGCGGGGGGGGGGGGGGGGGGGGAGAGCCGTCCGTGCCGCGCCGCGAGCGTCTTATCCTTCCCGCAGCGACGGGAATCTCACTCCGCGCCGTGTCGCGCGTATCTCGCTCGCCTCCGATACCTCGAATCACCCCCCGCGAATTCCGTAGCAATTTTTCGCGACCCATCGCAGACTGACATGTCCGGCCGGTCGGATACCGCGACAGGCGGGCCGGAGGGAACGTCAGTGACTGCCATTCCGGATGCAGCCTCACGTCACGGGAGCGGCCTGCCCACCGCGGCCACCATCGGCGCGCTCGGCGTCGTCTATGGCGACATCGGCACCAGCCCGCTGTATGCGCTCAAGGAAGCCGCGCGCGCGGCGACGCATGGCGGCCCGCTGACGCCCGACGCCGTGCTCGGCGTGGTGTCGCTGATCCTGTGGGCGCTGATCCTCATCATCTCGCTGAAATACGCCATGCTGATCCTGCGCGCCGACAATCGCGGCGAAGGCGGCATCGTCGCGCTGCTGGCGCTGCTCGGCATCCACGGCATCATGCGCGCGCCGCAGGTGCTGGTGGCGCTCAGTCCGTTCTACGCCTTCGATTTCCTGATTCACCAGAACTTCCACGTCTCCTTCGGCATTCTCGGCGCGGCGTTCCTCGCGGTGACCGGCGGCGAAGCGATGTATGCCGACATGGGCCACTTCGGCCGGGTGCCGATCCGCCTCGCATGGTTCGTGGTGGCGCTGCCGGCGTTGATGCTGAATTACTTCGGCCAGGCCGCGCTGCTGATCACCGATCCGAGCGCGGCGGACAATCCGTTCTATCAGCTCGCGCCGGACATCGTGCATTACCCGCTGGTCGCCTTCGCGACGCTCGCCACCGTGATCGCGTCGCAGGCGATCATCTCCGGCGTGTTCTCGCTGACCCAGCAATCGATCCAGCTCGGCTTCCTGCCGCGGATGCAGATCAACCACACCACCAGCCACGCCATCGGCCAGATCTACGTGCCGCTGGTGAACTGGCTGCTGGCCGCCGCCACCCTCGGCGCGGTGTTCGCGTTCGGCACCTCGGACGCGCTGGCGGGCGCCTATGGCATCGCGGTGTCGCTGTTGATGGCGATCACCACGCTGCTGGCCGCGCTGGTGGCGTTGCAATGGGGCTATTCGCCAATCCTCGTCCTCGCCGTCAACGGCTTCTTCTTCGCCATCGATTGCGTGTTCTTCGCCGCCAACGCGGCAAAGCTGTTCGAAGGCGGCTGGTTTCCGCTGCTGCTCGCCGGCATCGTGGCGTTCCTGATGCTGACCTGGCGCGGCGGCGTCCGGCTGGTCGAAGCCGCGCGCGCGAAGCTGCGCCAGCCCGAGGAAGACCTGATCGAAACCGCTGTCAGCAAATGCCGCACGCGATTGCCCGGCACCGCCATCTTTCTTGCCTCCGCGCCCCACGGCGTGCCGCTGGCATTGACGCAATTCGTCAAGCACAACCGCGTCCTGCACGAGCGGGTCATTCTGGTGACGGTGGTGATCGAGGAACTCCCGCGCATCGACGACGACAAGAAGATCGAGGTGATCGAGATCGTCGAAGGCATCACCCGCGTCATCCTTCATTACGGCTTCATGCAGTATCCGACCATCTACGACGGCCTTCGCCTCGCCTGCGATCAGGGCAAGCTGCCGGGCATCGACCTCACCGACGTCACCTATTACATCGGGCGCGAGACGATCATTCCGAGCGATCAGGTCGCGGGCATGTGGGTGTGGCGCGAATCCGTCTTCGCCTTCCTGCAACGCAACGCCGAACGCACCGCCGCCTTCTTCGGCGTTCCGACCGGACAAGTCGTCGAGTTCGGCACCGAGATCGAGATTTAGAGCTATTTTGGATTGAACTGAATCGTCACGGATGCGGAAGGGATTCCCTCTCCCCGTCGGGGAGAGGGAGCGCGCATCGTGTCGTGGCAAGCGGTTCTATCGAAACCAAAAATGCTCTAGAGAGCATTTCCTATTTAAGTAGAAGCGTATCCTGCATTGATGAAGTAGTTCTGGC
>ENA-UOVV01000162-UOVV01000162.1-compost-metagenome-genome-assembly--contig:-NODE-162-length-98907-cov-9.858233_pt1 | contig 98907 bp, 80 predicted proteins | sample MGYA00238155_ERZ761577 | MGnify/ENA primary metagenome ERZ761577 (study PRJEB28898, sample SAMN06268775) | compost metagenome | isolation source: Emeryville, CA | place: USA:Emeryville, CA | collected...
ACAACCACGGAAATATCGCCGGGTATGTAGACTCGTTTGGAAATGCGGCGGCGACCTACGAATACAATGCCTTCGGCCAGCTCCTGGGCTCCTCCGGCAGCGCCGACGCCTTCACGTTTGGCTACGCCACCCAGACCACGGACTGGGAGACGGGGCTGGTCTATTACGGCCTGCGTTATTACAACCCGAAGCACGGCCGCTTCATCAACCGCGACCCGATCGAAGAAGCCGGCGGCCTCAACCTCTACGCCTTTGTGGGCAACCAAGCCGGCAACGCTTGGGATGTGCTGGGACTGGCCACGTACAATTTTGTGGCGGTCCGTCCTAATGATGTAGTTTTTAATCCTATTATAACGGACCGGGGGCGGTTTCGCGTCACCCTCAATGGCGTCACGCAGACCGTGCACGGATTCACAATGAAAGGGCCTGGCATCTATTTCAATGAAGGAGATCCAGCGGCCTTTTTCATCGATATGCGGCTGGAAGGTATATTCTTTTTCGGCGCCCAACGTACTGAAGGCGGCTATAAGAAGATGATAGGTGGAAATGAAGTGTATTACACCGCAGATCAGGAGACCCGGTCCTTCAGGGTCACTAAAATAGTAACGAAAGATCCTGAGCCGCCTGAGCCGCCAAAGCTCGATGAGCCTCCGCCTCCGGCCCGACCGGCCCCAAACAACGCAGGCAGGAACATCCCGACAATTGGTCCGGCGGCCCCAAGCAAGCCGGCAAGTCCTCCAAGTGGGCTTGAGGTGTTCGTTGGACTCGATGGCGACTTGGTCGGTATTTTGGGTGCGGAAGGGGCTGCCGGGATAGTAATCAACTTCAAGAACTTCTCTCAATCGGGAGTCTACGGCTCCATAGGTCCCGCAGCGGGAGCGAATGTCGGAATCAGCATTAATGCTGGGTTTGCGCGGCGCGGCGTTTCGGGTTGGTCAGGAAATATCGATGCGAACGTTGGTGCGGTCTCTCCAGCCGTGACCTTCGACGGAGAAGGCTTCAATGGACTCGCGCTAGGATATGGCCCAGGTGTCGGCTTATCTGTGTCAGCAACGAATACCGGCAAATACACGTTGTCCGACTTTAGCTCCGATCTGAAGGACGCATGGAGTCGGGTTCGCGGATGGTTTGGCTCCGGACCTTGAACAGCGTAAATCCTATGAAGAACATTAAGCGTCAACGTGATCTCTGGCTGTTTGTGCTGTTTCCTGTTGTGGGATTCACCCTCGGTATCTTGGCGAGCTACGTTCATTGGACGATCTCGTTGCTGGTTTTTCCTTGGGCGATAATCGTTCAGCATCAGACGTCGAAAATGTGCTGCCCGTCCTGCTCCCAACCTGTCGGACGACGGGAAGCACGCCTGTTCGGATTCAAGGTCACTTGGTGGAGCCCATTGACTCCGAAAAAATGCGTTCATTGCGGAAACCAATTGGCCGCCGGTGAAGCAGATCACGGGTTACCTGCTGATGTCCCGCCGTCGAAGCCAACGCCATGACGGCAAGCGGCACACGTCGCGTCAGCTCTCCGCAAGCTCCGATCTGTCACGCCGCTGCTTCCTCCTCCGGGCGCTAAATAGGGACAGGTCAAAATGACGATTGGGCGGGCTCCCGCGGTCACTCCCGGCTATCTGCGGGGGGGGCGAAATAGGGACAGAGCACTAAATAGGGACAGGCCAAAAATGAGAATTCCCGTCGCCGATTCGACCATGGACATCAACACGTATGCCTCGATCACGGGGCACCACCGGGAAGCGGTCTCATGCACGGTGATGACGGGCACCTGATGATCGACAGAATCTGACATTATGCCTGCGACGTCTGGCGCGGAGGAGCCCATGCACCTGAGCGGGAGCGGCGCACCCGCGGCGTCTTCTTCTGGTGGCTAGTTTCCCGGCTCATAGTTTTCGGGCGGAGGGTGGCGGGCATTGTCAGCGGCGGCCCTGAACGTTGAAATCGGAGCATGAGCTCCGTGACCGAAATCGAAACCGCGATCCAAAAGCTCAGCCTGGCCGAGCAACGGATCATTGCCCTCCACTTGGATGCGCGTCTGGTCGATCAGGAACATTCGGGTGGTTTTCCTTCGGCGGAGGAAGGCATTCGTTTCCTGCCGCAGTTCGAATCCTGCCAGCCGGTGCGCGAGGCCCGGCGCAAAAAACTCCGGCAGCGCGCCCGGGCGGCCCGCCGCCGGAGCGCCCGCAAGGCATCCGCGAACGACCGCTGACCGTTTCGCCCGCACTTAGTCCCCCTCATGAAAGTATCCTTCCAGATGACGACGACCGGAGGCCAGTTGGGCCCGGTCAAATTTCGCCTCGGCCGCCAAGTGGTCGAACCGATGCAAACCGCGCCGTGGTGCGATACACCGGAAGCCAAAAAACTCATCCCTCTTCTCCGTGAGTTGCGGGGAGATTTCTTTTGCGTGCCTTTCGGCGACGGCCCGGGTTGGCGCGGCGAGATTCATCCGCCTCATGGCGAAACCGCCAACGCGGATTGGACGGTGACGGAGTCTACGCCGGAGCGTTTGACCGCCGTCCTGAAAACGGGCGTGCGGCCGGGTAAAATCACCAAGCGCATCGAGGCGCGGCCCGACGAGACCAACCTCTACCAGTCGCACGTTTTCGAGGGCTTCCAAGGAGGGCTGTGCTTTGGCCATCACGCCATGCTCGACTTCAAGCGCAACGGCCCGGGCGTCATTTCCACCAGCAAACTGCGGCTCGCGCAGGTGCTTCCCGTGCCGTTCGAAAATCCGGCTCAAGGCGGCTACTACTCGCTGAAACCGGGAGCGTGGTTCCGGCGCCTGGACGAGGTGGCGCTGGCCACTGGCGGCAAGGCCGATCTGACGCGTTTCCCCGCCCGCGAAGGTTTCGAGGATCTCGTGATGATTCATCACCAGGACGCGGAGGATTTCGCGTGGGTCGCGGTGGTGTTTCCGGAGAAAAACTTCGTGTGGTTCTCCCTCAAAAATCCCGCGCATCTCGCCTCGACCGTGCTCTGGCATTCCAACGGCGGACGCCATTACGCGCCGTGGAGCGGACGTCATCGCGGCGTGCTGGGCGTCGAGGAAGTCACCGCCTATTTCCATCTCGGACTGGGGGCTTCACTGGCGAAAAATCCTTGGAAGGAAAAAGGCGTGCCCACGTCGCGCACCTTCACCCGCGGCAAATCCGTGCGTATTCCCCACATCATGGGCGTCGCCGCGCTGCCGGCGGGATTTGATACGGTTCAAAGCATCCAGCGCACGGCGACCGGCATCCGTCTCCAATCCGCGAGCGGACGCCAGATCGACCACGTAGTGGACACCTCCTTCATCCAATAATTTTTTCCGGCGCGAAACCCGCCCCCATCGAAAACTGCCATGAAACTATACCGCGATTACCTGCAAAATCTTAAGGGCAAAGTGCTGCTCGGCTGCGACGGTTTCGTCGATGAGACCTACGAAATCGTGGAGGTCCGCAAGAGCGCGTCCGAATTTGTGCCCATGCAGCGCCTCCGCCAGTTTGGCGAACTGCTCGTCGCTCGCGCCGACGGCGGCGTGGGCGTCGAACTGGTGCCAAAGCGTCGCTGCGAAGGCGGCTTCGCCATCAACACCGGACGGGTCGCCGCCTGTCTGGGCCTCAAGCCGTTGCTGCCGGGACTGTACGGCAAGGACGCGATCGATCCGGCCTATCATGAATTCCAAGACAGCTGCGAACTGTTGTCCCTGGGAAACCCCGCGCTGACCATCGCGTTGGAGTTTGGCGACGGGAAGGTTTTGATGAGCAATCTCGAGGCGGTCTCCAGCCTCAGCTGGGAAGATTTTAAGAACCATTTCGGCGAGGCGAAACTCAAGGAACTCTTCGCCGGCGTGGATATCCTCGGCTTGGGCTACTGGTCGCTAACGGCCAACTTCGACGGCCTTTTCCAGGGATTCATGGCGCAGTATGAAAACGCCACGCCGCCGCGCCGGATGTTTTTCGATTTCGCCGACATCAAAAAGAAATCCAGCGAGTCGTTCATCAAGAGCCTGGAGATGATCCGTTCCTACAACGGAAAAATCCCCATGACCTTCAGCTTGAACGAGCACGAGGTCATGGAGCTGTTTTCCAGAATCGGCGTGCCGCGTCCGGAACTGAAGCCGGCGGCGATCGCCTCCGCGCTGACCGCCGCACGCGAAAAAATCGGTTTCGACGAACTGGTGGTGCACACGCCGGAATTCGGCGCCGCCTCCAGCGCGAAGGAAGGCGAGGCGTATGCCATCCAGGAACGCCAGACCAAGGTCGTCCGCCTCGCGGGCGCGGGCGACAGCTTCAACGGCGGTTATCTCTGCGCGTCCCTCGGCGATCTTCCGCTCAAGCAACGCCTCGTGGTCGCCAACGCCGTGACCGCCTACTTCGTCACGCACGCCACGGCTCCCAATAAAGAGCAGCTGCTCGCGCAGATCGAAAAAGCGGCCGACCGCTGACCCCTGCGCCGCTGACGGTGCGTGAAAATCCGATCACCTGAATCGCTGACTACCGCGGTTCAGGTGTCGCGCGAGCCAGCTGTAGTTGAAGTGTGAATACGAGGCGCGCGACCGGCGTGGAGTGATTTTACCGCGGAGTCGCGGAGAACGGGGAGAAGGCGGAGAACGCTGACGGGTGCCTGTTCAGTGTCCTTCAGCGTGCATCAGTCATTGAAAACATGTTCGAAAAGGGGCCGGGCTGCGCGTGGGTTCGTTTTGATTCTCCGCGTTCTCCGCGCCTCCGCGGTGCAAAGGTATTATTTTTCTGGAGGGGGCCGGGATTTGGGGCCTTTGTCGTCAGCACCCCTTTCCCTATGGTTACCCTGATTGTGAAGTTGCGTGGTTTTCTCGTGGCGATGGCGTTGATGGTTTGCGCGCAGAGCGCGACGGCGTCGCCGGACGGATTGTTTCCCGTGCGAAATTTTGGTGCGACGGGCGATGGCCGGACGCTCGATACCGACGCGGTTAATCGCGCGATCGACGCGGCGGCCGCGGCGGGCGGAGGCACGGTGGTGTTTTCGGCCGGGGAATATCTTTGCTACACGATTCGCCTCAAAAGCCATGTGACGCTGCATCTCGGGCAAGGCGCGGTGATCGTCGCCGCGGAGCCGCCGCCATCGGGTCAGCCGGGCGGATACGATGCGCCGGAGGAGAATCCGTGGGCGTGGTATCAGGATTTTGGACACACGCATTTTCGAAACAGTCTGATCTGGGGCGACAGCCTCACGAACGTCGCGATCACCGGACCGGGTATGATTTATGGACGCGGGTTGAGTCGCGGAAACACGCGCGTGGCGCTGCCCGTCGGCGTGCAGTTGCCACATCCGGAGGATAATCCGCCCGATGCGCTGGAGGCGGATGGCGAGTTTGCGATCGTGCCGCGGCCGGATTTGAAACCGGGGCCCTTTGGTTATCCCAACGCTCGCGATCGCAAGGAAGATGGCGTGGGCAACAAAGCCATCGCGCTCGTGCGCTGCCGCAATGTCACCCTGCGCGATTTCACGATCCTGCACGGCGGGCATTTTGGGATTCTCGCGACGGGCGTGGATAATCTCACGATCGACAATCTGCTGATCGACACGAACCGCGACGGCATCGATGTCGATGCGTGCTCGAACGTGCGCATCACGAACACCTCGGTGAATTCGCCGACGGACGATGGCATCTGTCTGAAAGCCTCGCACGCGCTCGGCTACAAACGCGCGACGGAAAACGTGACGATCGCGGATTGTTTCGTGAGCGGTTTCGACGAAGGTTCGCTGCTCGACGGCACGCGCAAACGCACGATGAGAAAGCGCGGCGGCACGATGGGACGCATCAAGCTCGGCACGGAAGCGGGCGGCGGATTTCGCAACATCGCGATCACGAATTGCGTGTTCGAGTATTGTCGCGGCATCGCTCTCGAGCAGGTGGACGGCGGTGTGATGGAGGACATCGCGATCAGCAACATCACCATGCGCGACATCAACAACGCGCCGATCTTCATTCGCCTCGGAGGACGTCTCCGTGCGCCGGATACGACGGAGCCGGGTAAAGTGCGGAGGATTTTGATCAACAATCTCGTCGCGTGGAACGTGGCGCCGGAACACGGGATTTTGATCTCAGGCCTGGCGGGCCATCCGATCGAGGACGTGGTGATTTCGAATGTGCAAATTCACTATCGCGGCGACGGCACCGCGGAGCAGGCGGCGAGGGAGGTGCCCGCGTATGCGAAGGATTATCCGGATCCGTGGAATTTTGGCACGATGCCTTCGTGGGGGATTTTTGCGCGACATGTGCGGAATCTCGTGCTGCGCGAAGTGGATCTGCGGCTGATGGCCGACGATGCGCGCCCGGCGGTGCATTTGGAAGATTCGGCCGGAGCGCGTTTATCGGATGTGCGGCTGACGCGTGTGCGTGATTTCCCGCAATGGGCCTTGCGGGATGTGAAGCAGCTGCACACGCGCGATGTCGCTGGTTTGCCCGACGGCGAACTCGCGCCGGTGACGGAAAAAACGCTGCGTTAACGGTGTAGTGGAATCGTGAATACGCGGATGCCAGAGAAGGGACCGTCGATGTGGAGAGCGCGAGCGGGCGCGTGGCTGGCGGCGTTTTTTCTGTTGTGCGGGCAAGCGCGATCGAACGAAGAGCGCGTGCTGAGCTGGGGCGATCAAGGCGACGGCTCGTATCGAAATCCGATTTTGAAAGCGGACTATTCGGATCCGGATGTGATCCGCGTGGGCGACGATTTTTATCTCGTGGCGTCGGATTTTCACTTCGTGGGGATGCAGGTGCTGCACTCGCGCGATCTGGTGAACTGGCGGATCATCGGTCAGGTGTTCGATCGCCTGGAGATGGATGCGAAATACGACGAGATGCGCGGTTATGCGCAGGGCACGTGGGCGCCGTCGCTGCGATATCGGGACGGCGTTTTTTATGTGTATGTGTGTACGCCGGAGGACGGACTTTTTATGTGGCGCACGAAAGATCCGGCGGGGCCATGGTCGGAGATGGTCACGCTGAAGCGTGTGCGCGGCTGGGAAGATCCGTGTCCTTTCTGGGACGATGATGGACAGGCGTATTTGGTGCGCGGGCAAGTGGGGGCGGGGCCGATTATTTTGCACCGCATGAGCACGGACGGCACGCGTCTGCTCGATGACGGCGTGGAGATTTATCGCGGTCCGGTCGCGGAAGGACCGAAGCTCTACAAACGCGGCGGCTGGTACTACATTTCGCTGCCGGAAGGTGGCGTGAAAGAAGGCGGACAGACCGTGCTGCGCGCGCAGTCCATTGACGGTCCGTACGAACGACGCGAAGTGCTGCCGGCGGGAAGTCCGCATCAAGGCGGACTCGTGGAGCTCCCGAACGGCGAGAACTGGTTCATCGGTTTTCAATCGACCGGGCATCTCGGACGCATCGCCCATCTGCTGCCGGTGAACTGGACCGACGACGGCTGGCCGGAGTTTGGCGATCGCGGACGCGCGGTGACGCGATGGAAGAAACCGAGCGTGAACAAAGACGCGCTCCCGGGCGGTCCGGCGCGACCGGCGACCAGCGACGAATTCGAAGGCGAGCGCTTAGGACTTCAGTGGCAGTGGAATCACAATCCGACGCGCGACGCGGCCTCGCTCGAGGCGCGGAAAGGCTGGCTGCGACTGCGCGGCGAACCGGCGGCGGAACTGCGCGTGGCGCGAAACACCCTCACACAAAAACTCTGGGACGATGCGGGTGTGGTCGACGTGAAGATCGATGCGGGCGGCTTGAGCGAAGGTCAGCGCGCCGGGTTCACGTTTGTGTGTGGAAATGTGTTTCACTGGATCGGCGCGACGCGTCGCGAAGGTGTGTTGCGGGTCCGCTACGAAGGCGAAGTCGGGCCGGCGCTGGCGAACGAGCATCTGTGGTTGCGCGGCGTTTATGACGGCGATCGCGCGCGGCTGCTCTACAGCCTCGATGGTAGTGATTATGTGGATACAGGCCTGAACGTGCAGTTGCGCGCGGGCCAATGGAAAGGCGCGCGGGCGGGATTGTTTTGTTACGGGGACGGCGGCGGAGCGGTGGCGGTGGATTATTTTCGTTATCGTTATGGGGCGACGCTCGCGGAGCTGGCGCATGAGCGCGAAGTCGAGGTGGCGCCGGGTGTGAATGGGCTGTGGTGCGAGCCGGTCGGCGCGTGGGACGGGCGTGTGGTGTTGTTGTATCACAGCTTCGCGGATGATCGCGACGGGCCCGGGGATTTGTTGAAACGTCTGGCGGGCGAACTTGCGGCGCGCGGTGTGGCGAGTTTGCGCGTGAATTTTCGCGGAGAAGGCGACAAGGCGCGCACGCGCATCGCGTCGACCTTGCACACGCGCATCGCGGATGCGGAAGCGGCGTGGCGGTTTGCAGCGGCGCAACGCGGTGTGGATGTGAAACGGATCGGAGCGCTGGGCTGGAGCTTGGGTGCGACGACGGCGATCGAAACGGCGGCGCGAAATCCGTCGTGGTTTCGCAGTCTCACGGTGTGGTCGAGTCCGTCGGGCGATCAGGAACGTGCGATGTTGTCGCGCGAGGTGGCGAAACGCGCGCTGCGCGACGGCGAGGCGACGCAGCACGATCCGCATTGGAAGTCGGTGACGACGACGCGCGCGTTTTATGAGAGTTTCCGCGGCGTGGATCTGGATCGTTCGCTGCAGAAATATCCCGGCGCGTTTTTATCCGTGCGCGGCTCGGACGATCATCTGGCGCAGTACGAGATGCAGTTCATGAAGAACCGCGCAGGCCAGACCGCGCCGGCGGAGTCGTTGCTGATCTCGGGAGCGAATCACGTGTTCGATGTGTTTGCGCCGGACAAAACGCACGCTCAACGCGCCGTGGATGCGACGGTGGAGTGGTTTTTGCGCACCCTGTGATGATTTAGACAGGGTGACGGAAGCGCCCCGTTGCCGGAGTCGCGGGAAAGCATCAGCCGTTGTTGAGCTGGATGTCGGCGACGACGCGGTGGCCGGCGCATTCGAAAACAAAGATGTGCCGGATGGAGGACTTGAAACAGGAAACTTTCACGCTCGTGCCACGCACGATGGTGGGGAGCGTGAGTTTGCAGGGATAACCGACATCGCAGAGCGCGTTCTTGAAACCGCCTGCGGTCATGTTGGTGAGTTCGCCGATGACGTCTTTGATGAGATCATGGTCGGCAAGATCGATGTCGGCGCCGACCGAACCGACCATGTGCTGGACGGCGTGCTGCGCAAAACCCTCGGTGAGGCAGAGATAGACAATGCCGCACGCCTCGCCGACGAAAGCGACATTGCCGAGCACCTGAAACTGCACGCCTGAAGCCTGAAGCGCTTCGCTGGAGGTTTTTTCCACGAAGACAGCTTCGCGTTGGAGCATGGTACGGAACACGTTATCCACCGCCACGGAGATGGATTTTTGGATAAGAGCGTCGCTGATGGGCGGAGGATCGGAAACCATGACGATAGGCGAGACTCCCTTATATCGGGGATTTGACCGCCCAGTTGAGCAGGGAATGCAAAATAGCTGGAAAACACGGCCATGCGGCGCGTCGTGGCCCCAGGGTTGCCAGCGGCGGGGATTCGTCCGAGCGTGTCGCGATGCAACTGCTGCGAACAATCCTGGCCGCCCTGTTGGTGGCGGTGGTGGGACTTTTCACCGCCGTTGTGGTGGGATTGAGCGCGCTGGTGTTGTGGACACGACGGCGCTGGCTGGGAGGAGGTCCGCGGCCGCCGGTCGCGCGCAAAGGCACTTCGATGCACGGCGGTGGGGGCCGTGGCGATGTGATCGACATCGAGGCGACTGAAGTGGGGCGCCCGAAACGCTGAGAGTGCTGCGGCAGTTTGACGCCGACGATTTTCTGCGCGGCTTTGCCTGAACCTGTTTTGATTCGATGACTACATCCGCTTCCGAAAAATCTCCCGATCCGACGACGCCCACCGGCGAAATCGTGATCCGCACGATCGCGATGCCTGCCGACACGAACGAACACGGCGATATTTTTGGCGGCTGGTTGATGAGCCAGATGGACCTCGGTGGCGCGGTGCTCGCGCGCAATTACGCGAAGAAACGCGTGGTGACGGTGGCGGCGCAGGAAATGGCCTTCGTGGCGCCGGTGGTGGTGGGCGACACGGTGACGTGTTATGCGCGGATTCTGAAAACCGGGCGCACGTCGATCACGATCGACATCGAAGCGTGGGTGCAGTGTTTCCGCACCGGCGAACATCGCCGCGTGACGGAAGGTGTTTTCACGTACGTCGCCATCAACGACGACGGCCGGCCCACGGCGCTGGAGCGCTGAGCGACCGGCTCAGGCTTTGGCGGGCGCGGGAAAAGGCGGCACGCAACGCGACAGTGCGCGTGCGTCTTTCGCGAGCGTTTCGCAACGGCGGGCGAGACGGGCGAGCTGGGTTGTATCCGTTTTTTGGATAAGGCGCGCGCAGACATCGCGGAAATGCGCGGCGGCGGCGTCGACGAGCGCGCGCCCGGCATCGGTGATGTGGATCTGAATCGCGCGGCGATCGCGGGCATCGCGCCGGCGTTCGATCCAGCCGCTGCGCTCGAGAGCATCGAGCAGCGTCGTCATGGACGCGCGGGTGACGCCAGCGATCTCGGCGAGTTGGGTGGCGAGAGCAGGGGCGGGGGCCTGACGGGCGAGCGCGGTGAGGACGATGAACTTTTGTTTGTTCAGCCGCGCGGGCCGGTAAATGCGTTCGAGCGTGTCGTGCAGCTCTCCGACGGAATTGAAGAGCGCGATGAGCACATCGCTCGCGTCCGCCTCCGCCGGCACCGCCGCCCGGCTCCGCCCGCGAGGAGCGGAGGACGACGAGCGGGATGCGCGGGGTGCGGTCATACAGGATCAGCCCTGGGCGGGCGGATTTTCCGCTTCCTGCCAACCGCCGCCGAGAGCGGCGTAGAGCGAGGTGAGGTTGGCGAGACGCGCGAGGCGCGCCTGGATGAGCGCTTGTTGCGCGCCGAAGAGTTCCTGTTGGGCGAGCAGCACCGTCACGTAGCTGTCGACGCCCGCCTGGAAACGTTGATCGGAGAGCTCGTAGCGACGTTGCGCGGCGGCGACTCGGGTTTCCTGCGCGGCGATCTGCGCATCGATGGTGGCACGCACGGTGAGCGCATCGGCGACCTCGCGAAACGCGGTCTGGATGGCTTTTTCGTAGCGCGCGATTTCGATGCGTTTTTCCACATGCGCGACCTCGAGCGCGGCGCGATTGCGACCGGCGGCGAAGATCGGCAGCGTGATCGACGGGCTGAAGCTCCACGAACCGGAGCCGTTGCCAAACAAGCCCGAGAGCTCGGCGCTGGCGGTGCCGCCAAACGCGGTGAGCTTGATCGACGGGAAGAACGCCGCGCGGGCGACGCCGATGTTGGCGTTGGCGGCCTGGAGCTGATGCTCGGCCGCGCGGATGTCGGGACGACGCGTGAGCAAGTCGGCCGGAAGACCCGCGGGCAGATCGGCGATCAAGTCCTGCGTGGCGAGTTTGCCGGCGGGCGGGAGATCGGCGGGCAACGGCGAGCCGACGAGGAGCACGAGCGCGTTTTCCGCCTGGGCGCGTTGTTGTTCGAAGCCGACGACGCTGGCGCGCACGGATTCGAGCTGGGCTTCGGCGGTGCGCAGATCGAGCTCGGAGGTGACGCCGGCATCGTAGGTCTGGCGGTTGAGTTCGAACGACCGCTCCGCGGCCGCGAAGGTCTGGCGCGCGAGTTCGAGCTGCTCCTCGGCGGCGAGGAGCGTGTGGTACTGACGCGCCACCGCGGCGATGAGGCTGAGCTGCGCGCTGAGACGCGCTTCCTCGGTCGCGAGGTATTGCTGCAGCACCTGATCGCGCAGACTCGCGATGCGTCCGAACAAATCGAGTTCGTATGCGGTGATGCTCGCGCCGACCTGATAGCTCGACGTGGTGACGGGCTCGCCGGAGGCGTTGAGATCGCCGGGGACACGCTGACGCGTGCCCTGGCCGACGGCGTTGATGCTCGGGATGAGCGCGGTGCGCTGGATGTTGTAGAGCGCGCGGACGCGGTCGACGTTGAGCGCGGCGACGCGGAGGTCGCGGTTGTTTTCCAGCGCGAGCGAGATGAGCGATTGCAGGCGCGCATCGCCGAAGAACGACCGCCACGGAATGTCCGCGGCGGCGGCGCCGGACGTCTGCGTGTCACCAAATTTTGGATACGCATCGGTCACGGGCGCTTCAGGGCGCTCGTAGCGAGGAGCCATCGAGCAGCCCGAGAGCAGGGCGAGGACGAGCAGGGAAGAGACGGTGGACTTAGTCATGGCGGGAGCCCTCCGTGGACACCGCGGCTTTTTTGCCGGGGAAGAGTCGGAAGATGATCACGAAGAAGAGCGGTACGAAGAAGAGCCCGAAGAAGGTGCCGACGATCATGCCGCCGAGAACGCCCGTACCGATGGCGATCTGCGCGCCGGAACCGGCGCCGGAGGCAAAGGCGAGCGGGAGCACGCCAAGACCGAAGGCGAGCGAGGTCATGAGGATCGGGCGCAAGCGGTCGCGCACGGCCGACATGGTCGCGGTGATGACATCCATGCCTCGCGAGAGGTTGTCCTTGGCAAACTCGACGATGAGGATGGCGTTCTTACTCGTCAGACCGACGGTGGTGAGCATCGCGACCTGGAAGTACACGTCGCGCTCCATGCCGCGGAGCGTGTTGGCGAGCACGGAACCGAGAATACCGAGCGGCGCGGCGAGCAACACCGCGGTCGGCACGGACCAGCTTTCGTACAACGCCGCGAGACACAGGAAGACGATCAACAACGAGAGCGAGTAGAGCAGAGGCGTCTGCGCACCGGCGGCGCGTTCTTGATAGGACGTGCCGGTCCACTCGAGGCCGAAGCCTTCGGGGAGTTGCGAGACGAGGCGTTCGATCTCGAGCATCGCGTCACCCGAGCTGACGCCGGGGGCGCCTTGGCCGTTGATCTGCACGGCGGGGGTGCCGTTGTAGCGTTCGAGACGCGGAGAACCGTAAGCCCAGTACGTTCTGGCGAAGGCGCTGAAGGGCACCATTTCGCCGCGGTTGTTGGGAACGGTCCACGCGTTGAAGTCTTCCGGCTGCATGCGGAAGGGCGCTTCGGCCTGGACGTACACGCGTTTGACGCGGCCGCGATCGATGAAGTCGTCGATGTAACGACCGCCCCAGGCGACCGAGAGCGTGGTGTTGATGTCGTTGATGGAGACGCCGAGCGCGGCGGCGCGTTCGTTGTCCACATCGACGCGAAGCTCGGGCGTGTCGTCCTGACCGTTGGGGCGGACGTTGGCGAGCAGGGGGCTTTGCGCGGCGGCGGCGAGCAATTGATTGCGTGCAGCCATCAATGCGTCGTGGCCGTGACCGCCGTTGTCTTTGAGATAGAAAACGAAACCGGTCGACGTACCGAGTTCGGTGATCGGCGGCGGAGCGAAGGCGAACACCAGCGATTCGCGGATCTGGCTGAAGTGAGCCATGGCGCGACCGGCGAGCGCTTTCACGCCCTTGGATTCTTCTTTGCGTTCGTCCCAGTCATGCAAGCTGACGAAGGCCATGGCGTTGTTTTGACCGATACCGGCAAAGCTGAAGCCCTGCACGAGAAAGAGGTCTTTCACGACATCGGATTCGGTGTTGAGGAAATAGTCTTCGACCTTCTCGACGACCTTGAGATTGCTTTCCTGCGTGGCGCCGACGGGGCCGAGCACTTGAGCGAAGAGCGAGCCTTGGTCTTCGTCGGGAAGGAAGGCCGTGGGCAAGCGGAGGAAGAGCACGACGAGCACGACGATACAGGCGCAGAAGACCGCCACGTAGCGCTTACGGCGCGAGAGCATGCTGCGCACGATGCCCTGGTAGTTGTTGTTGCCGCGATCGAAGGTGCGGTTGAACCAACCGAAGAAACCGCGCTTCTCGCCATGATCGTGGATCGGTTTGAGAATCGTCGCGCAGAGCGCGGGCGTGAGGATGATCGCGACGATCACGGACAGCGCCATCGCGGAGACGATGGTGGCGGAGAACTGGCGATAGATGACGCCCGTCGAACCGCCGAGGAAGGCCATCGGCACAAACACGGCGGAGAGCACGAGACCGATGCCGATGAGCGCGCCGGTGATCTGGTCCATCGATTTCTTGGTCGCTTCGAGCGGGGAAAGACCTTCCTCCGACATCAAGCGTTCGACGTTTTCCACGACCACGATCGCGTCGTCCACCAGCAGACCGATGGCGAGCACCATGGCGAACATGGTGAGCATGTTGATGGAGAAACCGAGAGCCGCGAGGACGGCAAACGTACCGAGAAGCACGACGGGCACGGCGATCGTGGGGATGAGCGTGGCCCGGAAATTTTGCAGGAACAGATACATCACCAGGAACACCAGGATGATCGCTTCGACGAGCGTGTGGACGACCGAGCCGATGGCGACGGAGACGAACGGCGTGGTGTCGAACGGCACGACGACGTTAAGGCCGGGAGGGAAGTTGGCCTTGAGCTCCTCCATGAGCTCTTCGACGGCCTTGGCGGTGTTGAGCGCGTTGGCGCCGGTCGCGAGCGAGACGGCGATACCGGTGGCGGTGCGGCCGTTGTAGCGCGTGAGGAAGCCGTAATCTTGCGCGCCGAGTTCGACGCGGGCGATGTCGCCGAGCTTGAGCGCGGAGCCATCGGTGTTGGAGCGGACGACGATGTCGGCGAATTGTTCGGCGGTTTGGAGGCGGCCGCGCGCGTTGATGGGCGCGTTGAGAAGCTGGCCGTCCACCGACGGGGAGCCGCCGAGCTGACCGACCGCGACCTGTTGATTTTGCGCGTTGATCGCGGCGATCACCTGCGGAACGGAGAGGCGATAGGTCTCGAGTTTGTGCGGATCGAGCCAGATGCGCATCGCGTATTGCGCGCCGAACACCTGCGTGCTGCCGACGCCGGGCACGCGGGCGAGACGATCGACGACGTTGGTGATGACGTAGTCCGAGATGTCGTCGCGCGTCATGCTGCCGTCTTCGGAGACGAAGCCGAGCACCATGAGGAAGCCTTCACCGGTCTTGGAGACTTGGAGTCCTTGTTGTTGCACGATCGTCGGCAACAACGCGGTGGCGAGCTGGAGCTTGTTTTGCACCTGCACCTGCGCGATGTCGGCGTCGGTGCCGCTTTCGAAGGTGAGCGTGATCGTCGCACGGCCGGACGAGTCGCTGGTCGCCGACATGTAGAGCAGGCCGTCGAGGCCCGTCATGTTTTGCTCGATGATCTGCGTGACGGAGTCTTCCACGACTTGCGCGGAAGCGCCGGGATAAGTCGCGCGCACGGTGATCGTGGGCGGCGCGATGGTCGGATAGCGCGAGATGGGCAGCTTCGTAATCGAGAGCGCCCCCGCGAGCATGATGATGATCGCGATTACCCATGCGAAGATGGGGCGATCGATAAAAAATCGTGCCATGGTAGTAGCGGATTAGAGAACGGATGTGCGCGGAATCATTGCGCGGGTTGGGCGGCGGGGAGCGGATTCACCGGAGCGCCGGGACGGATTTTTTGGAGATTGTCCGCGATGACGCGTTCGCCGGGCTTCAAGCCGGCGCTGACGAGCCACTGGCTCCCGACGGAGCGCGCCACGGTGATCGGACGCAGTTCGGCGGTGTTGTTTTCGCCGACGACATAAACGGTGGTCTCCCCGCGGGCGTTGCGCGCGACGATGGACTGCGGGACGAGGATGGAGTTGCTGGCGACGCCTTCTTCGAGGCGAGCGCGCACATACATGCCGGGCAGCAACTGCGCGTCGGGATTCGGGAAAATACCGCGGAGCGTCACCGTGCCGGTGGTGGGATTCACCGTGACATCGGAGAACTGCAACGTGCCGGCGTGCGCGTACTCGTTCGCGCCAAATGCGAGCGAAATTTTCGCGCCATCGTCCGAGCGCTGGATGCGACCAGCGGCGAGCGCGGCCTTCAATTGCAGCAGCTCTTCCGCGGACTGGTTGAGGTCGACGTACACCGGATCGAGCTGCTGGATGGTGGCGAGCAACGTCGCGGCGCCTTGTTGCACGTAAGCGCCTTCGGTGACTTCCGCGCGACCGATGCGACCGCTGATGGGCGCGGTGACGCGGGTGTAGCCGAGATTGATCTCCGCGGCGCGCACGGCGGCCTGGCCGGCGGCGACATCCGCGGTGAACGCGAGCTGTGCGGCGACGGCGTCGTCGTAGTTCTGACGCGAGATCGCGTTGGTGGAAACGAGATCCTTGTAACGCGCGGCCTGCGCTTTCGCGGACGCGAGATTGGCTTCGGCGCGGGCGAGGGTGGCCTTCGCACTATCGAGCGCGGCCTGATACGGCGCGGGATCGATCTCGAACAACACATCGCCTTCCTTCACATCCGCGCCTTCTTCGAAGAGACGCTTTTGCACGATGCCATTGATGCGCGCGCGCACTTCCGCGATGCGGAAAGCGGTGACGCGGCCCGGCAGTTCGCGCGAAAGAGAGACTTCCTGCGGAGCGACCGTCAGCGTGGAAACCGGGAGCGCGCCGAGTTGAGGCGCGGCAGCTTGTTCCTTTCCGCAAGCGGCCAGGAATAAAAGGCCGGCGACCGCCGGCACAATACGGAGGGCTCGGAGCCCTTGGTGACGAAACAACGAGGATGTCATGGAGGGAAAAGGGACTTAGAACGACGTTTGAGTTTCCGAAGAGTGGCGCAGACGTGCGCAAATTTGTTCGAGCTGCGTGAGCTCCGGCTCGCTGGCGGCCGACATGATCTGGCTCACCGCATCGGTGATGTGTTCCAGCGCGTGATTAAGAACCGCCCGGCCGCGCGGACTGAGATCGACGGTGTTGAAACGATGATCGTCGGGCCCGGGCTGGCGGTTGAGCAGACCGGAAAGTTCCAATCGCACCAGAATCTCGATCGCCGTGTGACGTGGAAGTCCGAGCTCTGCCGCAAGATCGGAAGCGGAAGCGGCGGTGTCGCGCTGCGCAAGAAACGCGAGGATGTGAAAACCCTTCTCGGTGAGATCGCTTTGGATAAGTGCCTGACGCAGCGCCATCTCCACGGCGGAGTGCGTTTCCAGCAGCGTCAACAAACGATGGCACGAACGCATTTTTTCCGGCGCATGGCTCCGCTCCGTGAAGCGGAGGGCTTCGGAGACGAGACGATGTGGGAGCGGCGAGTGCACCCGCGCACCTTAATGGAAACGGCCGAAAAGCTGAATGACTTTGTTGTTTTCGAGGTGATAACTTTCCGCTATCACTCGGTCTTTATGGAATTGAGGCATCTGCGTTACTTCGTGGCGGTGGCGGAAGTATTGAGCTTCCGTCGCGCCGCCGAGCGCCTGCGTGTCGCGCAGCCGGCGTTGAGCAAGCAGATCAAAGATCTTGAGGAAGAGATCGGCACGCGGCTGCTCGACCGCAACACCGCGGGTGTGTTGCTCACGGATGCGGGCCAGTTGTTCTTCGACGAAGCGCGCGCCATCCTCGAGCGGGTGGATCGCGCGGTGAACGCGGCTCGCGAAGCGGAGAAAGGCGATCGCGGACGACTCACCATCGGTGCGCTCGGCCCGATTTCGTCGAGTTTTCTGCCGCCCGCGCTCGCGGCTTTCAGCCGCCAGTATCCGGAGGTGGACGTGATGTTGCACGAAACGCGTCTGGCGGAGCAGGTAAACGCGTTGAAAGCCGGGCGCCTGCAACTTGGCTTCGCGCTGGGCAGCGAGCTGCCGAACGCGCGGGAGTTGGAATCGATGCCGGTGCTCGAATCGCGCATCGCGCTGGTGCTGGCGCCGCATCATCCCCTCGCGCGTCAGACCGCCGTATCCTTAAAAGCACTACAAAACGAACGGCTGATTTGCGTGGAGGAAAGCTCACGTGACGACGGTCATCGGCGCAAGATTCAGGCCATTTTCGAATCGCGCGAACTCTCGCATGGTCCCATCAAACGCGTGAACAGCTTCGAGTCGCTGGTCGCGCTCGTGGCGGGCAATCACGGGGTGTCGTTTTTTCCGCCGATCGCGCGCGGCACGGACGAAGTCGCTTATCGACGATTGAAGGAAGACGGGCCTGATTTGCACGTGTCGCTCTCCGCGATCTGGCGACGCGGCAGCGGATCGCAGCTCGCGCGGAACTTCGTGGAAGTGCTTCGGTCGCTGCGACTCGCGCGGCGGCAGGCGGGTTAACGTTTTGCGGCCATCAGGATGCCGATGGGGTCGCAGCAGGGGCTTCGTCCACGGCAAAACCGAAGGCTGCACGACGGCCAAACACGAAGCGATTGATCGTCAGCGCGAAGCTCACGCAGCTCAGCACGGTGATGGCCATGCAGTGGAGGAAGTGCCAGGGACGCGCGATCGTGTCGGGATGAAGTTTGTGCAGATGTTCCCAACCGAAGGTGAGTGAGGCGTAGAGCGCGGCGCCGAAAGCGATCGTCAGGATGACCGCGCGCGCCTCGAGATTGCGGAAGAGAAGCCCGACGATGAAAGCGGAGAGAATCGGCATGCTGAACAGGCCGAGCACTTGCTGAATGGTCGCCATGATGCTGTCCGCTCCCATGTAGAGCGGTATCAGAAAAATCGATACAAGCGCAAAGATCGCCGATGCGATCATGCCGAGGCGGCCGGGGCTGCCTTTGTCGCTGATGTAGCGCTGGTGCAGATCGCACACGTAGAGCGCGGCGGAGGAGTTGAGCACGGAGTTGTAGCTCGACATCACGGCGGCGAACATGGCCGCGGCGAACGCGCCGGAGAGCCAGTGCGGGAGCACGTTGCCCACCAGCATGCCGTAACTCGCATCGCCGACCGGACCGTAGAGTTTGTAGGCGACGAGTCCGGGAATGACGACCATCGCCGGGATGAAGGGCAGCCGGAGAAAAAGCGCGAGGTAGATGCCGCGCTTTGCCTCGCGAAGATTAGGCGCGGCGAGGGCGCGCTGCGTGATCGTTTGGTTCGTGCTCCAATAGAAGAGCTGGCTGAACACCATGCCCGTGAGCAGCGTGGTCCACGGAATCGGCGAGTTGGCGTCGCCGAAAAGTTTGAGACGCTCGGGCGGAAGGTCGGAGAGATCCCAGTTGACGGCGTTAAGGCCGAAGAACACCAGGGCGCCGCCGAGGGCGAGGACGATCACGCCGCAATACGTGTCGGAAATGGCGACGGCGCGCAGGCCGCCGAAGATCGCGTAGATCGCGCCGACGAAGGCGACGACGATGCCGATCGTGTACACCGTCGGTAGTCCGAGCAGCGTGTCGCCGAGTCCGAACATCGACTTCATCACGAGGCCACTCGTGTAGAGCATCGCGGGAAGAAACAGAAAGATGTTTCCAACGAGGAAAACGAGCGCGACGGTCGCGCGGATGTGTTTGTTGTTGTAGCGACGCTCGAGGAGTTCCGTGACCGTCGTGCAACCGTAGCGATAATAGATCGGCAGGAAGAACTTCGCGAGCATCACCAGCCCGACCGCGCCCGAGATCTCCCACCAGACGATGTTGAGCGTTTGCGAGCCGCTCATGCCGATGAAGGTATCGGTGCTGATATTGGTGAGCGTGATGGTGCCGCCGATGAAGACCCAGTTGAGTCCGCCGCCCGCGAGGAAATAATCGCGAGCGCTGGCGGTGGAGCGGTTGGCCTTCCGACAATGCAGCCATGTCGCGAGCGCGACCAGCGCCGTGAGTCCGAGAAAAACAGAAAGCTGAACGAGGGCGTCGTGTGTCATGGGCGCGTGGAGGTGCGGACGAGTGGCGGACGAAGCGGAGCGGGGCGCAAGTTGTCCGCTTGCCAACAGTACGAAGTGCGGCGCTGAGCGCGCGGGCTCAACTGCCGGCGATGTAGTTCGCGTAGTGTTGAGCGATTTGGGCGGAGTCGGGATCGCCGAAATAGAAATAGAAGCGATAACGCAGCGTAAGCGATCCGCCGGCGGGGATCGTGTGGCGGCCGAGATCGGGCGGCAGCGGATTTTCTTTCGTGGATTCAAACATCGATCGTCCAAACGGATTGGCCGCGAGCAGACCGTAGTCGCGGGCCATCCACCACGTGGGATGACGAAGATTTTGCGGATGATCGAAGAGTGCGACGCCGTACGTCTTGCCGGCGTGTTCGGCGTAGTATGTGCACCACGCGGCGCGTTTGCCCCAAGCCTCGGAGTCGCGATGACCGGCGGCCGTGAGCAGATGACCTGCGCCCGGGATATCCTGACCACGGTGGCGATGCGGCAAAGTCATCCATTGAGCGACGCGGATGGCCATGGTGCCGTCTTTGATGTCACCCATCACGAGCGGACGATCCGGCAGCGCGTGAATGGTCACTTCGTAATCGAGAAAACGGGCGCCCGACTCCGCATCGCCGTGGAAGCGAAGCATGGTCTCGTCGGTGGCGATGAGCTCGCCGGAAGGAGCGTGCCAGCGATTGCGCACGCGAAGCTCGCCGACGGCACCCTCGCTCGCCGCGATGATGCCATCGTGCGCGGTGATGCCTTTGGGGAACTTGGAACCCGCGGTGCCTTCGTTCCAAAAATCGACTTCGTTCGCATTGCCGTGAGCGAACATGAGCGCGCGCTGATGCGGATGATCATCATCCTCGCCGGCGGTTTTTTTCATCGGAAAATCGCGAACGAGCGAGACGCCGTCCGGCATCAGGATGGGATAACAAAACGGGCGGGACGCGCCTTGAAAAATGTAGTCGGTGAAATGCGCGCCGTTGATCTCCACCCGCACGCGATCGTCGAGCCGCGTGAGCGTGACCTCGGAGGTTTGCTCGCGAACACAAGAAGCGACAAAGGCCGCTGCGCCGACGATGAATGCGCGCGCCGCAGGAAAAAAGAAACGATGCATGCGGAGCTTTGAAAGCGATTGGGCGGAGACGATGTCGAGGTTCAACGCGCAGGAGGTGTGAAATTCGCCGCGTCATCGAGTCCGGTGCCGCTGACATCGTGCGTGGCGAGTGCCGGCGTTTGCGCCACGGCGACATCGATGTCTTCAAGCACGACATCGCGCATGTGAACGAGGGTGATGCCCTTTGTAGTTGAACCGCGGATACGGCGCAAGGTGAGGCGCTCAACGGGTTTCTCGGGAGAGATTTGCCAGCCATCCACGATCGAAGTGGCGTCTTTCAGACGGACATCGCTGAAGTGAAGATCGCGGGCGGACGGATAGCCAAGCGGGCCGGGCACGGGATCGTCCACAGTATTGGTGTTGCCTCCCACAGTGAGATTCACGCGCAGGAATCCCCCGCGCAGCACCTCGAGATTGCGACCGACGATTTGTTCGGTGACGCCGGCGCGACCGGTGCGGGTTTTGATGTAGATCGCGTGCGTTTTGCTGTCGAAGGAGCAGTTTTCGATGAGGACATTGCGCACGCCCGCGGAGGTTTCGCTGCCGATGCCGATGGATGCGAAGTGACGACAGCGAAGCCTGCAGTTGCGGATGACGATGTCTTCGGCGGGCTTGGCGATGCGCGCGCCATCGAGGCCGCGTCCGGATTTGAGGCTGATCGCGTCGTCGCCCGTATCGATGTCGCAGCCCTCGATGAGGACGTTTTTGCACGAATCGATGTCGATGCCATCGCGATCGCCGCGGATGGTGATATTGCGGATGACGACGTTGGTGCAGAACGTCGGATGCGTGGCCCAGTTTCCGCCTTGGGTGACGGTGAAGCCATCCCAGAGAACATCGTCGCAGTTGATCGGCTCGAGCACGACGACCCCGCGCGGGTTTTGAGGACGCGCGACAGCAGGATTTCCTTCGATGCGGCCGGGGCCGACGATGCCGATGTGATCGGCGTTGTTGGCGTAGATGAGCGCGCGCCGACCCGGTTGCCAGCGGCCTTCCCAACGCACGTCGACCATCGGGTAATCGTCGAAATCGGGACTGCCGACGATGACGGACTCTTTTTCCAAACGCAGAATCGTGCGCGTGCCCATTTGCACGCTGCCGATCAAGTAACGCCCCGCCGGCACCAAGACCTCGCCGCCGCCGGAGACGGCGCAGATATCGAGCGCGCGTTGAAACGCAGCGGTGTCTTTCGTGACGCCATCGCCCGTGGCGCCGAATTCTCGGACGTTAAACGTGGCGCCGGCGGCGATGCCGAGCGTGGCGGATGCGATAAACAGGATCGACAGAAGAGAGCGGCGAAGGAAGCGGGGAAGGGACATGAGGGGATGAGGGGAAGCGGTTGGAGGCGATCAGCGAGCGGCAGGGGTTTCCGGAGAGCCGGGCGCAGGATCGGGCGGAAAGTTGTTGAAAGTGCGGGCGGCGGGTTTGCCGAGCAGGATGTGATCGGCGAAATCGAGCAACGCGGCCCAATCTTCCGCGTCGTAGCGGTGGCGATGCGGCGCGTAATGCGCGACGGCGCGCGACGTGTCATTGAAAAGTGAATACACGGGCGCGGCACCCGCGATCGTCTGGCGCACGGCGTTGGGCACGCAGTTTTGATCGTCGATGCCCTCGAGCGAGATGAAGGCGCGGGGCGCTGTGAGCGCGAGGAACCAGTGTTGATCGAAAGGCAGCTTGTCGGTCTGACCGCGGAACGGATGCAGGTTGGGCGAAAACCAGTTGGGGTATTTGCGCATCATGTCATCGAGACCCTCTTTGCCGCCGCGACCCGCGCCGGTGAATCGATACGCGGCGGTGCCGCCCGCGCCACTGCCGGCGGGCGCGGAGAGCGCGATGCGTTCATCGAACGCGCCGGCGATGAAAACGGCTTTGCCTACGCGCGAGTGGCCGGTGGCGATGAAGCGGTTCTTGTCCGCGAAGTCTTGCGTCTCGAGAAAATCGATCACGCGCGAGATGCCCCAAGCCCAACCGGCCGCGAGACCCCAGTCGTGTTTCGGATAAGCGGAAAACTGACGCGTGGAGCGAAACGCCCAGCTGCCATCGGCGAAGCGCAGAGTCGTGTCCTCGCCGGTGTCCTGGTAGTGATACAGCACGAGCGCGTAACCGCGTTCGAACAAGGCGCGATGAGACGCGGCGACGACGGATGGCAGCGTTTTGTCGGGACGCGGCGCGCCGTTGGACGCGGTCGTGGCGGTCGCAGGAGCGGGGGATTTTTTTTCGGCCGGCGGTGTGTAGGCGCTGGCCGGCAGGAGCGCGTTGACGCCTTTTCCCTGGCCGGGCGGTCGCGGGAGCAGTGGAAGTTTTTCGGAGCCGGGCGTGGGATCGAACGTGGGAAAAATGATCGTCGGCCGCGGACCTGTGGGCGAAGCCGGCGTGAACACCGCGATGTCGAATCCGAGTTTTTCGTCGGGGCCGAAACTCAGATGAACGAGGCGGTAGTGAACGAGTCCGTCGAGCAAGGTGGCGGCGGCGAGTTCGCGTCCACGCACATTTCCCGGCGCGGGCGGCATCGAGCCGGTGGCATAGTAGAGCAGTTTCTTTTTGATCTCTTCACGCCGCGCCGGCCACTCGTCGATCGACGTGACGCGATGGCCGTCGTCAAAGACGAGCGGATCGGGCAGATCGATTTGCTCAGGCAATTCGCCGGGACCGGGCAATGCGGGCAGTCCGGTGATGATCGGCGGTACCGGGATCTCGCGAGGATCGGCGATGGCGGCCTCGGTCGCGTGAGCGAGCGGCAGCGCGCCCGGAGCGGCTGAGCAAACAAGAGAAGCGAAGCATACGCGCAGGACTAAAGCGGGGTTGGAGCGCATGGGGCGTGATGTTTACGGCCCGATTCGAGAAAGCGAGGCTGACGAGTTGGGACAGTACAGGGCCGTGTGCCGAAAGCGCCGGAAAGTTTTTTGCGCGAAGTCTGCAAGGAATCGGTTGTCGCGGCATCCAACAGGCCGAACCTTTTTCGCACTTGGACGCCGCCGAACACCACACGCTTTTCGACCGCTGGCTGAAAGATCACGCCGCGGTCCTGCACCACGTGGCGAACGGCTTTGCGGAAGGCGCGGACCGGCACGATCTGATGCAGGAAATGTTGCTCGCGCTTTGGCGGGGTTTGCCGGCGTTTCGCGGCACGGCGCAACCATCGACCTTCATTTATCGCGTGGCGTACAACACCGCGCTCACGTGGAAACGCGGTCAATCGAACTACCGGCGCCGCGTGGATGCGTTTGAGGCGGAGATGCCATCGACGACGTTCCCGCGCGCAGACGTCGATTCGCAACGCTCGGCGCGCGATCGCGAGATGCTGACGCTGATGTATGCGGAGATCCGCGCGCTGCCGCCGATCGATCGTTCGCTGCTGCTGATGCATCTGGACGACGTGAGTTACGCCGGGATGGCGGAGGTGCTCGGCATGAGTGAAAGCGCGATCGGCGCGCGGCTCACACGTGCGAAACAACGACTGATTTTAACCCTGAAGGAGAAAACCCATGAGCTACGATGACATGAAGACCCTGTGGAAATCGCCGCACAACCGGCCCTCGAGCGAAGAAACCGAGAAACAACGCGAAGCGTTCGTTGCCTCGCTGCGCCGACAACACCGCGCATTTTATCTGCGCATCGGCCTGGCGATGACGCTGATGCTCGTGCCGCTGGCCGGGCTGGCGAAACATTTGATCGAAGGCGGCGCGTTTGCACTCAGGCAGGAGTGGGCGGCGCTGGTGTTGCTCGCGCTGCCGTTGATCGGAGCGACGTTGTTCATCCGCAGACAAGTGCGGCATCATCGAGAGCATCGCGATTACGCGCGTTCGGTGAAGCAAACCGTGCGCGCGGCGCTCGACGCCAATCAAGCCGCGCAACAACGCGCGAAGATCCTGCAAACCCTGCTCGCGCTTTGCGTACCCGCGATGGCGCTGTGCATCTGGCAACTTCAGTCGGTCGGCAAAACGCGTCCCCACGAAGCGCTCTCGATGACGATTTTCATGACGCTGGTGGTCGTCGGATCGTGGATCGGGATTTCCTGGAGCTCCCGCAAACTGCGCCCGCAGGAACGAAGCCTCACGACGCTGCTGGAGGAGTTGGGGTGAGCTAGCAGCTAGCGGGGTGGCTGCTAAAACTATACGATCATATGCTTAAAGCAGTCGTTCGCCCAGTTTAGGCGACAGGCCGCAGCGGCGGAGACGGGCGAGGAGACGGCGCAGATTTTTGCGGGTGAGTTCGTGTTCCCAAATGCGAAGCACGCGCCAGCCAGCTTTGCGAAGCGTACGGTTCACGAGACGATCACGGGCTTGATTGCGGGCGATTTTGGTGAGCCAGAATTCCGCATTCTGTTTCGGCTTTGTGCCGTGGATCGGGCAGCCGTGCCAGAAGCAGCCGTCGACGAAGATGGCGATGCGGAGCTTGGGGAAAACGAAATCGGGTTTGCCGGTGAGCGTGCTGTTCCTCCGCCAGCCGGTGATGTGGGCGGCGCGCATGAGGGCGATCAAGCGAAGCTCGGTGTCTTTGTTACCCGTGCCGCGAATACGCGCCATGACGGCGGAGCGTTTTTCGCGGGTGAAGACGTCGGGCATATGATTCCTTTGTCTCGATTAGGCCGGAGGAAGCTCTGTCGTAGCAACGGCTTGGTAGATGTTTTGTATGGCTTTGGAAGCGATGCGGAATTGGCTTCTTCGTTTTATTTTCGGGATACTGGAGGCGTTTTCAATTTTGATGCCAGGATCGTAGTAGATGACACCGAGAGCTAGGGCTTTTAGAAGCTTCAGGGAGTCGGTGCCTTCCGCGAGTCTTACGCGGTCTCCGTAGTGATACTGGCGGGAGGGCTCCGTTCGGCATAGTGAAGGGACATAGACTGTCTTCGAATGTTTTCGGGACCAATGCTCTAATATTCCTGAGAAAGCCCATGAAGCTGCGATTTCACCTGAGTCGCTCACAAGCGCGAGGCATCCGGTCGCATCTGCTATTGTACATCTCTCTACATCGAAGCCCTGAAGCTGCAGTGTCAGCCCAGTTGCCGATTGTCGAATACCCACTTTGTGAATTCCTCCGAAGTTAAGCCGATCCGGACGTCCCAGTTTGTCGGCATACCCAAATTTTCGAACGAATGAATCGACCCCCTTTTCTCGATAGATCCCTCCTGTTGGTTCGGGCGTCATCAGTGTGATGGTACCTACGTCAATCGTTTGTAGATTGGAAACAGTATGCTGCTTTATTTCCCATCCTAGAAAATCAGGGGCAGCGGCACTGTTTTTGGGAATGCCGAGCTCTGCTTCTAGAGTGTAACCTCCGCATTGAGGAGCGTTACACGGAGAGATCACTCGATCTGCGCCTAACTGTTTTGAGTCTATCCAACCTAAGTTGTGAATCCTGCGAAGTTCCGACAATAATCGGTTTCGAGCCGTGATAGGATCGAGAAAATTTGGAAGGGGGATTTCGCGGAAAACCGAGAGCGCAGGAGGAAACTCGCTAGCATGAAACTCTCGCGCGATTTCGGAGTTACCCGCAGCGACGTACCCGACAATTTGTCCGCTGGACGTAACGCCCAAGAAAAGGACTCGATTCACCAAAAAGCTGAGTTCTCGAGGGGTTCGCTTGCGCCCCACGGGCCGGGCTGCCATCAATTCAGACGGAGCATCTGAGCAACCTAAAAGAAATCCTGAGAATCGAACTTCAGGGTATTGAGAATATAGAATAAGCTGGGCATTGGGAGCTTGTGCAACTTTGCCGGAGGGAAGTAGCCAGCCGAAGTTCAGTTGGGCTTTGAATGTCGGACCGGATTTTGTGTTCGCGGCAAATATCTGACGACTCGGGAAAACGTTCAAAGTCTCAACTGCGCCTGCAAAATATATCTGGTTCTTCGAGTTATCATTTTCGGCGAGAGTCTTGGCGAAGAGCTTGACTGCGCCGACTTGAATAAACAGAGCTCGGAGATCCGTTAGTCTCATTGTATGTCCTTTGGGGCTTAGATAGTTTTGCGACGGACTTTTAAGTGAGATTCTTTACGCGGCCGAAGCGATGGAGGCTCTTCTGCCCGGAGCACGAATTCTGGCTGCGCATCTTTTGGCGACATCAGCGCTTGCATCACACTGGAAGCAATTTGCCGGACAACAGGGACGACAACCGAGTTTCCAAACTGTCGGTATGCCTGCGTATCTGAAACCGGAATTTTATGGGAATCGGGGAAGCCCATTAACCGGGCGCATTCGCGAGGGGTTAGACGGCGCGGGTTTTTACGCGGACCTTGATAGACAAGAATCTCGGAGCCGTCTTTGTGATAACGAGCGCTTAATGTCCGGGTTGTGTCGTTGCCCGTCACTAGTCCGAATCCAAAGCCGTTTCCCGCGTCTTGGTGTTTCTTTGCGTACGCTTGAAGGTAGGCCCATAGACCGTCTGTCAACGTGTACTTTTCTGGAACATCCTTCTCTAGGATCGACGCTAATTTGGGTTCTGTTTTAGGGAACTCGGGGAATTCGAAGTAACGAGGCTCTTTAAATCCAACTAGGAAGATGCGCTCACGATGTTGAGGCACAACGTTACGAGCATCGATGATCTTTGTATAAACTTGATAGCCGAGTCCTCGGGTGAGGGTGTCGTGAATGACTTGGAATGTACGGCCCTTGTCGTGACTCTTAAGATTTTTGACATTCTCCAGCACAAACGCGGTTGGTCGGTGGTAGTCGAGAATCTCGGCGATGGAGAAAAATAGGTTGCCCTGCTTTTCGTCATCGAAGCCGTGCTTACGACCCAAGCTATTTTTCTTTGAGACGCCTGCTAAGCTGAATGGCTGGCAGGGAAATCCACCGCATAAAATATCGTGAGCCGGGATATCGGCGACGGCTACAGTATGGATGTCCCCGTGTGGCTTTTCCCCGAAGTTTGCTGCGTAAGTAATCTGTGCGTATTTGTCCCAGTCGCTCGAGAATACACATTTAGCGCCGACGCTCTCAAAAGCGTACCGGAAGCCGCCAATGCCGCAGAAGAGATCGATGAAGCGTAGCGGACCACTCGCGTGATAAGGAGCAGCCTCTTCGCTCAGAAGATTTGGTTTCTTTCTCCGGGGGCGGGCGTTCATCGCTCAATCCCTCCGCTGAGGTCGGAGACGGTTGTCTTGAGCGCCTTGGCGATTCTGACCGCGCTGAGAAGGCTGAGATTACGGACGCCTCGTTCGACCCCGCTAATGTAGGTGCGATCGAGATCGGCGAGTTCAGCGAGTTGCTCTTGGGAAAGGGATCGGGCTTCGCGTTTGGCCCGAATGTTTTCTCCGAAGCGACGCAGGACCGGTGACTGGGCAGGCATAGCCCGAGACTACCAGGCTGTCGACTATGAGGCCACGGACTATGAGTCACATTTTGCGGCGCGGGAGGTGCTGATGTTTTCCCTCTTGGGGGCGGCAGCGGTTGGCGTATACATTGGAGCCGGTGAGGCACGAAAAAGCCCCGCGCTGGTTGGGCGCGGGGCTTTGAAGGGAGGGGGATTTTCCCGTGGGCTGCGCGTTTTAGGTGCGCGGCTCGGCGGGATTACTTCTTCTTTTTGCCTTTGGCGGCTTTCTTCGCGGCGGGCTTTTTCGCGGACGCCTTCTTGGCGTTGGCGACCGCTTCCTCGATCGCGGCCTGGGCGGCGGCGAGGCGGGCGACGGGCACGCGGAAGGGCGAGCAGGAGACGTAGGTGAGGCCGACCTTGTGGCAGAACTTCACCGAGTCCGGATCGCCGCCGTGTTCACCGCAGATGCCGAGCTTGATGCCGGGGCGGGTGGCGTTGCCCTTTTGCGCGGCGATCTGGACGAGCTGGCCGACGCCAGTCTGGTCGATCGAGGCAAAGGGGTTCTTCTTCACGATCTCGTTTTCGGTGTAGGCGCCGAGGAACGAGCCGGAGTCGTCGCGCGACATGCCGAGGCAGGTCTGCGTGAGGTCGTTGGTGCCGAAGCTGAAGAACTCCGCGGTCTGCGCGATCTCGTCGGCGGTGAGGGCGCCGCGCGGGATTTCGATCATGGTGCCGACCGAATAATTGATCTTCACCTTCTTTTCCTTCTGCACCTGGGCGGCGACTTCGTGGACGATGGCGACCTGCAGATCGAGCTCCTTCTTGAAGCCGACGAGCGGGATCATGATCTCGGGCTTGGCCTTGAGGCCGGCCTTGTTGGCGTCGGCGGCGGCTTCGAGGACGGCGCGAGCCTGCATGCGGGTGATTTCCGGATAGCGGATGCCGAGACGGCAGCCGCGGAAGCCGAGCATCGGGTTGAACTCATGGAGTTCGTGCACGCGGGCCATGATCTTCTCGACCGGGATGTTGAGCTTCCGGGCGAGGTCCATCTGCTGCTCCTTCGTGTGGGGGAGGAATTCGTGCAGGGGCGGGTCGAGGAAGCGGATCGTGGCCGGGAAGCCTTTGAGGGCTTTGAAGATGCCGAAGAAGTCGGCGCGCTGGTAGGGCAGGAGCTTTTCCAGGGCGGCTTCGCGATCGGCGAGGTTGTCGGCGAGGATCATTTCGCGCATGGCGTCGATGCGGTCGCCTTCGAAGAACATGTGCTCCGTGCGGGTGAGGCCGATGCCGACGGCGCCGAACGCGATGGCGTTGGCGGCCTGCTCGGGGGTGTCGGCGTTGGTGCGGACCTGCAGGCGGGTGGCCTGGGCGCACCATTTCATGAGCTGGGTGTACTGCTTGAACTTCTCGGTGGCCTGCGCGGTTTTGTCGTTGTGCAGGAGGCCGGAGATGATCTCGGAGGGTGCGGTCTTGATCTGACCGGCGTACACGGCGCCCGAGGTGCCGTCGATCGAGAGGTAATCGCCTTCGGCGAAGGTCTGGCCGGCGATGGAGGCGGTCTTGCGATCGTAGTCGATCTGGACGGCGGAGGCGCCGCAAACGCAGACCTTGCCCATCTGGCGGGCGACGAGGGCGGCGTGCGAAGAAACACCACCGCGGGCGGTGAGGATGCCCTCGGCGGCGATCATACCGCGGAGGTCTTCGGGCGAGGTCTCGATGCGGACGAGGAGAACTTTTTCACCCTTATCGGCGGCGGCGACGGCGCGATCGGCGTTGAAGTAGATCTTGCCGGTGGCGGCGCCGGGACCGGCGGGGAGGCCGTTGGCGATGATCTTGGCCTTCTTGACTTCGTTGAGGTCGAAGATCGGGGCGAGGAGCTGTTCGAGCTGGTCGGCCGGGTTGCGGAGCACGGCGGTCTGCCAGTCGATGAGCTTTTCCTTCACCATATCGACGGAGAACTTGAGCGCGGCGGCGGCGGTGCGCTTGCCGTTGCGCGTCTGCAGCATGAACAGCTTGCCTTCCTGAATGGTGAACTCGATGTCCTGAACATCCTTGAAATGCTTTTCGAGGATGCTGCGGACGCGGAGGAGTTCCGCGTAGGACTTGGGCATGACGTCCTTGAGCTTGATGACGGGCTCGGGAGTGCGGACGCCGGCGACGACGTCTTCGCCCTGGGCGTTGACGAGGAATTCGCCGTAGAATTCGTTGGCGCCGTTGGCCGGGTTGCGGGTGAAGGCGACGCCGGAGCCGGAGTTTTCGCCGGTATTGCCGAACACCATGGCCTGCACGTTGACGGCGGTGCCCCACTCGGAGGGGATGTTATACTTGCGGCGATAAACGATCGCGCGGTCGTTCATCCAAGAGCCGAATACGGCGCCGGCGGCACCGAGGAGCTGCTGCCAAGGATCGGAGGGGAAGCTCTTTCCGGTGCGCTCTTTGACGAGGGCTTTGAAGCGGGTGACGAGTTCCTTCTGGTCGTCGGCGGTGAGCTTCGAGTCTTCGATGTCGCCGTGGTAGCGCTCGTGCTTGTAGGCGTGGATGACGCTTTCGAACGGTTCGTGATCTTCGCCTTCGCGCTTCTGCACGCCGAGAACGACGTCGCCGTACATCTGGATGAACCGGCGGTAGCAGTCCCACGCGAAGCGGGGGTTGTTGGTGGCGTGAGCGAGGGAGAGGACGGTCTCGTCGTTGAGGCCGAGGTTGAGAATGGTGTCCATCATGCCCGGCATCGAGTCGCGGGCGCCGGAGCGGACGGCTACGAGGAGCGGGAAGCCCGAGGCGTCGCCGAACTTGTAGCCCATGATTTTCTCCATGTTGCGGATGCCCGCTTCGATTTGGGCTTGGAGATTGGCGGGGTACGACTTCTTGTTGGCGTAGTAGTACGTGCAAACTTCGGTCGTGATCGTGAAGCCGGGAGGCACGGGCAGCCCGATGCGGGTCATCTCAGCGAGGTTGGCGCCCTTGCCGCCGAGCAGAGCCTTCATCGAGCCGTCGCCGTCGGCTTTGCCGGCGCCCCACGTGTACACGTATTTCGGGCCTTTCAAGGCGGAGGATTTTTTCGCGGAGCTGGAAGACGACGTCTTCGCAGCGGGTTTTTTGGCTTTGGTTTTAACGGCCATAATCGATTGGTGGGTTATGTGGAAAAGAATCTGCGGGCTGGGCGCGCAAAGGAGCTAGGCAATAGGTCGGGCGCCGCTGGTGTCAACGGCACAAGGGCTCGGTGACCTCGAAGCGCGTCGGGATTTATGATTCCTCGCTTCCGTTCGGCGTGAAAACCCGCACCATCGCCGGCCTTTTCGAAAACCGTGAACCCGCCGCAAGCAGAAGAGCCTTTTGAGTACGATCCCGTGGTCGAGGAGCCGCGGAATCCGCGCGAGAAATCCATGGGCTTCTTCGAGCATCTCGAAGAGCTGCGCTGGACGCTCGTGAAATGCGCGGTGGTTTATGTGATCTTCGCGGTCGCGATCGGTATTTTCCTCAAAGAATTTAGCACCACGCTGCAGTGGCCGCTGAATCACGCGAAGGCGGACTATCCGGACCTCACGCTGGATCTGAACACGACCAGCATCATGGAGTCGTTCACGATCGTGATCCAGATGTGCTGTCTGGGCGCGCTCGCGCCGGCCACGCCGTTCATCTTTTTCTTTCTCGGCCAGTTCGTCGGCCCGGCGCTCACGCCGCGTGAAGCGCGCCTCGTGATCCCGGTGAGCCTGCTTGCGCTGCTGCTGTTTGTCGCGGGCGCGGCGTTTGGATTTTTCCTGCTCATGCCGACCACGATCGCCAGCTCGGCGGAGCTGAATCAGTTTTTCGGTTTCACCGCGCGATGGACGGCCGGGAGCTACTTCGGATTGCTCTCGTGGCTCGTGATCGGCGTGGGCGTGTCGTTTGAGTTCCCGCTCGTGATCGTGCTGCTCGTGTACATGCGGCTGATGTCGACGGCGTTTCTCCGCAAATATCGCCGTCACGCGATCGTGGCGATTTTCATCATCGCCGCGGTCGTGACGCCGACGCCCGATCCGTTCACGCAAACGCTCTTCGCGGCGCCGCTGTATCTTTTGTACGAACTCGCGGTCCTCGCGGGCGGCGCTGTCGAAAAGCGTCGCGCCCGCCAGGAAACGTTGACCGCCTGAGCGGTCTCAATGCGCGTTTAGCGCAGACGGCCGGCGGTCTCGTCGATGGCGAGCGAGAAGTGTGAGGCGAGCTCGCCGCGCGGCATGTTCACGAGGTCTTTCTTGATCGCCGTGTCGAGCCGTGCGTGCGCGGAGGGAGAAAGCGCGTCGAGCACGGCCTGATGCAGCGCGGGTCCAGCGGAAAAATGCCAGCGCGAGTGGGGATTTTCGCGGAGGAAGTTCTCGATCAAGGTCGCCGCGTCGCGCACGAGACGACGCTCCTGTTCTTCCTGCATCGGCAAGCGCTCGTCGATGGAGGCGGCACCGGCGCGGGCGCCTTTGGTGCGCGAACCGGAGAAACTGCCGGCGCGATCGGTGTCGTTGTCGGTGTAACTGCGACGGCCGCCGGGAAGATCGGCGCCGTGGATTTCTTCAGGCGCGCCGCTTGTGGCGCGGAAAATTCTCAGATGGGCACGGTCGAGAAGTACGAGAAAAGTGTCCACCTGCTGACGTTCCGCGGGCTGATGGCGTTCGGGATTGCGCGCTTCGCGGGCACGCCGGCGTTCGGGCGCGGGCAGGGCTGTATCCATGTTTGTGATACGCACGCCGTCGCCCGAAGCGAGATCGGAGGGCGCGTCGTTGTCCGATGACGACTCGCGCTGCTTGTTTGCGCGATTGGAGGAGCGCGATTTTTCCGCGCCGCGCTCATCGGAGGCCCCGGAGGTCGCGGTCGAAGGCGGCGCGTTTTCCAAAAGTTCGCGCTCGGCCTGCAGCCAGCAATCGACGGCGGTTTCCTCTCCGTCGGGACGTCCGCGCCTTTCCCAGATTTCGTAAGCGCGGCGGGAGATTTCTTCGGAGGAAGGGGTTGGAGGATTCATGGGGAAAAGTAGCACCGCGCGCTCGTGGCGCATTCGGATGACGGCCCGAAAACCACCCCGGGCGTTTTCCCCTCGGAGCAATTGCGCGGTTCGTGTTTTGGGCGGCGGTGGTGAATTGCGGCGATGGGCTGAGCATGGGCATTTTTCCCACCGCGGAGACCGGACTCCGCCGGGTGGAGCGCGGGTGGGGCGAGAGTACAGTGCGCGGCCCCCTCATCCCATGAAATCGATCGAAACCATTCTCTCTCGTCATCCATTCCCCAGCGGTTCGACGCTCCAAGCCGCGCTTGTGCCTGCGTTGCAGGCGCTCGGCGCATGTGTGGAGGCGTGTACTAGTTGCGCCGACGCCTGTCTCGCCGAGCAGGGCGTTGATCATCTGCGTCGCTGCATCCGGCTGAATCTCGATTGCGCCGACATCTGTATGACCACGGCGCGCATCCTCGCGCGCCAAACCGAAACCGTGGGCGATCTGCTACACGCGCAGCTTCATGCGTGTGTGCTCGCTTGCGCGCAATGTGCGGACGAGTGCCATCGTCACCGAAAGATGCACGAGCATTGCCTGCATTGCGAACGCCACTGTCGCGAGTGTCAGGAAGCGTGCAATCTCCTCATCGGCGAACTCACCTCGGCCGGCATCACGCCCGCGGCGGAATCGGACGACGTTTAATTCCGAGGTGCGCGTGTAGTTGAAAATCCACTACACGTGCGTTTCGCAGAATGAGCATGAGAGCCGGCTGTCGGCGCGGCTCCGCGGAAATTGCCGGCGGGCCGCCGGCGCTCCCGGTTTAATACTGTTTAATACTGATCGAGATCGACGAGGATGTCGCGCGGACTGGAGCCGTTTTCCGGACCGACGATGCCGCGGTCTTCCATTTCTTCCATGAGACGCGCGGCGCGATTGTAGCCGATGCGCAGACGGCGTTGGAGCATGGAAGTCGAGGCGCGGCGGGTGGATTTAAGCACGCCGATGGCTTGCTTGAAGAGCGCGTCGTCGCCATCGCCAGCGCCGCCGGATTCTTCGTCGTCTTCTTCGGACTCGGGATCGCGATCGATCTGAGCCTGCACGTCCTGCGCGTATTGGGGCGGGCCGTTTTTCTTGAGGAAATCGACGAGGCTTTGAACTTCGTCGTCCGAAACGAACGCGCCCTGTGCACGCACGAGACGGGAGGTGCCGGGAGGCGAGAAGAGCATGTCGCCGCGGCCGATGAGCGTGTCGGCGCCCTTGGTGTCGAGAATCGTGCGCGAGTCCACTTGCGACGCGACCTGGAAGGCGATGCGGGACGGAAGATTGGCTTTAATGACGCCGGTGATGACATTCACCGACGGGCGCTGCGTCGCGATGATGAGGTGAATGCCGGCGGCGCGAGCGAGCTGGGCGAGACGGGCGATGCTCGTTTCGATTTCGGCGGGCGCGACCATCATGAGGTCGGCGAGCTCGTCGATGATCGCCACGATGTACGGCAGACGCTGCGGGATCTCGATATCGTCGTCCGAAGGCGCGACGCCTTCGAGCGTGCCTTGAGCGGGCTCTTCGGTGGGGAACTCGGGTGCCTCCGATTTTTTGCGATTGTTGAAACCGGTGATGTTGCGCACGCCGACCTTGGCGAAGATCTGGTAACGTTGCTCCATCTCGGCGAGGAGCCACTTGAGCGCGGAGGGCACCTTCTTCGGCTCGGTGACGACCGGGATGAGCATGTGCGGGAGCGTGTTGAAGATCTTCAATTCGACGATCTTCGGGTCGACCATCAGCAGGCGGACATCCTTCGGGCTCTTGGAGTAGAGAATCGAAGCGACGATCGAGTTGATGCAGACCGATTTGCCCGAGCCGGTGGCGCCGGCGATGAGCAAGTGCGGCATCTTCGTGAGGTCCGACACGAGCGGTTTGCCGGAAACATCTTTACCGAGCGCGATCGGCAACTCGCTGCGCGACTCGACCCAATCCACGGATTCGAGAAGCTCGCGCATGCCGACGGGCGTCGGGTGCTGATTGGGGACTTCGACGCCGACGGCGGCCTTGCCGGGGATCGGTGCGAGGATGCGCACCGATTGCGCGCGCATGCCGAGGGCGATGTTCTTGTCGAGGCCGGCGATTTTTTCGACGCGAACGCCCGGCGCGGGAATCACTTCGTAGCGTGTGATGACCGGGCCGACGTGAATCTCGCCGAGCGAAACTTCGACGCCGAATTCGCTGAGGATGCGGAGGAGATTTTCGGCGTTGCGACGATGCTCCTCTTCGGAATCGGCGGCGTTGGATTTCACCGGTTCGCGCAGCAGCGTGAGGGGAGGGAAGATGTAGTTTTCGTCGAGGCTTTGAGGAACGGTGGCCTTGGCGGCTTTCTTCGGTTCCTCGGGTTTGACGATGTGCAGTTCGATGCGACCGGCGGCGTTGGTCGCCATCGAGTTTGGATCGGTGGCGAGCGGTGCGTTGTCGGTGAAGGGACTCACGGAACCCTTGCCGCTCTTCGCGGAAGCCGCGGCCGCTTTGGTTTTCGCGGTCGGAGGCGTTTCCGGTTCGGGCGCGGCTTTTTTGGAAGAAGAGGCGGGAGCCGGCGCGGGTTCCTCCTCGGCGGGAGGCGGCGTCACCGGACGCGTGTTCATCGGCGGATTGGTGCGCGATGTGATCGCGAGCTTTTTGGTTTGCGGTGGGCCCATGGGCACGGGCGGCGTCTTCGGGCGGGATTTCGCTTCTTTGGCGAGACGTTTGAGCTCGGCGCGTTCACGCCGGGCTTTGGCGCGGGCTTCGCGCCAGGCGGCGAAACTCTGGCCCATTTTCTCGAACTCCGCGGCGATGTCCTTGGTGAAAATAAAGAGCAGCCCGAGCGCGTAGATCATCACGAGCAGCAGTCCGGAGCCGAAGACGCCGAGCGAATCCTTGAGGAAAGATTGATAAACCAAACCACCGACGATGCCGCCCAGACCGCCGGAGAAATAATCGGTGGCGTTGTTGTCGTCCCACATCGCGGCGAGACCGGCGACGGCGGCGATGCACACGAGCATGGCGAGCGAGCGCGTGCCGGGCAGACGGCGGGAGTTACGGATGGCGACGTACGCGGTCCACAGCAGGAAGATCGGAACGAGCCAGGTGGCGATGCCGATGTATCGAAGCGACCAATACGCAGACCACACACCGAATGCGCCGACGGGATTTTTCTCCGTGGGGTTGGTCGTGTGGACAGGGCTTTGCGCGGGACTGTACGCGATGAAAGCCACGCTGAGCAACAGTCCCAGCAACAAGCATAACGCGAAGACCACCCAGTGCGGTTGGTAGCGCGGAGCTTGGAAGGAAGGAACGTTAGAGTTTGAACTCGCTGACTTGGCCATGTGATTTGAAGCGCCCGGCTTGACCACGGGATTTCCGATTCGCACCGGGGAACGGTCAAATTTAATATTCCCTCCCGACGCTTTAACAAAAAACTAGCCATTATCATGCAGCAGATTCTGCGATTTATCCCTCTCTATCAGGATCGCGTGTGGGGCGGTCGGATTCTCGAAACCAAACTTGGCCGTGTGCTGCCGGTGGATCGTCCCATCGGCGAAAGTTGGGAGATCGTGGATCGTCCCGAAGCGCAATCGGTGATTAAAGGCGGCCCGCTCGATGGGCTCACGTTGCGCGCGGCGATCGAGCGGCACGGCGCGGAGATCATGGGCCCGGCGTGGCCCGCGGAGCGTCCGTTTCCTATTTTAGTGAAGTGGCTGGATTGTCGCGAACGTCTCAGCCTCCAGGTGCATCCGCCGGCGTCGGTCGCGCCTGAGCTGAAGGGCGAACCGAAAACGGAAAACTGGTACATCGCCGATTGCGCGCCCGGCGCGAGTCTCATTGTGGGACTGAAACGCGGTGTCACGCGCGAGCAATTCGAGCGCGCGATTCATGAGCAGACGCTGGAAAATTGCGTGCATCGTTTCCCCGTGAAAGCGGGCGATTCGATCCTCGTGCACAGCGGCCAGATCCACGCGATCGACGCGGGCAATCTCATCCTCGAGATCCAGCAAAACTCCGACACGACCTATCGCGTATATGATTGGGGACGCGTCGGATTGGACGGCAAACCGCGTCAGATGCACGTCAACGAATCATTAAAATCGATCCGTTGGGACGACTTCGAACCGGCTCCGGTGCGCGGCGAAAATCGCGCGGCGACGATCGCCGATGCGCGCGAATTTCGCATTCGCCGCGTGCCGCTCGCGGCGGGCGAAAAAATCGCGTTTTCCGCAGGAGAAATGCCGCGAATCCTCAGCGTCGTTTCAGGACGAGTTCGCGAGACCGCAACGGGTGCGGACGTGGTGCGCGGCGAGAACGTCGTATTGCCGTTTTCGGGCGCCTTCACGTTTGAGGCGAGCGAAGCTGCGTTGTTGCTCATCACCGAAAACTTCGGTTGATCCGGCGCATGCCCAACTCCCGAGGTTTTTGCCAGCCCTGCCACGGCGGAGCATTGCTGAAGCTCGTGGTCTTTCTTGTCGTCTTCATCGCCATTGTGGTGGCGGCGTGGATTTATTTTTTGCCCGCGATCCTGGCCAGTACGCTGGAGAAACGCACGGGCTTCGCCGTGAAGGTCGAAAAACTTTCGATCAATCCCTTCCGCAATCGTGTGAACCTCGCCGGCTTGGTGATCACAAATCCCGAGTCGTTTCCGCGGCGCGACTTCGTCGACGTGCGCAGTTTTCGCGCGCAGGCCCAGCTCGATACGTTTTTCACCAACCGCCTCGTCATCGATGACGGCGAAATCGACGTCGCGCGCGTCGCGCTCATCCGCAACCGCGAGGGCACCATCAACGCCGCGCTCTTCAGCGACCGCCTGCTCAAGCGCCACAAGGCGAAACGCGAAGCGGGCAAGGACGGAAAAGAAAAAGCGCCTGCGCCTGAGCCGGCGGAAAAGTCGTTTCTCATCAAACGCTTGGTGGTGCGCTTCGAGACGATGATCGTGGAAGATCACATCGGCACGAAACCGGTGATCCGCGAGTACGCGCTCAATTACACGCACACCTACGAAAACATCATCAGCCCGGACCAATTTACAGTCGGACCCTTCATGAAAAGTTTCGCGGCGGTGGGCTCCGCGCTCACGGGCCTCATCCCGGGCGATGTTTCCCGCACGCTCGCCGAGGCAACGCGTTCCGGACACGAGCTTTTCCGCGACGCCACGAAGAAAACCGGCGATCCTTTCCGCGCATTCATGCAGATGCTTGAAGAAACGGCCAAGCCGTAGTTAGATCGGCGGCTTCACTCTATGACCGCACCTGATCAAGCTAATCCGCTGAACCAGACCCAACCCGCTCCAGAAACCGTTCCGCCGGCCAAGGACTCCGCCACCGCCGACGCACAAAATGGCTCGGATGTTGCGGAGCAACTGGCCGCAGCGCAGAAGTCGCTTGCGGAAGCCCAGGATCGCTACCTGCGCCTGGCTGCGGACATGGAAAATCTCCGCCGTCGCACCGTCCGCGAGAAAGACGAAATCCGCCTGTATGCGGCCGGTCGTCTGCTCGAAGACATGTTGCCCGTGCTCGACAGTTTGGGACTCGGTCTCACCGCCGCGAAGGCGCCCAACGCCGATCTCAAGGGCCTCGTGAGCGGCATGACGATGGTGGCTGACCAATTGAAAAACGTGCTCGGTCAGCACGGCCTCAAGGAAATCAATCCCGCGAAGGAGGTCTTCGACCCGAATCAGCACGAAGCGATCGCGTCGCAACCGCACGCGGAGATTGCGGAAGGTTCCGTGATCCAGGTCGTGCGCATCGGATACAGCCTCAATGGCCGCGTGCTCCGTCCGGCCTCGGTCATCGTTTCCAGCGGCCCGGCCGCGGAGGCGAAGAAATAAGCCTGTGGCGCAGCTGTATCCGCCGCGCCACTACATGAGATTCAGCCAGCGCATCCACACCCATGGCCACCAAGGAAGATTATTATTCTCTGCTCGGCGTTGAAAAATCCGCCACCGACGAAGACATCAAAAAGGCTTATCGCAAAAAGGCGGTCCAGTATCACCCGGACAAAAATCCGGGCAACAAGGAGGCGGAGGAGATGTTCAAGAAAGTCTCCGAGGCATACGAGGTTCTCAAAGATCCGCAAAAACGCGCCGCCTACGATCGCTACGGCCACGCCGCCTTCCAACAAGGCGGCGGTCCGGGTCCGCGCGGTGGCGGCGGTGGCGGTTTCCACGACCCCTTCGATATTTTCCGCGAAGTCTTCGGACAGGGCGGTGGCGGAGGCGGCATCTTCGAGGAATTCTTTGGCGGCGGCGGTCGCGGCGATGGCAGTCGCGATGGTGCCGATCTGCGCTACGATCTCGAAATCACGCTCGAGGAAGCCGCGCGCGGCGTGGAAAAAGAAATTTCCTTCCGCAAAGCCGTCACTTGCGAGCGCTGCGATGGATCCGGCGCCGAACCCGGTTCGAAGCGCACGACCTGCCCGACCTGCCGTGGCGCGGGCCAAATCCGTCGCTCGGGCGGCATCATCACCTTCACGCAGACCTGCCCGACTTGCGGCGGCGCCGGCACCAAGATCGAAAAGGTATGCTCGGCTTGCCGCGGCGAAGGTCGCGTGCCGAAGACCACCAAGCTCAATGTCCGCATCCCGCCGGGCGTGGATACGGGGTCGCGTCTGCGCTCTGTCGGTAATGGCGAAGCGGGTCAGGCCGGCGGTCAGCCCGGCGATCTCTACATTGTGATCACGGTGGCCGAACACGAGGTGTTTGAACGCCAAAACGACGACCTCTTCTGCGAAGTGCCGATCAAGTTCACGCTCGCGACGCTCGGCGGCTCGATCGAAGTGCCGACGCTCTCGGGCAAGGCCTCGCTCAAGATTCCGATGGGCACGCAGAGCGGCACGACCTTCCGTCTCAAAGGCAAGGGCATGCCGAATCTCCGCGGCGGCCAGCCGGGCGATCAGCTCGTCCGCGTGCACGTCGAAGTGCCGACCAGCCTCTCGCCGGAACAGCGCAAAAAACTCGAAGAGTTTGCCCAGCTCAGCGGCGAAGCCAACGAGCCGATGGCGAAGCGTTTCTTTGAGAAAGCGAAGAAGTTCTTCTGAGCGATGGCCGCCTCGCGCCGGAGTTGCACGGGGAGCACCTGCGAAAGACGCTGCTCGCTCTCTGTGCGCCGCCCGTGTTTTTTGCGTAACGTCTCCTGTCCCCAGCCATGATGACCCTCGAAAACCCGAAGCTCTTCGCCTCGCTCGATGACGCGGTGTCGGCGCGGGAAAAACTCCGTGCAGCCGGCAAGAAACTCGTCCTCACCAATGGCGTGTTCGATCTGCTGCACACGGGCCATCTGTACTATCTCCAAAAAGCCCGCGCGCTCGGCGACGCGTTGTTCATAGCGCTCAACTCCGATGCGAGTGTGCGCGAACTGAAAGGTCCGCTGCGTCCTGTGCAGAACGAGATCGAGCGCGCGTATGCGCTGGCGGCCACGTGGTTCGTGGACGGCATCGTGATTTTCCGCGAAAAACGACTCACGAACGAGATCCTCGCGCTGCGCCCCGATGTGTATTCGAAGGCGGGAGATTACACCTTGGAGAAACTCGATCCGGGCGAACGCGGCGCATTGGAAAAGGTGGGCGCGCAGATCGACTTCATGCCGTTCCTGGCGGGCTTCAGCACCACGAATCTGATCGCGAAGATCAAAGCGGCGGGAGGCATCTGATTTTATGCGCGTCGTGATACTCGGTTCCGGCCGCGGCAGCAATGCGGCGGCGATCTTGAAAGCCCAGGGAGAAGGCCGTCTCGGCCGCGCCCGTGTCGTGCAAATTTTTTCCGACAAACCCGACGCCGGCATCCTTGCGCTCGGCCCGAAACACGGCGTGCCCGCGGTGTTTCTCGATGCGTCGCCGTTCAAGACGAAACTCGAAGGCGAAGGCGAAGCGCGCTACATCACGGCGATCTCCGCGTGTCAGCCCGATCTGGTCGTGCTCGCGGGCTTCATGCGCGTGATCAAACCCGGTTTCCTCCGCGCGTTTGCGGGCAAAATCATCAATCTTCATCCCAGCCTGCTCCCGAGTTTTCCCGGACTCGATGGGATCGGTCAGGCGTTTCGTCGCGGCGTGAAAATCACCGGCTGCACGGTGCATGAAGTGACGGAAGAAGTGGATGGCGGTCCGATCATCGATCAGGCGGCCGTTCGTATTGAAGAAACGGATACGCTCGAGACGTTGGCGGAGAAAGTGCACGCCGCGGAGCACGCGCTGCTGCCGGCCGTCATCGCGCGCTTGAGCGAACGCGTCCGCTGATCGCTCACATTTCTGTGAGCGGCTCACAATCTTGGGACGAAGCAAACCTCGCCGCGTCGCGTTATGCTGGCGGCGATGAAAACGAACCTGCTTGTCATTGATTCCAGTGCGCGTCGGACCCGCTCGGTCACGCGTCACCTGACCTCGCTATTTGCCTCTGCCTGGGCGGAGTCGCGCCCTGGTGCGAAAATTGTTCACCGCGACATCGGCCTGAATCCGCCGCCGATGATCGACGAGTCATGGATCGCGGCGGCGTACACGCCGGCGGAAGAGCGGACCTTCGAAATGGAAGCCGCGTTGGATTTCAGCAACCGGTTGATCGATGAGATCGCAGAAGCCGACGCTATCGTGCTCGGTGCGCCGGTTTATAATTTTGGCATGCCGGCGATGTTGAAGGGCTGGGTGGAGCAGATCGTCCGCGTGGGTCGCACGTTTGCGATGGATGGTCCCGACTCGGCGAATCGTTATCGCCCGCTCTTGTCGCCCAAGCCAGTATGGATCGTCGAAGTGGCGGGCACGCGGGAAATGTTTCCCGGCGGCGCGCTTGCGGCGGTGAATTTTTTGGAAACGCATCTTTCCACCGTGCTCGGATTTATCGGCCTCACCGATCTTCGGTTCGTACGCGTGGGCGATGTCGAAGTAAAGGGGGAGCATTACCAGGCGTCGCTCGCCGAAGCGGAAACGTTGCTGCGTCGCGCGGCCGCATCGGACGAAGTGGCTGAGGGGGCGGCGGCGTAACATGAGCGCTGAAATAACAATGCTCAACGGAATGGCGCGCGAGCCGTTGCGGCCCGGCTTGTCGAGCCACCCCGCTCGGGTTAAGGTGCGGCGAATGAAATCGCCCGCCGAGTTTGCGCACAAAATCGATCGCTTGCGCGACGTGTGTCCCGTGCGCGCGGCGATCGATGTGATCAGCGGACGCTGGAAGCCATCGATCTTGTTCGAACTGAAACAAGGACCGTCGCGTTTCACGGAAATTCAATCCGCGTTGCGCGGCTCCACGGCGCAGGCGATCAGCGTGCAATTGCGCCAGCTTGAAGCCGACGGTGTGGTGTCGCGTACGGTTTATCCGGAAGTGCCGCCACGCGTGGAGTACACGCTGACGCCGTTCGGCCGCACGTTGTCCGACCTGATGGATCAGCTCGAGCTCTGGGGCGTGGAGTATTTGCGGCGGAGCAAACAGAACGGCGGCTGACGCGGACGCGCGCACACGCGTCCGGCGTCAGAGTTGTTTTCGGTTAATCACCAACCGCCTTCGCGCGCGGCGACGGGTGCGGGCTTTTCGAACGGTTTGCCGTTCACGATCACGTTTTTCGCGGTGAGCGTTTTCACGACTTCGCCGAGTTCGAGTTTCTCGTCGGTAAGCGTGAGGTGGATGTTTTCGAGCGTGACGCCGTCGACCGTGTCGATCGCGTTGGGATTGAGAATACCGAGGGAGCCGTAGCGACCGGTGACGTTGCGGACGGTGACATTTTTCGCGACCGAAGGCTGAAGCGGGTGGCCTTTGAGATCGAAGAACTGCGTCCACGGTTTCACGTCGAAAAGACGGCCGCCGTCGCTATCGAGCGTAAGATTTTCGAAGGTGAGATTCTCGTAGAGCTGCGGTGTGTCGGGGCGCATCTTGAGGCGCACGATGTTGTTTTTCCCGCGGATGGTGCAGTTGCGCAGCGTGACGTTGCGCACGATCGTCGCTTCACTGCCGCAGGTGAGCACGCCGTGGCCGTCGCCGAATTCGCAATCCTCGATGAGGATGTTTTCGACGGGCGGGCTGGATTCGTCCTGAAGCGCGAGCGGCCCCTTGGTGCCCTTGAGCGCGATGCAATCATCGTCCACCGAGATCTTGGTGCGGCGGATGGTGACGTTTTGGCAGCTGTCGATGTCGATGCCGTCGGTGCTGGGGGCGCGGATCACGGCGCCCTGACCGGGCGACGCGATGTCGAGATCTTCGATGAGTACATCGCGGCAGCGGTAGAGGTGAATGTTCCAGAAACCGGAATCGCGCAGCGTGAGGCCTTTGATCTGCACGTCATTGCAGCGGTCGATGAAAAACATGCGCGGGCGCTCGACCTCCAGATTGGTGAGATTGCGGTTTTCTTTTCGACGCTGCCAAAACGCAGCCCAGAAGAGAATGCCGTTGCCGTCGATTTTGCCGGGACCGCCGATGCGTACGCCGTCGATGTTTTGCGCGTTGATCAGCGCCGTGCGCCACTCGGGGAAATGACCTTCGATGCGGGTGGGGCGCTTGGGATAATCTTCGAGCCGGTTGGAGCCGAGCAGCACGGCGTCTTTTTCGAGATAAAGTTCGACGCCGGCTTTGAGAAAAAGGGAGCCGCTGCGGAAAACGCCCGCGGGGAAAATGACGCGTCCGCCGCCTGCGGCGTGCACGTGATCGATGGCCTCTTGAATCGCCTCGGTATCAAGCGTGGCATCGTCGGCGGTGGCGCCGAATGCCGTGATCGGCGTGTCGGCGGCCGGAAGAGAAACGGCGGAGAATGCAGCCAGGCAGGCGAGCAGCAGGAAGGGTCGTTTCATACGAGGGCGGAAACGATCAGACAAAACGCGGCGGTGGCGAGCGCGGGTTTGATCGGACGGATCGTTTCGCGCGGAAAAACCGCGAGCGCGCGGCGGGCGTGTGCGGACGGTTTTTTTGCTGACCTTCGTGCGAGAGGACGCTCAGTTGTTCGTTTTACTATGAAAGCCAAACGCATTTCGAAGCGCCCCGAAGACATCAACGCGAAGCTCGCGGCCAAGAAAGGCCCGGTCTCGAAGTTCATCGCGCACAATTACCGCCACTTCAACGCGGCCGCGTTGTTGGATTCGGCGAAGGGTTACGAAGCCCACCTCAAAGCGGGCGGCAAGATGCTCGTCACGCTCGCGGGGGCGATGTCCACCGCCGAGCTCGGCCTTACGCTCGCCGAGATGATCCGCAAAGATAAGATCCACGCGATCGTCTGCACCGGCGCGAATCTCGAAGAAGACATCTTCAATCTCGTCGCGCACGATTACTACGAGCGCGTGCCGCACTACCGCGATCTCACCGCGGACGACGAACAGGCGCTACTCGATCGTCACATGAATCGCGTGACCGACACCTGCATTCCTGAAGGCGAAGCGATGCGCCGCATCGAAGCCGCCGTCGCGGAGGAATGGGTGGCCGCCGACAAGAAGGGCGAGAGCTATTTCCCGCACGAGTTCATGTACAAGGTCCTGCGCTCGGGAAAAATTAAGAAGTACTATCAGATCGATCCGAAGAACTCGTGGATGATCGCCGCGGCGGAAAAGAATCTCCCGATCATCGTGCCCGGTTGGGAAGACTCCACGCTCGGCAACATGTACGCGGGCCGCGCGATCACCGGCGAAATCAAGAATGTGCACACGGTGCGCACCGGCATCGAATACATGGTGTGGCTCGCCGATTGGTACACGAAGAACGCGAAGACGCTGAAGAATGGCGAAGGCTCGATCGGCTTCTTCCAGATCGGCGGCGGTATCGCGGGCGACTTCCCGATCTGCGTGGTGCCGATGCTGCATCAAGACCTCGGCCGCCGAAGTGTGCCGCTGTGGGGTTATTTCTCGCAGATCAGCGATTCGACCACGAGCTACGGCAGCTACTCGGGCGCGGTTCCCAACGAAAAGATCACTTGGGGCAAGCTCGGCAAAAACACGCCGAAGTACATCATCGAGAGCGATGCGACCATCGTCGCGCCGTTGATCTTCAGCTGGGTGCTCGGCCACTGAGCGCGAGCCGATCGTCGATTTTTGGTTTCTCGATTTTTCGGGAAGCAAAAAACGAATCGGCGCAGCGAAAACCGACGCGTTAATTTCAGCCGGACGATTTTTCGTCCGGCTTTTTTGTGAGCGTATCATGAAAGCACAACGTTTGCCGGCTGCAGCTGCTCGAGGAGTGCGTGTGCGCAGGAAAATGTGTGGGAAAAGTTGCGCCTTTTCCGCGGAGTCGTGATTGCGCCCGCGCGATTTTGAGGGCACCGATGCGACCGCCCATGGCCAATCAACTCATTCGCGAAAAGTCTCCGTATCTGCTGCAACATGCCGACAATCCGGTGCATTGGCTGCCATGGGGCGAGGAGGCGTTTGCGCGAGCGCGTGCGGAGCAGAAACCGATTTTCCTGAGCATCGGTTATTCGACCTGCCATTGGTGTCATGTGATGGCGCACGAATCGTTCGAGAATCCGGCGATCGGCGAGCTGCTGAACAAGGAATTCATCTCGATCAAAGTGGATCGCGAAGAACGACCGGACGTGGACCGCGTGTACATGCACTACGTGCAGTCGATGACAGGACACGGCGGCTGGCCCTTGAGCGTGTGGCTCACGCCGGAACTGAAACCATTTTTCGGCGGCACGTATTTTCCGCCGGAGGACCGCCAAGGCCGCGCGGGATTTCCGAGCGTGTTGCGCGCGATCGCAAAAGGGTGGGCCGAGGATCGCGAACGCATCGCCGCGGAAAGCACGCGCGTCGTGGAGTTGCTGAAACAACGCGCCCAGGAGAATCCGGCGCCGGAGGGCGCGATCACCGATCACGATCTCACCGAGGCGGGCGGCGATGCGTTTGAAAAGTGCTTCCAGTTTTTTCTCGAGACCTTCGACGAAGAGAACGGCGGTTTTGGCGGCGCGCCGAAATTTCCGCGAGGATCGGCGCTCAATTTTCTTTTCCGCGTCGCGGCGATCCAAGGTCCCGGCTCCGACGCCGGACTGGCCGCGGTGCGACTCGCGACGACGACGTTGCGCAAGATGGCGCAAGGCGGCATTCACGATCACGTCGGCGGAGGTTTCCATCGTTACTCGGTCGATGAAGCGTGGTTTGTGCCGCACTTCGAAAAGATGCTCTACGATCAAGCGCAGATCGCGCTGAACTATCTCGAAGCGCGTGTGACGACGGGGCTGGAGATTCACGCCTGGGTGGCGCGCGACATTTTCGATTATGTGGAGCGCAAGCTCACGAGCCCGGAAGGTGGATTTTATTCAGCGGAAGATGCCGACAGCGCGCTGCCCGATGCGGCGCACAACGAAAGCGCGGTCCACGACACCACTCGCGCGCGCAAAGTCGAAGGCGCGTTTTATGTCTGGACGAAATCCGAGATCGACGCGGTGTGCGGTCCCGACTCCGCACTCGTGTGTGCGCATTTCGGCGTGATCGGCAGCGGCAATGTGCCCGCGCAACTTGATCCACATGCGGATTTCGCCGGCAAAAATATTTTGATGCAGCGACAGCCGCTGGAGAATACGGCGAAACTCTGCGGACTCTCGCTGCAAGACGCGAGCGAACGACTCACGCGTGCGCTCGGCCGCATGCGCGAAGCGCGCGAACAGCGTCCGCATCCGCATCTCGACGACAAAATCGTGACCGCGTGGAATGGCCTCATGATCTCCGCGTTTGCGCGCGGTGCGCAGGTGCTCGGCGAGTTGCGTTACGCGGAGATCGCGACGCGCGCGGCGGAGTTTTTGCAGCGCGAACTTTTCGACGAAAAACGCGGCGTGCTCTTCCGCAGTTATCGCCATGGACGCACCGCGGTCGAAGGCTTTGCGGAGGATTACGCGTTTTTGATCCAAGCGCTCATCGATTTGTATGAAGCGACCTTCGATGTGCGCTGGCTTGCGTGGGCGGAGACTTTGCAGGCGACGATGGATCGTTTATTCTGGGACGCGGAGCGCGGCGGTTATTTCAACTCCGCCGAATCGGACACGCATTTGGTGCTGCGTTTGAAAGATGACTATGACGGCGCGGAACCGGCGGCGAGCTCGGTGGCGGCGATGAATTTGTTGCGGCTGGCCGCGGTGTCGCGCGATGCGGACGCGATGCGTGCGCGGGCGGTGCAGACCTTGCTCGCGTTGCGAGGACGCTGGGAACAGGCGCCGTACGCATTGCCGCAAGCACTGTGCGCGATGGAGCTCGCGCTGGAGCCGCCGCGACAAGTGGTGATCGCGGGCGATCCGAAGTCGCCGCATTTTCGCGCATTGGTCGCGGTGTTGCATGAACGCGCCGGCGCGCGATGGACCGTGCTCGCCGCCGATGGCGGTGCGGGACAAGCGTGGCTCGCCGGGCGCGCTTCGTGGCTGTCCGCGATGAAGCCGGTGACCGAGCGCGCGACCGCGTATGTGTGCGAGCACTACAACTGTCTGCCGCCGGCGACAGATCCGGCCTCGCTGCGGCAACTGCTCGGTTCGGTGCGCACGCCGGATGCAGGTATTTGAATCGTGGATACAAAAAAACGCGCCGCACAGGGCGCGTTTTTTATGGGAAAGCTGGACGGGGCCTTAGCTGTTTTGGGGAACAGGCATGGGCGGGGCGGTCTGGACGACGGGGGCGGTTTCCGCGGTGGTGACAACCTGCCGGATATTTTCGAGGATGGCGATGATCTCGGGCCGGCTGGCGGCGAAGATCAACGTGCGGATCTGATCAACGGTGAGATGGGCGCCGATGGCGGCATCGACAAGAAGCTGGGCTGCTTCGCGTTCGGAGGCGCGGTACTGCTCGATGCGTTCGCGGGCTTCCGAGGTGCTCTGGTCGCGGGTGAGGTTAATGCCGCTGATGGATTCGAGCCAGAGCAGGGCAACGCTTTTCATCTCCGACGAGCTGGAGTCGTAGCCCATCTTGAGCATGAGCTCGGCGATGGTTTTGAACTTAACCGGTCGGCCGCTTTCGACATTGATCACCGTGTTGCGATGGCAGTTGGCCAGCTTGGCCAGACCATCGTGAGTGAGCGCTTTTGCCTCTCTCAGCGTGCGAAAAAGCTGCGTGTAATTCATGCGTCGCGCGGAGTAGTTTCGGGCTGGATACGATTGTCAACGCACCGAATCTACCACTGTGAAAATTTCAAAAAGTTCAGGGGTTTTTTGCATAAAGTCGAATGCGAGTGAGCGGTTGTTGTGCGCTGGCTGAGGGGTTTGCCCATTGACAGGCGGGGGAGTTCCCTCCGACGGTTCGCATCGTGAAGACTGGCTCGCAAATTGCGCGTTGTTTCGAGGCTTTGACGACGGCGCCGTGCGTAGGAGGGCCATTTGCATGGCGCGGATTTTAGTGATTGATGATGATGCCGGTGTGCGCGGCGTATTGAAGGCCTTGCTCGAACGCGCGGGGCATCATGTGCTCGTCGGACAAAATGGCGAAGATGGGTTGGCGCTGGCGCGTGCGGAACGCCCGGAACTCGTGATGCTCGATGTGGAGATGCCGGGCATGAACGGGTTCGATGTGTGCAGCCGGTTGAAGGCGGACACGAAGCTGCGTGAAGTACCGGTGGTGATCATGACGGGTCGCGCGCTCGATGGTGTGCCGGCGCGTGCGCGCGCAGCGGGCGCGGTGGACTGGATGGCAAAGCCGTTCGAACTGCAGATCTTGTTGAAAAAAATCCCGCGCTACCTCGCGGGCGAAGTGGTGGACGGATGAAGAGACGCGTATGGATCGTCGCCGGGAGCAGACGTCCGTCCGGACTGGCCGGCAGGGAAAACTTGCGGAGAGCGCGAAGTTTATTCACGTGATGGACCGCTTTTGCCGTCCGCGGCGAGAGCGGCCTCCAGCGCCCCACCTTCCTTTCGTTTGAAAATCCTCGCCGTAGAAGACGATTCCGTCGCCAGCAAAGTCCTCATCCAAGCTCTTCACGGGCTTGGCTATGATGATGTTGCTCTCGCGCGCGATGGTGCCGAGGCGATGGAGATGCTCGTACGGGAGCCGGCGCGCGTGATCGTGAGCGATTGGATCATGCCGGGCATGGATGGACTCGAGCTCTGCCGCCGCGTGCGCGCGCGGGTGAAGACGGAGTACGTGTATTTCATTTTGCTCACGAGCCGCGAAGCGGATCTGGAAAACCAGCGCGCGGCGATCGAAGCCGGCGTGGACGATTTTTTGGTGAAGCCGCTCGATCGGCAGGAGCTGTGGATGCGACTGCGCGTGGCGGAGCGAATCTTGCGCTATGCGACGCAGGTGCAGCAGTTGGAGGCGTTTTTGCCGATCTGCTCGTACTGCAAAAAGGTGCGCGACGATCAAAATTACTGGCAGCAGATCGAGGGCTATATCAACGCGCGCACGGGCTCGGAGTTCAGTCACTCGGTTTGTCCGGACTGCTACGCGCGCGTGGTGCTTCCGGAGCTCGAAGAGATCAAACGCGAGGAAGCGCAAAAGCCGCGGGCTGAGCGCCTGCCGTGACGCTATGAGCGAAACGGAGAATCGGCTCGCGCGTTTGGAAGAACGGCTCGCGTGGTTTGAACGTCACGTGACCGAGCAGGACAAAGTGATCCTCGAATTGTCCGATCTCGTGGAGCGCCTGCGACGCGAAGTGATTTCGCTGCGCGAACGCGCGGCCTTGAGCGGGGGTTCGGCGGCTCCAGCGTCGCCGGCCGACGAACGTCCGCCACATTATTGATATCGGCGCTGGGCGGACGTGTGATCGCTCAGAGCTGCGAGCGGAAAAGTCCGCAGAAGTGATCGGCGGCTTTCACGAGTAGGGGACGCGCGCGGAAGGTTTCGAGATCGAGCAGATCGGAGCGGCGCACGTCGTCGTCGAAACTTTTAAGCAGGGCGCGAGCGACCGAAGGATCGAGGACGTTGAGCGCGATCTCGTCGTTGATGGCGAAAGAGCGGTTGTCGAAATTGACCGAGCCGACGGTGGCGAAGACGTCGTCCACGATCATCACTTTGCAGTGATACATCGCGGGCCGGTATTGATGGATGCGCACGCCGGCTTCCAAAAGTTTTCCCCAGCGGGAACGCGAGGCTGCCCGGCCGAAACGCGAGTCGTTGATCGCGGGAACGACCACATCGATTTCCACGCCGCGCCGACGCGCCGCGAGAAGCGTTTCGATCGCGAGGTCGTCGGGGACGAAATACGCCTGGGCGATCTTGATTGAGCGACGTGCGGAAGCGATCGCCATCATGTGAACGATGCGCGCGTTCTCAGGGTTTTCGTTGCGACCGCTTTTGTAGCATTGCGCGAGGCTGTCACCGGCGGCGCGCGATTCGGGGAAATAATCCGGACCGGCGAGCAGACGTCCGGTGGTTTGAAGCCAGTTCGTGGTGAACACCGCCTGCATCTGGCGAACCACCGGACCTTCGACGCGGATCTGGGTTTCGCGCCAGACATCTTCGGAGTCGGCGTCGCCGAGCCAGCGATCGTCGATGCACATGCCGCCGGTGAAACCGATGCGGCCGTCGACAACGAGGATCTTGCGATGCGTGCGGTGATTGATGTTGGGCTTCACGCGCCACCAGTGCTCACGCGCATACACGAGGAATTCCACGCCGGCGTCTTTCATCCGACGCTGCTCGCTGTCGGCGAGTTTGAGCGAGCCCATACCATCGGCGAGCACGTGCACCTTCACCCCGGCTCGCGCGCGTTCGCTCAACGCCTCGATAAACTGATCGCTGATTTTTCCCGACGACCAAATGTAGGTTTCGAGCGTGACGCTTTTCTGCGCGTTGCGAATCGCTTCGAGCATCACGGGGAAGAAGCGTTCGCCGTTAATCAACGGCGTGATGCGATTGCCGCCGGAAAACTCTGCGCCGAGCAACGGTCCGAGCGTGTCAGGGAAAACCGCATCGCGCGGACCGAAAGAAATCTCCACGGGTTCCCGGAGAATCTTGGCAGACGTGAGCCAGAAATATCCGCCCGCCGCGACGATGATCCAGATGCCGACGATCGACCAATACCGCAGCAAACTGGGACGCTGTGCAGGCGGCTTGTAGGGTTTGGCGATAGCGCTGGCGGCGCGACGTCGGCGGAAACGGGAGAGCAGTCCGAACATGGGAAAGCGCGCGGCTAGACCGAGGGCGCGATTGGTAGTTCCCCAACAACAGCGGAGCCGGTCGCGGTTTAGCGAAGCCGTGGTTATAATACGCGCGATGTCGTTTTCATTTTCCCGCTTTCGAAAGCGTTCGCCGGAACGCGGCGCCCGCTGGCATTGGCCGTGGGTGCTGTTGATATTGGGGGCGGTGGCGGCGTTGGTGACGCTCGCCGCATGGATCATCGAACACGGTTGGTGGCGTGAAGCGGTGCGCTTGCTGCAAGAAGTGGATCCCGTGCTCGCGATCACGCTGATGGCGATTTTGCCGCTGTTTGGATTTTCGATCGGCGTGGTGTACGTGGTTGCTGGCATGCGCTTTGGCATGATTGGCGGCGGGCTCGTGATCGCGGCGGTGACTTCAGTGCATCTGCTCGGAAGTTATCTGCTCACACGGGGATTTTTGCGCGCCCCATTGCAGCGATTGCTCGCGCGACGAAACCATCGCATCCCGGTCGTGCCGCCGGGCGCGGAAAGCGGAGTCGCGGCGATCGTGGCGCTCGTGCCAGGGGCGCCGTATTTTCTGCGCAACTACGGACTGGCGCTCACGGGCATGCCGCTGCGGAAGTATTTTGCGGTGTGCCTGCTCATCTACACGGCGCGTTCGTACGTGACGCTTGCGCTGGGCGATCTGGGCTCCGATCCGAGTCGCGAAGGTCTGCTTTGGCTCGGCGGAATTTTTGTCGTGAAAGTGGCGCTCTGCGCGTGGCTCATCCGACGCATTCGTCTGAAAATGCGCACCACCGCCGACGCCGTTCCGGCAGATGTATCCACATTTTAATTACAACGTGTCTGCGCTCAGAACGACGCGCGGACCTCCTGTTGATGGCCGGGTTCGAGCGTGAGCTCGCGAGGAGACACGGCTTCTTGTTCGTCGTTTTTGTAGAGCTTCACGGCGATTGGTTCGGTGGCGTCGGCCGTTTCCCAGCGCCATTTGCCGATGGAGACAAACTGAAGCGGCACGCCTTTCTCCCAACTCAGGCCCGCACCGGAGCCGCGGATGAAAAGTTTATTGCCGATGCCGATGTAGGCGGTGACGAGCAAACGCGTGAGTCCGTCGGCGGAAAGCGCCGAGCTGGGTTCGGTTTCATCGGGATGGCTCTGCGCGTAATCGTTGGATTCGGAGAGATCCAAACCCAGCATCGGTTGGTCGTCGTTGTGGGCGGCTTTGCGCGGTGCGCGTTTGCGAACGACGGGTTCGGCGACAACGGCGGCGGCAATCGTCGGCGACGAGGCCGGCGCTGCGAACGGCGGGGCCGAAGTGACCTGCGAAATTTCCGGCGGGCGCTCGGAAGGCGGCGGCGGTTCAGGGCGCGTCGCGGGCGCCTCAGGGCGCGGAATTGGCGCGAAGGTTGCGACGCGCGTGGATAAAGCGGCCAGCGCCTGGTCGAGTGCGCGCTGAATGGCGGCGGTCGCTTCGGTCGCGGAGCGCTCGCTGCATGCGGTGAACTCGCCGAGCGATTGTTTGATCTCGGCGAGATGTTGGCGCGTGGCGGCTTCGACGGCGGTGAGCTCGCCTGCGGTTTTGCGGATCGAACTGAAAACGGATTCGAGACGCTCGATCTCGGAGTTGCGCAACGTGTTCACTTCCTGCGCGAGGACCTCGTTTTCGGTGACGGCGACCTCGTTGAGCTGCGCTTTGAACTCGTTGATTTTCTCCTGCATTTTTTGCGGGAGCTGATCGAGGTGTTTGAGCGCGCGGTGGACGGTGTCGTTAAGCGAGTTGAGACCTTGTGCGGCGATGCTGAGTTGTTCGGCGGAATCGGCCGTGGTGCGCGCGAGCGCGGCGATCTCGGCCTGGCGCTCGGCGAGGGCGAGATCCTGGCGGCGCGTGTAGGAAAGAAGGAACGGGAGGCATGCGAGGCACGCGCCGAGGGCGACGCAGGCGACGATGGCGAACAACGGAGCGCCGCTGAGCGGCGTGGGCGCTTGTTGTGCAATGAGAACGGCGCAGCCGATGAGAAGGGCATCGCCGATGAGAAAGGGCCAGGGGCTGAGTTTGGGGGCCTCGTCGATAGGATTCATGGCGGGCGCGACAACGCGCTTGGTTTGAGTCCTGCAGAGCGCTTTCTCAAGGCGAAAGGCAGGATGGGATTTAGAGGTTTTCACCATGCCTCGATCGTGCATGCTCGGGACACGCCGATGGACTTCACGCATTTCATGAGAATCGAGCGGGTGGTGGACGGGCAAACGCGTCACTACGTCGTGCACATGCGCGATCCGCGGTTCTCGATCGAGCTGACGCCGGATGCGGAGGCGGCGGATAAAATGGGCGCGGGCGTGATCAAGCGCATCTGCGTGCCCAACTCGTGCATCGGAAATTACCAACAATACGCGGCGTTCATCGCGGCCGCACAGGCGTTTTTCCGCGAATCGCTCGCCGGCGAAGCCACGGCCTCGCCGCGAGGATTGCTCGAGTGATTTTGCTTATCGGGCGGACGTGGGCACAAATCGCCCGTCGCGCGCGACGAGTTTCACCGTGACAACGCGGTCGGTGTTTTCGCCGAGATAAGGTTCAAGCGCGATGAGCAGCCGAGGGATATCGTCGCGCGTATCATCGCTCAAACTCTGCAACGTAGCGCTCGCGCTCCACACTTCGGGTGCGGTGCCGTCGAGTTGGTCGGCGAGGCGCGCGGAGATGATCAGGTATTTTGGATAATACGTGTAGGTGCTTGTGGTGATGTCGTTGCCGACGCGTTCGTAGCGGCTCGGCACGACGATGGTACGCGTCGTCGTGGATGATTTCCCTGTTGAATCGGTGCTTTTCGTGACGGTGTGCACACGTCCGCCGCCGACTTCGGCGTAGACCGGTGTCGAGTAGGTGACCGTGCGGGAGACCGGCTGACCGATGCCGTACGACAGCGCGATTTGGAGCGCAGGGTTTTCATCGGCGCCGACCGCGAAATACCCTTTGCGCTCAAGCGCCGCTCGCACGAGCGCGGCGTGGGAACGAAACTGGAGCGAGGTCGCATCGATGTCGGGCGAGCCGCTGACCAACGTGTACGTGCGCACCGGCGGCATGGACGCGGGGTCGTTGATGGCATCGACGCGCACTTGCAGCGACGATGCGCAACCGCCGCCCAGCAACGCGAGGACGAGAAGGAAGAAAGAAAGTGATTTCACGGGCGGCAGGGACGACAGCGGAAGCGATGGCGAGTTCGCAAGCGTGGCTTCGGACGAAAAGACGCGCGGCGGCGACGAAAGGGGACAACGCACGCCGGGATAGCATGCGAGTTTCGTTTGGGTCACGCGTCGAACGAACGGTCAGATTTCGTCGCGTTGTTGTGCACAAGCGGACAAAATCAGCTGCGGACGGCGAGCGCGGAAAAGAGATCTGCTGCGTGTTTTCCTCGGGAAATGATGCGGAAGGCGGCGGCGCTTCGTGTATTCAAACGACGAATACGAAGCGCTTTTCCGCATTTGGCCGGGGGTTGGTGAACTTGACTTCGCTTCGGGCGCGAGCTCCGTCGGGCTTCTGCCGGCTCCGCGCAGTGTGCGAACAGTCTGTGCGCCGTCCGGCGGTTCGTGGTTGTCGACCTCTCTTCACGAGAGGTTCGAAAGCCGTGCTCAGCCCTTGTGCCCCTATTATGTCCACCCCACGCATCACCCTGATGGCTGCGCTCTGCGCGGCCGTTCTTCCAGCGTACGCCGAAACCTCGGTGTCATCTGCGCCTCACGGCGTCATGTCGGCCAACTTGCCGGTTGGCGCCACGGGTCTGTCGTTTCCGCTACTTGCCTCTGTTTTCGAAGGACGCATCGCGGCGAACACGCCCGCGATGATCACGTTTGAAAACAACGGACTCGCGGCGTCGCTGACTGCTGGCGTCGAGTATTATCTCGAAATCATCGACGGTCCTTTCGAAGGCGAACGTTTCGACCTGAACACCGCGGCGACGCGCGGTTCCGGCAAAGCCAAGATCGAAACCGGCGCGCTCTCGCACACGACGCTCAAGTCGCTCAAAAAAGACCAGCTCATCGGCGCGCGCGCAGTCGTGCGACCTCACCTCACGCTCGGTCGTCTGGGCGAGATGTTTTCGCCGACGCTGAGCGGACATTTGCTGCTCACGTTGTCCGATACCGTGCAGATCCACGGTGAAGGTCTCGGCATCGAAACGTATTTTTATCGTCCGGACGGCAGCTGGCGGCTCGCGCACATCGGTCCAAGAATGGACGACAAAGTTATCCCGCCGGACGTGAGCGTGGTCGTGCTGTTGCGTTCGGGGGCGAAGCGATGGACGCATCTTGGCGAAGTGCGCACGAATGCGTTTCGCAAGAACCTGAGCGTGGGGCTGCAGAGTTTCGCGACGGGTTTCCCGATGGATCTTTCCGCGGTTCAGATCGGCGCGTTTGTCGATCCGCAGACGCCGGTTGCGTGGCGTTGGACGGGGTCGGATCAAGCGTGGAAGGCGGATACGCTCAGCGTTTTCGATAATGCGACGGCTCTCTATCACTCGTATTATCTGCGCGGGAACGGCACCTCCTGGTTTCCCGAAGGCGGGTCGATCGATGTGTCGGCGAGGCCCTTCTTGTCCGCGCAGTCGGCGATCCTGTTGGAACGCAAAAAATCGGATCCGGGCTATCTGATCGTTCGTCCGTACGGGCTCTGATCTCCGCCGAGGCCGCGCGCGCTCCTTTGTTTCGTGTTCGCCCGGCCATGCCGGTGACGAAGCGAGCGGCTGATGTTCAGGCTCTGTATTCAATATTTAACTACGTCTGTTTTTACCCCGTTAATCCTATGTTTTCTCGACTTTCCTTTCCGCGTCATTGCCGGGGCTTGCTTGTGGCGATGGCGCTTGTCGCTGGAGCAACCACGCTTTCGGCGATTCCTGCATTTCCCGGTGCCGAAGGTTTCGGCGCTAATGCCACCGGCGGTCGCGGCGGCTCGGTCTATCTCGTTACGAATCTCAACGACTCCGGTCCCGGCTCCTTTCGCGATGCCGTCAGCGCGCCCAATCGCACGGTGGTCTTCACTGTCGGCGGCGTGATCCGCATCAACAGCGTGGTCGCGGTGAAAAATAATATCACCATCGCCGGGCAAACCGCGCCGGGCGGTGGCATCACCATCTACGGAAATCGCGTGTCGTTCTCCGACGCGCACAACACGATCTGCCGCTACATTCGTTTCCGCCAAGGCATCAACGGCGACTCCGGCACGGATGCGGTCGGCATCGCCTCAGGTCACGACATGATCTTCGACCACGTATCCGCTTCGTGGGGACGCGATGAAACGTTCTCCGTGAGCGGTGGCGGCATCGCGAACATCACGCTGCAAGACTGCATCATCGGCCAAGGTTTGCTGACGCACTCGGCGGGCGGACTCATCCAGCCCGGCGGCGGACTCAGTATTTTCCGCACGCTGTATATCGATAACTACATGCGGAATCCGAAGATCAAAGGCATAAACGATTATCGAAATAACGTCGTTTATAACTGGGGCTCGGGCGGCGGGTACATCCCGGCAGGCGATTCCGCAGGCGACTCATTTGCCAACATGATCGGCAATTATTTTATCGGCGGCTTCAACAGCGGCGTGGGTGATTCGCCGTTTAAATCGGGCAATCAAAACTATCGCCTCTTCCACACGAACAATCGCGAAGACTTGAATCTGAACGGTGTGCTCGACGGCACGCCGGTGACGAATGCCAGCTTCCCGACGCTGCAGCTTGTGGGGGAGCCATTTGATTATCCGGCTCCACGCATCGAGCTCACGCCCGAGCAAGCCGTGCAGCATATCGCGACGTATGCAGGCGCCTCGCATCGTCGTGATTCCGTGGATACAAACATGATCGCCGAGCTGCTTTCGTACGGCATCGAAGGCCGTCACATTTATAACGAAAGCGAAGTCGGCGGAGTCGGCGAAGTCGCCGGAGCGCCCACGGCGGTCCTCGACACGGATGCGGACGGCATGCCCGACTGGTGGGAAGAAGCGGCGGGCACCAACCCGCTCGTGGCCGACAACAACGGCGATATCGACGGCGATGGTTACACCAACCTGGAAAACTATATCAACAGCCTCGTCGTTGCCGGCGTGCCGCAGCTCACGCTCGACAGCATTTCTCCAGACACGGGCGCTTCCGCGACCGACGGAATCACGACCGCGCGCAATCTTGTCCTGCGCGGCACAGCCGCTCCGGGCGCGACCGTGCAAGTGTCGCGTATCGACACGGGCGTGATCGGCACAGCGGTGGCCGATGCGTCGGGCGACTGGGTTTTCGACTACAGCGGGACCACGCTCGCGGATCGCCACTACGGATTTGTCGCGGCGGTGGCCGCCTCGGACGGACTCTCGCTGCCGACTCCGGTGCGTATCGTGAAAGTGGATACAACACCGCCGGCGGCGCCGGTGCTCACGGGTCTCGTGACGCTGCCGGACTATGCCTTTAACGGAACCGCAGAAATCTTCGCCACGGTTTCCGTGTTGCTCGAGGGCGTTGGCGAGGTCGGTGTCGCGGTTGCGGATGGAGCGGGCAAATGGACTGCGCCGTACACGGGCGCACCGTTGGCACCGGGTGAATATCATTTCACCGCCATCGCCACAGACCTCGCGGGAAACACCAGCACCTCCTCGGCGGTTTACGTGGTGGATACCACACTCGCATCGCCGACGTTTACCGCGATCGATCAAGACACCGGTGTTTCCTCCACCGATCTGATCACACGCGACACGACCTTGAATCTCTCCGGCACAGGACCGGCGAACTCCTTGATCACGGTGACGCGCACGGATGTCGGTGTCGTGGGCACGACCACCGCCAACGCCTCCGGCGTATGGACGTTTAACTACACGGGCACCACCTTGGCGTCGGGTCAGTATACATTCACGGCAGTGGCTTCGGTTGGCGGAAGCTCGAGTCCGGCATCGCCGCCGTTTGTGGTGACGGTCGATACGGTGGCGCCGACGATTCAGTCGATCGTGCGTTTGGATCCAACAACGCCGGCCACGACATCCTCGACGCTTGTGTATCGAGTGACGTTTGTGGAGCCGGTCGTTAACGTGGATATCGCGGACTTCACGCTGACGCGTTCGGCGGGTGTCACGGGCACGATCGCGAGCCTCGTGCAGGTGAGCGGGGACGTTTATGACGTGACCGTGCAAGACGCTTCGGGTGACGGCACGATTCGTCTCGATCGCGGCGCCAACTCCAGCATTCAAGACCTCGCGGGCAACGCCGGCAGCTCCGGCACTTACACGGGCGGACAAAGCTATACGCTGCGCTTCGTGGGCAGCGGCGTTTGGGCGCTGAGTGAAAGCGGCGGTGTCTGGAGCGATCCGGCGAGCTGGGAAGGTGGCGTGATCGCCGATGGCGCGGGCGCGACCGCGGACTTCAGTGCGCGCGATCTGGATGAAGACGCGGTGGCGCATCTCGATTCGCCGAGGACGATCGGACGCTTGGTGTTGGGCGACGCGGATTATCTGTCACCCGCCTCGTGGACGTTGGACGACCATGGAAATCCTGCGAACGTGCTCACGCTTGCAGGCGGCACGCCGACCATCCAGGTCAATGGCGCGACTTCTGCCTCTGGCGACACGGTCGATGTTCCCGCGGCCAATGCGTATCCTTCCACGCTCGACCTCGAGCTCGCGGGCGACGCGGGGCTCACGAAAACGGGTGTGGGCACGCTGCAGTTTGTGCGTCCTGTTTCGCTCACGGGCCCGCTCACCATCACGAAAGGAATCGTGCAAGTGGCCGAGGGAGGATCGTTCACGCCGTCGTCGGTTTCCATTGCGACCTCCCAACAACTGCGAATCACCGGCGGCTACTTCAGCACGCCGGGCAATGTCACCTGGACCTCCGGCACCGGCACGGGCATCATCGTCAGCGCCGGTGAAGCGCATTTCCAGCGTATCCTTCCCAGTAATACACGTAACTCCTTCGTGCACGTGACGGGCGGCGTGTTCACGGCGACCGAGATTGACTTTCCGCGCAGCGGCGACTCGGAAAACCAGGCGATCGCGGCCGGCGTGCATATTTCGGGCGGCGACGCGACCGTCGGTTTGCTTGGTCTGGGCACGGCCAACTCGTGGGGCGCACTGACAGTTTCCGGCGGACGTCTCACGGTGACCGATACGATCAACAATGGTTATCAAGTCACCAGTGCGCGTGGTGGCGTCATTACCGTGACAGGCGGCGAGCTCAACGTTCCCAACACTGATCCGGGCAAAGGTCTGATCATGGGTCGCAATCCCGGATCGAATCCGAACAATGTCTCCAAGCTCATCATCAACGGCGGCGTGGTAAACGCTGGCCGGATCACCTTGGGCTACGACGCCACCAGCAGCGCGGGATCTTCCACCGTGGCGCTCAACAACGGCGAATTGAGCCTCGGCGCTGGCGGCATCGTCAAAAATGGCGCCGCGGGTCTCGCGAGTTCGCTCACCCTCACGAGCGGTGTGCTCGGTGCGGTGGATGATTGGAGTACCACGCATCCGCTCCTGCTGGCGGGCTCGCCGGCGACCTTTGCGATTCGCGCCGCAGCCGCCGACGGCACGCCGCACATGATTGTATTGACCGGACAACTACGCGACGCCGCCGGCGTGGCGGGTGGTTTTGCCAAGACCGGCGCCGGACGTCTCGTGCTCGGCGGCGCGAATGACTTCACCGGCGATGTTGTTGTGCAACACGGCGAGTTGTCTGTGAGCGGTTCGCTCGGTGCGGGCGGCGAAGTCTCGCTGAATGCCGGCACGCTCTCGGGCACGGGAGCGATCGCCAAGCCGATTGTACTCAACAGCGGCGCCGCGGTCTCGCCAGGTAACGACTCTGTAGATACGCTGACCGCGGATTCACTCGTTTGGAATGGTGGAGGCACGCTCGTCTTTGATCTCGGTGCAACCAGCTCCGATCGTCTCTCGCTCGACGGTGCTTTGGCGAAGGGAACGTCGGGCGCGTTCACCTTTGCGTTCTCGCCGATTAAACCGTTGATCGTCGGAACGACTTACACGCTGGTCGATTTCGGTTCGACGGACTTCAGTGCGACAGACTTCAGCGCGACGGGACTGGGTTATGCGAAAGGCGTCTTTAGCGTCTCCGCAAATGCCGTTCACTTCACACTCACCAGCGACGGTTCTGGCGCGCTCGCGTACCAGGCGTGGGCCGATGCACATGGCCTGCCCGCGAATGCCGCAGGCCCGGCCGACGATGCCGATGGTGACGGTGTGCCTAATCTGCTCGAGTTCGCGCTTGCGCAGAACCCGCTGGCCTTTGGCGGTGTGAAGCCGGTCATGGTCACACACGACGAAGCGGGTGAACTTTATCCGGCGATGCGCTTTGTGCGCCGGATCGATCGCGGCGACGTGACGGTCGATGTCCACGTTTCCACCGGACTCGATTTTGCGGATTCGTTGGGCGCGATCGAAGTCTCGGCGACGGATCGCGGCGATGGCACCGAACTCGTTGTGGTTCGCTCGGCCGTTCCGCTCTCGGCTGAACCGCGTCAGTTCCTGCGAGTGGAGGCTTCGCTTCCTTAAGATCTGAACGAGTCCTCACAACAGCGCGCCTCATTTTGGGGCGCGCTTTTTTTAGGCGAAAGTGGCGAGCATCGTTTGCACGCGTAGCCACTCGACAGGATTAAGATCGTCCTTCCGGCCTGGTGCGGCCTGGCGGTGGTCAGTCATCCACGCCGTCGTCCATTGATAACGTCGCCACCGCGCTTCGAGCCATTCACGCGCGGAGGCAAGTTGCGCTTCCGTAAGCGGCGCGAGGTACGTGTCGCCCGCAAAAGCGAGGCCGAGCAGGAAGGCATTGCAGCCGCTGCGTCCTTGAAAAGTGGATATGCCGGCATGCCACGCGACTTTTTCGTCGGGCACCAATGTGCAACGGGTGCCGTCCGCATCGATGAGCACATGATAACTCACGCGGTTGTCGGGATGTGTCATGAACGCGACCGTGTCGACGAACGATTTCACGCTGTGATGAAACAATACACCGCGACGCTCATGCGGCGGCTCGGAGGACCAGTGTGGCGAAAAGCGGTCGAACGCGGGAAACGGCATGACGCCACCTCGGACTTTTACCCGCGCCGCCAGAGCACAAAACCCAGCGAGAGCAGCATGCCGATGCGCAGCGCGCCTTCGAACGTCATGCTGACGAGCACCCATTTGAGCGGGCAGTTTCGACGTATCAGAAATCCCGCTACGGTGATGATTCCCATGGCGGCGAGTTGGGGGCGGCCGACGGGCTGGGTGAGCATCAACAGCATCCAGACCCAGTAAAGGAGGAGGCCGGCGGACCACAAAAACGAGAGCCATTCGCTCGGGCCGAGATCGCGCGGATCGGCGCCGCGCGCGATTTGTTTCACACCGAGATAGCGTTCGCCGACGACGAGCTGCGCCAGCTCGAACACGAGCCAGCACGGAACGAGGTAAAAGAGCGGCGGAAGCGGCGGCATGAAAACGTCGCTCAACGTGACGCGAAGTTTTCCTCGGAACAAGCCCGGGCGCGTGAGCGCGACGCGCGCTTTGACTTCGCCCATAAGTGCGTACAGTTCGGTTCCTGTCTGATGAAATCCATTCGCTTCATCGTTTTTCTCTGCGCCTTTTCCCTGCCCATGACCGCTTCAGCCGCCACCGATAAAAAAACCGAGACATTGGTCCTGGGAGGCGGCTGTTTCTGGTGTACGGAAGCGGCCTATGAACTCGTGCCGGGCGTCAAGGATGTCGTCAGCGGTTACAGCGGCGGGCATGTGAAGAATCCGAGTTATCAGGAAGTTTGCACCGGCACCACGGGCCATGCCGAAGTGATCCGCATCGAATACGATCCCGCGGTCGTGAGTATCGAAAGGCTGCTGGAGCTGTTTTGGGTCGTGCACGATCCGACGACGCTTAATCGGCAGGGGAACGACATCGGGCCGCAGTATCGGTCCGTGATTTACTACGCGAACGACGCGCAAAAACAGGCGGCCGAAGCCGCGCGCGCCGCCGCGCAAAAAGACTTTGGCGATCCGATCGTCACCGAGATCACGCCGCTAGGCGTTTTCTACAAAGCCGAGGGCTATCATCAGGACTATTTCCGCAAAAACCCCAACGAGGGGTATTGCCGCTACGTGGTCCGATCGAAGGTCGATAAGATGAAGAAGGCGCTCGCGCCTTGAGCGGTTGAGTGCGGCGTGCGCGTTTGACTGACGGGAAATTGTTGCGCGACGGTTGAAGGCGCCGCGATTCGGGGTACGGCTTCGGGATGAAATCCTGGTTGTTTCTCGTTGCGGCGTTGGCCCTTGCCGTGGGGTCGTCCGCCGCCGGCATTCGCCTCGAAGAGTTCGCTTATCCGTATCCGGAAAAGAACTACGTTTTCGAGAGCCAGCGGCAGAGGTTGGAAATGACCTACATGGATGTGCCTGCGGAGGGCCCGGAACGCGGCGTGGTGGCGCTGCTGCACGGGAAAAATTTTTCTGGATCGTATTTCGGCGAGACGGCTGCCGCGCTCAGTCGTGCGGGATGGCGCGTGATCATGCCCGATCAGATCGGATTCGGGAAATCCACGAAACCGGAGTATTATCATTATTCGTTTCACCAACTTGCGGAGAACACGCGGGCGTTGTTGCGCTCTGTCGGAGTCGAGCGCGCGCATATCGTGGGGCATTCGATGGGCGGCATGTTGGCGGCGCGCTACGCGTTGATGTATCCGCAGGAAACGCTGTCGCTCACGCTGCTGAATCCGATCGGTCTCGAAGACTGGAAGGCGCTGGGTGTGCCGTACGTGACCGTGGATGCCTCGTACAAGACGGAGCTGGCGAAAACCGCCGAGGAGATCCGCGCGTATCAGCGGACCTTTTATTACGACAATCAATGGAAGGACGCGTACGAGCCGTGGGTCGAGCAGCTCGCGTCGTTCGGCAAAAGCCCGGAGTACCCGCGCATGGCGTGGACCCAGGCGCTCACGAGCGACATGGTTTTCACGCAGCCGGTGGTGCACGAATTTCCCGGGATAAAAGTGCCTACGCTGCTGATCATCGGACAGCGCGACCGCACGGCGATCAACAAAGCCGCCGCGCCACCGGAAGTTCGCGATACGCTCGGCGATTATCCGAAACTCGGTCGCGCGGCATCGGAGGCGATTCCACATGCGGAGTTGGTCGAGTTGGACGACGTGGGACATCTGCCGCACATCGAAGCGTTCGATCGCTTCATCGAGCCACTCCAGAAGTTCCTCAACAGCCATGCGCCGTGAGCAAAACACGCTCCCGCGACGGCATTTTATCGCGACCTGCCTGCTGGCGGGGATGGCCGGCAAAGCATTCTCGAAAACAACTTCCATGAACGCCGAGATGAAACCGCCCCGATCCATCGTGTTTCCCGATGCCGGCGATATTCCCAACAGTCGTCTGCCGCTGCTTGTTTATGCGGGCGCGGCGCCGGCCGACGCGGATGCCATCGAAGCGCTATTTCGACGCAACGGCTGGCAACCGGCGTGGCGCTATGGCGTGTATCCATTTCCCCACTACCACAGCACGGCGCACGAAGTGCTGGGCGTCTATCGCGGCAGCGCACGCATTCGCCTGGGACATAGCGCGGGACGTGTTTTTGACGTGAAAGCGGGCGATGTGATCGTGATACCGGCCGGCGTCGGTCACGAGAATCTTGGGGCGAGCGAAGACTTCCATGTCGTCGGAGGTTATCCGCCCGGGCAGAGGGCCGATCTGTTGCGCGGTCGCGAGGGCGAGCGCCCCGAGGCCGACAAAAACATCGCGCGCGTGCCTTTGCCCACGAGCGATCCTGTTTATGGCGAAAGCGGTCCGTTGATCGCTTTGTGGAAGGCGGCCGCGGAAAAAACCGGCGAGTGAGGAACAGGTTGTCCTACGACGGCTACGTTTGCATCGGAGAAAACTCCGACGGGCGCATCCGTAGAACCTGCCCGCATCGTCGGTGACCAACGAGTCATGAAAACAAATCCGAAAGGGCAGATGCCCGGTCCGGCTGAGACGCCTGGACAGAAGCGCGCAACGACCAAAGCCGAGCGAAAGATTCCGACGGCCGATGCGGCCGATACGCATACGCGCCGACGCGACGAAGTGCAGTTGCCGCCGTTTTTGAAACCGGTTTCCAAACCCAAAGAAACCTGAGCCTCCGTCTGGCGCAGGACGATCGCGGAGTTCCCTTCGCAGAGTGAGCGTAGGAGGCACGTCGGATCTTAAAAAGCCAAGGCCTGCCTCAGATCTCCCGAGGCAGGCCAGGTCCAGCTTCAACTAACTCGGGAGACCTGCTCCCGATGCGTTCACGGTCGGCGCTGTTTCGGCTTTTTCAAGTGTTTCGCCATGCCTTAGGGCCAAAACCGGGAAATCTCCTACGGCATCGGTTTCGTAGATGTTCCGAGTGCGTGCGCACGCGACGAAAGCCCCCCTGTTTGGGCAAAAAAAAATCCCGCCGTGAGTGGGCGGGATGAGTATAAAGTGTTGGTGCCCGGGAGCGGACTCGAACCGCTATGCTGTTAGGCACAGGCTTCTGAGACCTGCGTGTCTACCAATTCCACCACCCGGGCGTTTGTCGGTTTTGAACGACTTCTGTCTTCGTGAGCGTTTGCGAACTCGCGATTGTGCTTCGCGGTCTGCGTTTTCCGCCGTGCGGCGGACGAGACGTCAAAACGTGGCAAAGAACGGGTCACGAACTCGGGTTCGTCACGGACAGAGCGGCAGGTAGTACGCGCTCGCGAAAGTGAACGGCAAGGAAAAATAACGGGCCCGCTCACAAAGCCCGGCTACGCGTCACGCGCTTTGCCTGACCGGAAATGCGCGGGTGCGGCACCTCTCCCGCGTCTAAACGCGACGGACGAGAATGGGGAATCGAGGTTGCGCGAACTGTACGGCACCGAACGGCTTAGCGGCGCGCCCGCTTCGGGTGAATAGTGTCTCGCGGCTCACGGCGTGGCTGTTATCGAGATGGTGCGATAACCTCTCCCCTGCGCGAAAACTTCCGAGCAAACCGCGCGTGTTCCCATCGATCCCTTTTATGAAGCGTCTGCGTGTTTTATTCATTTTGATTTCGGCATCCGTCGCGATGAGTGTCGGCCAACTCGCGGCGGCGGTGGATCTCATCGAAACGCGCGCAGGCGGTGATCAAGGATTTCCACTCATTCGTTCAGGCGAAGCGGCCTGCATTGTAGTGCCGCCGGCACTACACGAAGTCGTGAAAATCGCGGCACGGGATTTTGCGGAGGATGTTTTTGCGGTGACGGGTGTGCGTCCGGAGATCGTCCCGGATGTCGCGCAAGCGGGTGATCGAGCGCGCATCGAAGTGGTGCTGGATCCGGCGCTCGCGGGGCGTTGGGAAGCGTTTCAATTGTCCGCGGCGGCGCGTGCGCTCATGGTGAAAGGTTCCGACCGACGCGCGCTCGCGTATGGTTTGTACGAGCTTTCGCGACGCATCGGGGTGTCGCCGTGGGTATGGTGGGCGGATGTGCCGCCGCGAAAGCACGCGGACCTGATGCTTTCTCTCGGCGAAGAACCGATCGACGCGCCCGCAGTGCGTTATCGCGGTGTGTTTCTCAACGACGAAGGCTGGGGGCTCGAGCCGTGGGCGGGCCTGACGCACGAGCCGGAAGTCGGTAACATCGGCCCGCGCACGTACGCGCGTTTGTTTGAACTGCTGCTGCGGCTTCGCGCGAACACGATCTGGCCGGCGATGCATCCGGGGACGATTCCGTTTCATCAAGTGCCCGGCAACGCAGCGACGGCGGATGCCTATGCGATTGTCCTCGGTTCCTCGCATGCCGAGCCGATGTTGCGCAACAACGTCGGCGAATGGAAAGACGACAAGGCGCGCTACAATTATCTGACGAATCGCGAGGGCGTGCTCGCGTATTGGGAGCAGCGCGTGCGTGAACGCAGATCGGGCGAAAGCCTTTTCACGCTCGGCATGCGCGGCATTCACGACAGCGCGATTGTCGGGCCGAAAACGCAGGCCGAGCGCATCGCCACGCTGGAAAAAATCTTCGCGGATCAGCGTGAACTGCTCGCGCGTTATTTGGGCGATGGCGATCCGACGCGTGTGAGCCAGATGTTTTGTCCGTACAAGGAAGTGCTCGATGATTATCTCGCAGGCCTGCGTGTGCCGGACGATGTGACGATCGTATGGCCCGACGATAATTTCGGCTACATCCGTCGCTTTGCCTCGCCCGCGGAACGCGCCCGTGCGGGCGGACTGGGTGTGTATTATCACCTTTCGTATCTGGGTGCGCCGATGTCGTGGCTGTGGCTCGATACGGTGCCGCCGGCGTTGATTTGGTCGGAGATGACGCGCGCGTATGAGCAAGGAGCGCGGACGTTGTGGGTCGCGAACGTCGGCGATCTGAAATCGGTCGAGCGCTCGACGGAGTTTTTCCTCGATCTCGCATGGCACGCGGATCGCACGGATCGCGAAGAGCCGGTGCGCTTTTTGCGACGGATGGCGGCGCGTGATTTTGGCGAACGATTTGCCGAGAGGATCGCCGACATCTGGTCGCGTCACATCGACCTCGCCACGGCGCGCAAGCCCGAGCATTTGCAATGGAATCTGCCGCTCATGCCGTTTCGTCCCACGGAGCTCACGGAGGATGAAATGATTCGTCGTCTCCATGCGTATGCGACGCTTGCGAAAGATGTATCGGCGGTTGCTGACGAACTTTTGCCGGAGCAGCGCGATGCATTTTTTCAACTCGTCGAATATCCCGTGAAAGCCGCGGCGGCGGCGAACGAGCGTTATTTCTCCGCAGAACTCGCGCGCGTGCAGCGTGCACGCGGCGATGCGCACGCGGGAACGACGTTTGACGCGTCGGCAGAGGCTGAACAACGCATCCGCAAGCTGACACTGCACTACAACAATGGCATCGCGGGCGGAAAATGGCGGCATGTGATGACGGTGAACGGCCTCTCACCGCGCGAGTGGCGTCGTTTTCAACCCGACCCGGGAGTGCTCCCGCTGAGCGCACCTGAGCAAGCGCTGATCAAGGCGCCGGCACCTGTGCCGTCGATCGCGTCGCCTAAGCTGCCGCCGGATGCGCGCAAAGGCGATTTCGTGGAACGTGGCGGCGTTGTTTCGATTCACGCGGGGGATTTCACGGCTGTGAAAGATCTCGCGGATGGCAGTGGCTGGCGTGCGATTCCGGGACTCGGCCGCACGGGCTCGGCGGTGACGGTGCTTCCGTCCACGGCAAAGATCGAGGAAGGCGTCGCGCCGGCGCTATCGTATCGCTTTTATGTTTCGAGCGGTGGCGCCGCGACGATTCATGTGCGTTTGCTGCCGACCTTCCCGCTTGTATCCGGAAATGGACTACGCCTGAAGCTCGCGCTGGATGACCAGCCGGCGGAAGCGGTGGCGGTCATGGATGGTTTTGAATCGAGTTCCGACGAATGGAAACGCCGCGTGCTCGAAAATGCCACCACGATCACCTGGGCGCCCGCGAAACCTCTGGCGCCCGGATGGCACACGCTGCATCTGATCGCCGTCGATGCGGGGGTGGTCGTCGATAAATTCGTCATCGATTTTGGCGGATTGACGCCCTCTTACGACGGACCGGCGGAAACACGCGCGCCCTGAGCATCGATTCGTATTGAGCGCATGGATACGCCGGAGCCTTCCCGCCCCTGCCAAATGCCACGCGGGGCACGCTGAATCCATTGCGATGTGCCAAGCGGCGCGCGTGTGATCACAGTGTTTTTGTGAACGCTGAGATTTCGCATGCGTATCTTCTTCGCAGACGCTCACCTCGACTTTACGCGGGGCCGATTGGCATGTGCTAAGCGACGCTGCGGGTATGAAACAAGAAATTGCTCTCATCACCGGCGCGTCGAGTGGCATTGGTCTTGAGCTGGCGCGCGAGTTTGCGAGGCAGGGACATTCCCTCGTGATCACGGCCCCCGTGCAATCGGAGCTTGAGCTCATTGCAGACGAGTTGAGCGCTGCGCACGGCGTGGACGTTTTTCCGATCGCGGCCGATCTTGAGGAAGCGAGGGGCGTCGAAGCGCTCAGCAACGAGATCGAGCAGCGCGGCATTCAGATCGATATTTTGGTGAACAACGCCGGGCGCGGAATGCGGGGCGCGTTTATCGAAATTCCGTTGGAGGAGGATCTGTCGATGTTGCGGTTGAACGCGGAAGCAATGCTGCGGCTGACAAAACGCTTTTTGCCGACGATGGTGGGCCGCGGGCGCGGTCGCGTCATGAATACATCATCGATCGGCGGTTTCGAGCCAGGGCCTTTGCTCGCGGTGTATCACGCGACGAAAGCGTTTGTGCTTTCATTGACGGAAGCGATCGCGACCGAGCTCGAAGGCACGGGCGTGACGGTGACGGCACTTTGTCCCGGGCCGACCGACACCGATTTTTTCCCGAAGGCCGACATGGTCGAGACGCGGGCGTTTCAAAAAGCTAAAGTCATGGCGCCGCAGGAAGTCGCGACGATCGCCTACGAGGCGATGATGAAGGGCGACCGCGTGGTTGTGCCGGGTGCCAGCAACAAAGCGATGGTGTTTGCGCGACGTTTTCTTCCGGCGGCGGGTCAGGCGAAACGAAACGAGAAATACTATGAAGACGTCGCGCCGAAGGACGTGCAGCGTCAGCCGGGCGAGATCGCGGCGGAACATGAACGGGAGACGGAACAAGCGCATGCAAGCGTCCGCAGCGAAGCGAAGAATCGCGATATTTCTCAGCCGGACACCACGATCGGCATCTCGTCGTTGAAGGCGTTGCTCCTCGATGAACTTGCCGACTTGTTGGACGCGGAGAAACAACTCACGAGAGCTCTGCCGAAAATGGCCGCGGCCGCATCGCGCGAGGATCTCCGCATGGCCTTCGAAGATCATTTCGAGGAAACGCAAAATCACGTTCAGCGGCTCCATCATATCTTCGAAATTTTGGGGGAAACGCCGCGCGACAAGGTATGTGTGGCGATGAGAGGACTCATAGAAGAAGGCGAAGAGACGATCGTGTTCTCCGGTCCGGAGAGTTTGCGTGATGCCAGGCTCATCGGCGCGGCGCAGCGCGTGGAGCATTACGAGATCGCGGCGTACGGCACCGCGCGCGCGTTTGCAGAGATTTTGGGGGAAAGCGCGATCGTCCTGCTCTTGCAGGAAACGCTCAATGAAGAAAGCGACGCCGACCAAAGGCTCTCGGACTTGGCGGAAACGATAAACATTCGTGCGATGGCCTCGCCGACCGACGGCCAGTTCTGAGCGAATTCATCCGATCGCGGATCTCTTTTTTATGGGAATTGAAACCATTCTGCTCGTTTTCGGCCTGATCGCGATTGTCGCGATCATCGTGGCGTCGAAGAAAGCCGCGAACAAAGCCAAGAAGTAGCGGCGGCGATCGCCAGCAGGTTGATCGCGCGCTTGATGACGACTCGTATTCGGTTTTCGAATACGAGTCGTTTCGTCGGGCACAAAAAGCCGCCTCGTATGAGACGAGACGGCCATGAACTTTCGGCGCGGCGTTCAGCCGAGGATCTTCGAGTAGTGTTTGATTAACTCGGGATCGACGCCGGGGGAGCTGAGCTGCGGCTCTTCGGGGAAGTCGGGCCAGGGGTAGCCCTCGGGGATTTTGTCTTCGACGTGGAGCTCGCCGCCGTCTTCCGGATGCGGTCCCTTGAAAACCTCGCCCGCGCGCGTGTAATCTTCGGGGCTGAAGCGGAAGAGCACGCGGTGGAGACCCTTGTCTTCGTGAATTTTCGCTTCCGGGAATTTTTTATTGCTCACATCCGGGATCGGCAGGAGCGCACTGACATTGGCGCCGGTCAGTTGTTCGAGCGCACGCGCGTAAGCGACGATGTGCACCCCGCCGCGCACCAAGAGGAAACCGACGGCGGCGCGGGCGGTGGGATCGGAGGTCGATTCGTAGACGCGGATCTTGTTGGCGCGGGCGCCGCACTCGAGGAAGAAGTTGTGCAGCAGGTCGAGCTTGAGATTGCCGCTGGAAAAAACGTTGTCGCCGGTCCACGGGCGGCCCATCGCATCGACGGGGAGCGCGGTCTGGCCTGAGGCGATGAAGTGATCGCTATTGCGGAAGTTGATCGCGTCGCTGAGCGGTGCGGGCGATTTGGGCGCGTTGTCGGGAGCGTAGCGGCGATCAGCGCGTTCGGTGGTGCCGACCAGCAACAGGTTGATCGCAGCGGTCACCATCTCGATGTGGGCATACTCTTCGGCCGCGATGTTGCAGATGAGATCGTAGAACGGTCGGAGCTTTTCTTTGCCGCGAAAATTAAACGATTGGAACGTGTAGTTCATCAACGTGGACATCTCCCCGAATTTCCCGCCGAGGAGCTCTTGCACGTAGGAGGCGGCGTTGGCGTTGGGGGCGGCGGGGGTAGGCAGACGGACCGGCAGCTTGTCGATTTTTAGGATCATAATGCGAACGAGTTCAGTGGTTCTCGAGCTGGCGTGTGAGCCGTGAGTATAAAGGCCGGGCCGCGGTCCCGACAGCGGGCGTTGGCCTTACCGCGTCATCGGTGGAGAACGGGCGCGGGCTGCGTAAAACTCCCACCACCGTGGACTGAAATTCTCTGCGGGTGAAAAATAGGCGGTGGCGAATCGCCCGTGCGTGGGATTCGGCTTGGCGCGCGACGGATCGCGGGCAGGGTAAGGACACCGTTTCCCGCGATGGCGTTTTCCATTTCCTATCTCAGCGGCGTCGTTCTTGCCGGCGGCGCGTCCTCCCGAATGGGTTCCGAAAAGGCGCTGCTAACGCTCGATGGCCTGCCGCTTTGGCGAAGGCAGTACAACCTGCTCGCGCATGCGGGGGTGTCGGATAGGCTCGTTTCCGTGCGACGTGATCAAAATTGGCCACCGCCCGAAGTGGTGCGCGTGATCGACGCGGCGCCGGATGGCGGACCGCTTGTCGGGATCATTGCGGCGATGACGCGCATGCGGCATCCGCACCTGCTTGTTTTGGCGGTGGATTTGCCGAAGGTGCCGGTGGCGTGGGTGGCGCGGTTGCGCGAACGTTGTTCCGAACGCATGGGCGCCGTGGGCCAGCATGCGAATGGCACGTTCGAGCCCCTCGCGGCGATTTATCCGCAGGCTTTTTTATCTATGGCGCGCGCGGCGATGGCCGCCGGGGAGCTGTCACTGCAAAAACTGCTGGCGTCCGCGGTGGAAGACGGGCTTTTCCGCGAGGTGGCGATTATGCCGGAAGAAACCTCGTGGTTTGAAAACTGGAACGCTCCCGAGGACGTCAGCGGCGTCGCATGAGCCTGGCCGAGCGCGACGAGGTTTTCCCGGGCGTTGCGCATATCGGCGAGGATCTTGTCCGCGTATTCGAGCAGTTGATGGCCGGCGGCGGTCAAAGTCACATGCCGTCCCAAGCGATCAAACAGCCGGCAAGCCAGATCTTGCTCCAAGGATTTGATGGCATGACTGACGGCGGACTGGGTGAGATGGAGCTCGCGCGCTGCGAAAGTGAAACTTCCCAGCCTTGCCAAGGTGCTGAAGGCAAGCAGTTTACGGCTGTCTAAAATGCGGCTCATGACGGAATTACCGCGAAAGGCGGTGCCAAGACGCAGCAAGAGCCAAGCCATCCGCGCTCGCTGAGCGTTGATGATCAATGAAAAGTATTCATAGATCGCGCCACAGTCCGCCGGGGACGGCTTGCGCAGAAGCTTCAGTTTACGCGAAGCGTTCCTCTTTCCACGGATCGGCTTGGTTGCTGTAGCCGCGGACTTCCCAGTAGCCGAGTTTATCCTCTGCGAGGAAGCTGATGGTCCGGATGAATTTCGCCCCTTTCCACGCATAGAGTTTCGGAATGATCACGCGCGCCGGGCCGCCGTGTTCGCGCGGGAGGGGCGCGCCGTCGAAACCGGTGGCGACCAGCACGTCGTCGTCGAGGCAGGCCGCGAGCGGAGCGTTGGTCGAGTAGCCGTCGTAGCTCGTGAAATACGCGAAACGCGCCTTCGGATCGGGTTGCACCAGTTCGTAGAGCGTCGTGAACGCGACGCCGCTCCAGCGGCAGTCGTATTTGCTCCACGTGGTGACGCAGTGGAAATCGCTGACGTCCTCGACCTGCGGCAGCGCGGAAAACGCCGCCCAATCGAGCGTGACGGGATTCGCCACGAGGCCGTCGAGCGTGAGCGTCCATTTATCGAGCGGTACCTCGGGCTGCACGCCGAGATCGAGCACGGGGAACCCGGTCGTGAGATGCTGGCCCGGCGGAAGTCGTCCCCCGGCGCGTGTAGTGCGCGGCTGGATACCGCGGGCGATTTGTTTCTCCGCCCATCTCTGCTTGGCCGTGAGGTAGCGTTCGTTGGACATCCCGGCAACGAACGCGGACGGGAAACGGATTTCAAGCGTGTGCGCTGAAAAGGAAATCAGGCGTCGTCGTGCGCGGGCTCGACATCGTGCGAGTCGATGGCCTCGACGACAGCGGCGCGTTTACGGCTGTAGAAAAACGCCAAGCCTCCCTGATAAAGCAGCGAGGCAACACAGACACCCGAGAAAAACACGATGTTGAAGATACGCGCGTACTCGAGGAATTGCTCCTTGGTTACCTTGGCTTGATCGAGCGTCTTGAGCATGTCGGGTGTGAGCGATCGCTCGACCAACGCCGGGTCGAATGCGATGAGGTTGAGCGACGCGTAGCACAGTACGAGGCCGAGCAAACCGAGCTCGGCGCGAATCAACCAACCGAGGCCGCGCGACTCGCCTTGGCGCAACAACGACGAACCATGCATCTCCATCGCGCCGGCGCCGGCCACGAGACATCCGATGATCGCACCGAAAGCGACGTGGGCGAGCGCGCTCAACAGCGCGAAGGCGGCGCCGATCACGAGCAGGAAGCGACCGTTGAACGACGAGATGCGCACGACGCGCGCGAGAACGAGAAAAGGCGAGGGAGGAAGGGACATGATGCGAAACCAAATCTGCACGGAATCCGGCTGGATTGCGCGCAGGAAAGCGCTCTGGATTTCGCGCTTCGCTTCTAATGACAATCTGAAACCGTTTTCGCTCCGTGTCCGCCGACGATTCCGCACCTTTCGCTTTTCGGCTCGAGTTTCCACCCGAGCTGCCGATCAGCGCGCGCGCAGAAGAAATCGTCGCGACCATCCAGGCAAATCCGGTCGTGATCCTCGCGGGTGAAACTGGTTCCGGCAAAACCACGCAGATTCCCAAGATGTGTCTTGCCGCCGGTCGCGGCACGCAGGGCAAAATCGCCTGCACGCAGCCGCGCCGCGTCGCCGCGCTCTCCATCTCAAAACGCGTGGCCGAGGAATTGCGCGTCGAGTGGGGACGCGAAGTCGGCTGCAAGATCCGCTTCAACGATCAGACGTCGTCGCAGACGGTGATCAAATTTCTCACCGACGGCATGCTGCTCGCCGAGGTGCAGAGCGATCCGATGTTGCGCGCGTACGACACGGTGATCCTCGACGAAGCGCACGAACGTTCGCTCAACATCGATTTTCTCATCGGGCATCTGCGACAGCTTCGCTTCAAGCGACCGGAGCTGAAGATCATCATCACGTCCGCGACGATCGACACCGAGGCGTTTTCAAAGGCGTTCGATGATGCGCCGGTCATCCAAGTTTCCGGGCGCACGTATCCCGTCGAAACCATCTATGCTCCACTCGACGCGTTTGGCAGCGACGAAGCCGAAGGAGATGAACGTGAAGCGCGCGCCGAAGCGCTTCACTACGTCGATGGCGCGGTGGAGGCGGTGGAACGCATCGTGCGCGAAAGCGATTCGGGCGATATCCTCGTGTTCATGCCCGCCGAGCGCGACATTCGCGAAACGTGCGATCTGCTCGAAGGCCGGCTGCGTCACTGCGAACTCGTGCCGCTTTTCGGGCGGCTCTCCAACATGGAGCAGCAGCGCGTTTTTGCCAAAGGGCAGAAACGAAAAGTCGTCGTCGCCACCAACATCGCGGAGACCTCGCTGACGATTCCGGGCATTCGTTTCGTGGTTGATACCGGGCTCGCACGCGTGAGCCGTTATTCGGCGCAGTCGCGCACACGACGCCTGCCAATCGAAGAGATTTCCCAATCGAGCGCGGATCAGCGCAAAGGCCGCAGCGGTCGCGTCGCCGAAGGCGTCTGCATCCGGCTGTATTCAGAAAAAAACTACACGGAGCGCCCGCGCTTCACGCAGCCTGAAATCCAGCGCGCGAATCTCGCCGACGTGATCCTGCGCATGAAGGCGTTCGGTCTCGGCGACATCGAACGCTTTCCCTTTATCAACATGCCTGCGACGAAAGCCGTGCGCGCGGGTTATGCGTTGCTTGAAGAACTCGGTGCGATCGAGCGTCCAAAGAAATCTGCGCAATCGCCCGAGGATGCTGCGCCGGGCGACAGTTGGGCGCTGACAGGGCTCGGTCGCGAGCTCGCGCGCTTGCCCGTCGATCCGACGGTTGGCCGCATGATTTTGCAGGCGCGAGCGGAGAAATGCCTGCGCGAAGTGCTCATCATCGCGTCGGGTCTTTCGATCCAGGACCCGCGCGAACGTCCGATGGATGCGCGCGAAAAAGCCGATGCCGCGCATCGACGTTTCTCGCATCCCGATTCCGATTTCCTCGCGCTGCTCAATATCTGGGAAGCGTTTCACGACGAATTCGAGCGGCTCTCGCAATCGAAGCTGCGACGTTTTTGCCGCGATCATTTTCTGAGCTACACACGCATGCGCGAGTGGCGCGATATCCACGCGCAATTGCTCGACGTGCTCGAAGACCGCAAAGACTTCCGGCTCACGTCGGCGTTTCATGGATTAAAGCCGCAGGAAATCACGCCGGAGAAAGAAGCCTTCGGCACACCCGCTTATCGCGCGATCCATCGCTCGATCCTGGCGGGATTGCTCGGCAACATCGCGGTGCGCGACGACGAAAACGGCGGTTATCGCGCCACGCACGACCGACGCGTGGCGCTTTTTCCTGGCTCGGTGTTGTTCGCGAAGGACGACGGGAAAAAATCCACCGGCAAAAGTGGCGACCGCGCGCCGAAGAAACCGGGCGGAGGTCCGCGCTGGATCATGGCGGCGGAGATCATGGAAACCTCGCGCTTGTACGCGCGTACGGTCGCGCGACTCGATCCGCTGTGGGCGCTCGATCTCGGCGCGCATGTGGCGCGCGTTTCTCACAGCGAGCCGTTCTGGAACGAAGAAGGCGGACGCGTGCTGGTGAAGCGCAAGACGCGGCTCTACGGACTCGAGTTGGAGTCGCGCGCGGTGAGCTACGGAAAGATCGATCCTGTGCACGCGACGGAAATCTTCATTCGCGAAGCGCTCGTGAACGACACGATCGTGCGCCCGCTGGATTTTCTCACGCACAACCGCGCCGTGCGCGAACAAGTCGAGAACCTGCTCACACGCGCGCGGGATCATCGCTACATGAATCTCGATGAAGGCGTGTATCGCTTCTACGCGGAGCGCTTGTTGCCGCCGGAAGGAACGCGACCGGATGAAAATTATCGTCCGGTGTCGTGTGTCGCCGAACTTGTCGATCTCGTGCGCGAACGCAAAGGCGCCGAGCCGCGTTTCCTCATGATGGAGCCCGAGGATTTACGCGCGCCGGAGGAACTCACACACGACGCGGAAGCATTTCCCGAAGCGTTGCCACTGCCGAACACCGCGTTGCCGATCACGTACAGCTACAAGCCCGGACAGGACGATGACGGCGTGACGATCGACGTGCATGTGCGCGAAGCCGAAACGCTCACGCAAGCCGCGCTCGACTGGGCGGTGCCGGGGCATCTCCCGGAGAAAATCGAACACTATTTGCGCGCGACGCCGAAGGAGTTGCGCAAGGCTTTCATGCCGCTCGCCGAAACGGCGCGCAGCCTCGTGCCGCAGTTGACGAGTCGCGATCGGCTCACGGGAAGACGCGAGAGTCTGGTCGAAGCGTTGGCGGCGCAGCTCGGTGAACGTTTCGGTTTGCGGATCGATCCGACGATCTGGGCGGGCAAACCCTTGCCGGATCATCTGCGGGTTCGCGTGCGCGTGCTCGACGATGATGAGCGCGAGATTTGCGCGTCGCGCGATCTCGAGGTGATCCGCGCGGCGTTAAACGAACGACGTCGCGAAGTGAGTGCGAATGCGTCGCGTGAAGATCCCGCGGGCTGGCGTCGTGCGCGTGCGAAGTGGGAGAAAGCGCCGCAGACGACGTGGACATTTGGCGATGTGCCGGCGCACGTGGAAGTCGGCGACGTCGCGGGCGTGCCCATGCAGGCATTCCCAGGATTGCGCGTCGAGGAAGCGGGCGTGGCGCTGCGTTTGTTCAAGACGCCCGAGGCCGCGCGGGCGTCATCAAAAAGTGGATACGAGAAGTTGCTGGAACTTCAGCTGCGCTACGAACTCGCCTGGCTTGAGAAAGACCTCAAGCAGTTGCGCGAACTGGGCACGCTCGCCGCGACACTGGCGCCGACGGAACAACTTCAGCGCGACGCATTGGTTTCGATTCGCAGTTGGTTGTGTGGACGCGGACCGCTGACGATGACGACGGCCGGATTTCGATCGGCGCTCGATGCCGCGAAAGATACGCTGCGCGGATTCGTGCCGCGTTACATCGATCGCGTGCGAGAAATCCTCAATGCGCGCCAAACGTTGCTCGTGCATTCGCAGCCTTATCCAGGCATGGATGCGGATCTTCGCGCGCTCGTGCCGCCGACGTTTTTGCGGACGACTCCGTACGAACAGCTCGCGCATTTGCCGCGTTATTTGAAAGCGATGAAGCTGCGCGCGGATCGTTGGCGGCAGAATCAACCGAAGGACGCGGAGCGCGCGAAACAACTGGCGCCCTACGTGACGGAACTCGCGAAACGACCGGCCAGCGATCCCGCGACGGAACGCCTGCGTTGGTTGATCGAAGAATATCGGGTGAGCCTGTTTGCGCAGGAGCTCGGAACCGCGGAACCCGTTTCAGCCGTAAAACTTGACCGAATGGTGGCCGAACTTCGACGCGGCGAGAAGTCCACGGCGGCGCCCGCCGCGGCAAACGCATCGACGACCTCGGTTCAGAAAAAAGAGCCCGTGCCGCCACCGCCGGCTCCGCTGCCGATCTCCCCGCGCAAGACGCCGCTGAAAAGCCTCGGCGGACTGGATTCGCTTTTCCGGCGCTGAGGGCGCGGAGCAGTTGTAAAACTCGGGGAGCCGCTTGCGAGAGCAGCGGATTTGAGGACGGTGCCGCGAGCACCCCAACCCCATGAGTACTCCCATCTCGATCGTGCTTGGTCGGAAAGCGTCAGGCGTTTTCTGCGTGAATGTGACGGATACTGTCGCGGAAGCCGTGCGCGTGATGAACACGCATCGCGTCGGTTCCGTGTTGGTGACGAGCGGCGGGCGATTGGTCGGCATCTTCACCGAACGCGATGTGTTGACGCGTGTTGTCGCGCCCGGACGCGCGCCCGCGAATACGCGTATTGATACGGTCATGACACCCGAGCCGATCACGGTGTCGCCACAGACCTCGGTGGATGAAGTCATGGCGCTGATCACGGAGCGGCGTTGTCGCCACTTGCCCGTGTTGGATGAAGAAGCCGGTTATGCGTTGGTCGGGCTGATCTCGATCGGCGATGTGATGCGTTGGTTGTTGGAGGAGAACCAGGCGGAGGCGAACCAGCTGAAACAATATATTGCGGGAGGTTTCTGAGAGGCGTTGCCAGCGGAGCATTCCCTGGATGAGGCCGTTCAGGAGTCGGGCCGTGGGGACGTTGCTACAGGCAACGGGCCACGGCCCTTCTCTTTCGCAATTCCTTAACGATAAATAGTCTGGCGTGAATCCGCAGGCTGTCGCGGAATCCGGCAGTTCTCCATGAATCTCGAAACCGCCGCCGCTCATCTCACCCAGTGTCGTGAACGAATGGATACACTTTATCAAAAGCCGGTATTCGATGAGTGGGCGTTGATCGCGTTTACCAACGGCGCGGTCGAAGTCCTTTGGTACCACGGTCCTCGCGCCGAGGAATTCGCGAAGAAACTGCACGCGGATGTCGCGCCGCTTTACACGGCGATGGAAGGGCGCCATTACGACATCGGCGATTTCGAGTTTGTGCAGGATGCGAAAGGATCGCGCTTCGATGCATGTATCCGTGCAGGCACTACATCGTATGTGTTGTGCAACAACACCTATGGCACGATGGCGGAGATTCGTGCCGATCCGCGCTGGCGCGAAGCGCAAAAACCGTTCGTGCAGCTCACGGAAGAGTTTCGCATGGACGCTTTGTCCTAAGACGCCGCGGCGGGCTCACGCGATGAGTCCGGCGTGAAGGAACCAGCCGTAGCTGCCGATCAACACCGCTCCGGCCCAACGCGGAAGCTTGCCGCCGACGGCGACGAACAGCACATGCACGAGGGTCGCGCCGCAGAGGATCAGCATGCTCTCGTCGAAGAACGACGGCGTGGGCAGCGGTTGCAGCAACGCGAAGAGTCCGAGGCAAAGCGGGATGCAGATGTGGCCATCACCGACTTGCGAGGTGTACACGATGTCCGCGCGCCGTTGGTAGCCGTACCAGAGCGCGAGCAAGGCGTTGGGAAGCACCATCAGCCAGCCGCTCAACCAACCGAGATTTTCCGCGCGGAAGAAACCGGTCTTTTGACTTGAGAGCCATTCGACGAGCCAGTCGAGACTCACGTAGAGCAACACCGCACCCGCGAGCAGCGCGACGAGGTCCACATAAAACATCGGACCAAACGATGCGCGGCGGCGCAGATTGTGTTTGAGAACGTCGAAGACCTGAAAGCACTGCCAAAAAAGAAAAAGCCCGGCGAGTACGAGTCCGTCGTTGAAATCGAGATGGCCATCGCGACCGAGCGCCCACACGGCGCCGTTAAAAAAGAGCGCGGCGGCGAGCGTGAGCAACAGGGACAGCCGGCTGATGCGTTGTTCGCTCTCGGCGTCGGTTCCGCCGCGTGATTTGCGCGTGGGTTTTCCTGCGGTCGATGGCGTGAGCAAATGGAGTCCCCACAACAGCGCGGGCAGACCGAGCAGCAGTGTGAGATTGGTGACGTTGTTGACGAGGCAGTTGGTCATCACCTCGCCGGGAGAACCGCCGCCGCGCGCAACGATGAAAACGAAGATGAGGTTGCCGAGGCCCGAACAATACGGCGCGATCAACGTGCCGAGCGCGGTGCCTTCGAGCCCGTGCGAGCCCATCGCCTCCATGCGCCAGATCATGAGCAACGACGCGGCGAGGAAGATCAGCAGAAACGTCGCCGGGTGTGTGAGCCCGAGCGTGTCCACGACTTGAATGATGGGATTCATCGCATCCGTTGTATCCGTCTCTCAGATACGCGGCGATCGACGGGCGGCGCGGGAAAAGACCAGTCGCCAAACGTTGTGCTCGCGCTTGATGCGCACGGGTTCACCGAAAGCGGCGGAGAGCGCGGGGCTGGTGAGCGTTTCCGCCAAAGGGCCGCTGGCGACGACGCGCCCCGCGCGCAGCACGAGCGCGTGCGTGAACGCCGGCGTAATCTCCTCGACGTGATGCGTCACCAGCACAAGCGAAGGACTGTTTTTTTGCCGCGCGAGCCGATCGAGAAAACCGAGGAAATGTTCGCGGGCGACGGGATCGAGTCCGGAACACGGCTCATCGAGGATGAGCAAACGCGGTTTCGCCATGAGCGCGCGGGCGATGAGGACGCGCTGACGTTCGCCCTGCGAAAGATAGATCCATTCACGTTCGGCCAGATGCGCAGCGCCGGCCATTTCGAGGAGACGACGCGCGGCTTTTTCATCCGCCGCGGTGGTGGGCGCCCAAAGATCGAGCTGCGCGTATTTTCCGCTGATGACGGTTTCGAGCGCGGGTTCGGCCGGAGGGATGGACGGATGAAACGCGGCGGTGACGACACCGACAAGAAGGCGCAGCTCGCGCCAATCGGTTTCGCCGTAGCGTTTGCCGAGCAACTCGATGTCGCCCGCGGTGGTGGACAAATAGCCGGTGAGCGCCTTCAGGAGAGAGGTTTTGCCACAACCATTGGGACCGATGATCGCCCAATGTTCGCCGCGACCCACGCGCCAGGACACATCGTGGAGCAACGTGGCATCGCCGCGTTGAATCCGCACACTGGATACATTGAGCAAGGGACGAGCGCGTCGTGAGGAAGAGGACACTGCCATTTTTAGGAAGGCTTTACGCTTTCGGCGGCGGTTGCTCTGGTCAATCGCCACGCGCGCGGACACAAAAAATTCCGTCCATGTTTGTCCCGCTTCTCCACTGCCTGCTCGGGCTTTTGCTCGCGACCGTCTTGTCGGCGCGCGAGTTCACCGTGTTGGTGTACAACGTCGAGAATCTGGCCGCGGCCGATGGCCGGACGTTGTCGGACGATTATCGTCCGAAGCTCTACTCGCGTCAGCACCTGATGACGAAGATGAACAACATCGCGAAGGTCTGCGCGCAGTTCGAAAACGGCAAAGGTCCGGACATCATTCTGTTTCAAGAGATCGAGCGGGACATCAATTCGGACCAATACACCTTTGATCATCAAGGCATGCTGCGGCATTATCGCGGACGCCGCATCGAGGACATGCTGGGGCGCGACTACAATCGCGAGATCGCGCGCATGCCGGTCGAGGCGCTGTTGTTGAAGACCTTTGCCGATCGCGGCATGACGGGATATCGCGTGATCGCGGCCGACGATGCGATGGCTCCGGGGCCGCGGCGGACGGTGACGCACATCAATGTGGTGTTCTCGCGTTTTGTCGTCGGGTCCGTGCAGACGTATCTTGTCGAAGACGCACCGGCGATCCTCGAAGTGCAGGTGGAGATCGAGGGCAAGCGGCTGTATTTATTTAATAACCATTGGAAGTTCGGCGTCGATAATCCTGCGGCGGAGCGCGTGCGCATCGAAGCCGCGAAGCTACTGCGCGAACGGCTCGATGAAATCTTCGCGGTGAATCCGCATGCCGACATCATCATCGGCGGCGACCTCAACTGCTTCTATGATCAGAAAGTGCGCTATCGCTGGCAGCGCACCGCGATCAACGATGTGCTGCGCGCGCAACCCAACGAGTGGGCGCTGCGCGGGCCGACCGCGGATTTGTACAACCTGTGGTATGAAATTCCCCAGGGCCGCCGTGGTACGCGCGTGATCGATGGTCGCTGGGTGCCGTTTATGCACATGATCCTCTCGCGCGGATTGTACGACTATGCAGGCATCCAGTACGTGGATAACTCCTTCGCGATCGGTGCGTATCCTGGGTTGAATGTTCGGCCCGATGGCCGCCCGTATCGCTGGTCTTTCGAAGGTGCCGGGCGCGGTTTTTCCGCGAACTATCCCGTGTACGCACGCTTCCGAAAGCTGAATTCGAATCGCACCGAGCAGTACATCGAGCTGAAGCGTCGCGAGTCGCCCGCCCGGAAATGACGTTGCGCGCGGTGTCCAAGAAATGGATACCGCTCACATGATCACGGTGTACACCTACTCGGGCTGCGACTCCTGCCGCAAAGCGGTCAAATGGCTGCGCGCGCAGAACATCGCCTTCATGGAAAAAGCGATCCGCGAAACGCCGCCGACGGTTGGAGAGCTCAAGCGAATGCTCGCGCATCAAGACGGCGCGCTCCGAAAACTCTTCAACACCGCGGGACAGGATTATCGTGCGCTTGGTTTGAAGGATAAGCTGCCGGAGATGAGCGTGCAGGAAGCGTTGGCGCTGCTCTCGAAAAACGGCAATCTTGTGAAGCGTCCGTTCTTGCTTGGCGCGAATGTCGGCCTGACAGGCTTCGACGAAAAAACGTGGGCGCCGGCGCTGAAGCGCTGAGACATCGCCGCGCTGTATTCGTCGATTGAATACAGCTTGATTCAGTTTCTGCCGCCGAGCGTTTCGGCGACGGCGTTGCCGAGCGCGGCGAGCGTGACGGGTTTGTCGATCACGCGTGTGATGCCGAGCTCACGGATGCGGCGTTGGTCGTTTTCCGTCAGGTAGCCGCTCATGAGGATGATGGGCAGCGCGGGCCGATATTCACGGAGTTGTCGCGTGATCTCGATGCCGGTCATGCGCGGCATGGTGAGATCGGTGATGGCGATGGCGAAGGATTCCGGCGCCTTTTCGAACTCGGCGAGCGCGGCGGCGGGATCGTTGTGCGCGGAGACGACGTAGCCGAGTCGTGTGAGCAGAAGACTGGCGGCGCGGACGATGGCTTGCTCGTCGTCGAGCAGCAGCACCCGCTCGCCGCCGCCCGAAGGGGTCTGGTTGGCCGGGCGGGTTTCGCTCGAGTTCACGGCGCTTTTTGCGAGTGGGAAATAGAGATGAAAGGTCGAGCCTTCGCCGGGCGTGCTCGTGACGGAGATCGCGCCCTGATGGTTTTGCATGATGCCATGCACGACCGAAAGGCCGAGCCCGGTGCCGCGTCCGGATTCTTTGGTGGTGAAGAACGGCTCGAAGATGCGTTGCATGACTTCGCGCGTCATGCCGCAGCCTGTATCCCGAATACTGATACACACGTAATCGCCCGGCGTGAGTTCGGGGTGTTTGAGCAAGTGTTCGGACGTGATCGAAACGATCTCCTGGCCGACTTCGACCGTGCCGTGATTGTCGCCGATGGCGTGGACGGCGTTGGTGAGAAGATTCATCAACACCTGGTGGATCTGCGTGGTGTCCGCTTCGACTAGCGCCGGCGTCGCGGTGCTGCGATGGCGAAGCCGAATTGTGCTCGGAATGGTGGCGCGCAGGAACCGCAGGCTTTCCTCGATCAGGGGCGAAAGCGCGACGATCTCGCGCTTCGATTCCGTCTGACGCGAGTAGGTGAGGATCTGGCGGACGAGTTGGCGCGCGCGTTCGGAGGCGGCGCGAATTTCATCGAGTTGACCTTGAACGGGGCTGTCGGGCGGCAAGTCGAAGGCCGCGATGTCGGCGTTGCCGAGGATGGTGGTGAGGACGTTGTTGAAATCGTGCGCGATGCCGCTCGCGAGCGTGCCGAGCGCTTCGAGTTTTTGAATCTGCCGCAATTGTTGATCGCGCAGCCGAAGACGTTCTTCGGCTTGCTTCGCGGCGGTGAGATCGGACGCGACGACGAGGATGCGCGGACCGATGCGGGCGGCGGAGACACGCAGATAGCGATCGGGCGCGGGCTGATATTCAAACATCGGCGCTTCTTTCGACAGAAGCGCAGCGGCGATCTGCTGGCAGAAAGTGACGCCATCGGCCATCGCCAGATGCAGCGGGCGACCGGTGATGTCGGGCGAATTAAACGGAAGCAAACGACGCGCGACGGAATTGACCTGTTCGACCACGAAGCGCGTGTCGTCGTCGCCGGCCGGGGCGACAACCACAAAACCCTCCTGCGACGCTTCGAAGAAACCGCGGTAACGTTCCTCGTTCACGCGAAGCGCCTGGGCCTGCGCGGCGATACGATGGCGGAGCGCGCGCTGACGAGCGATGGCCCAGATGGCGATGATCAAGGCGACACCGAGGCCGGCGGCGATCGCCGTGGCGATATCGGCGGCGGTGTAGCCAGGGACCGGATCAATGCGCCCGAACCAACGGCGATAGATGCGCTCGAATTCGCCATTGCGTTGGAGGATTGCGAGGCCCTCGTTGATGTGCGCGAGCAGAGTGCTCTCGCCGTTGCGCACGGCGAAACAGTAGCGCACGGAGTAGCCCGGGACGGGCTCGCCGACGGGGCCGATGTTTTCCCATCCATTGCGCGCGGCGGCCGCGAGACCGGTGAGGCGCGAGACGAGCGTGGCGTCGCATTCGCCTTCGGAGAGAAGGCGCAGTGCTTCGTTCACCGATTCGACATAGATAATCGAATCCTCGAGACCGGCCTGGCGGAGAAGGCGTTCGCCGAGACTGCCGCGATGCACCATCACACGATGGCCGCGAAGATCGGCGAGCGTTTGGAAATCTGGTCCATCGCGTCGCGCGAAAATGGAGCCGGCCATCACGAGATACGGCACGGAGAAATCGGCTTCGCTCTCGCGCGCGGGCGTGTGGGCAAATGATTGCAGCATATCCACGCGGCCTTCGTGGAAATCGCGGGTGATCGTCGCGGTGTTGCCCACGACGCGCTCGAGCCGCAGCGACATGACCTGTTCGATCGCGGCGAGCAGATCGACGGCGAAGCCTTCGCTGTTTCCCGATTCTTCGCGCTGGGAAAATGGATGGTTGTCGTCGAAAACGCCCACGCGATAAACGGTGGTTGGCGGATCGCGCGGTTCCGTGTCGTCCGCGTCCACCTCTGCGCGACCCGCGAGAGGTAACATCAACCCCAGTAGACAACTGAGGAAGGGTAGAATGTGCGAAGGCTGGAAGGACATGTCCGCGCGACCGGTTGTGTGCCGAAGGTGCTTGGGCGGCAAGGCAACTATCGGCCTTTGATGTCCCGAACTTGACTGCGCGCGAGCGGGACACGCGTATGCGGGCATGCATCCTCGGCATCTCCTGGTTGTTTTGTCGCTCGTGTTGGCCGCGGGCTGTGCTTCAGGTTCGCGCGAACCACTCAATCTCACGACGCACAAGGGGGCGCTGATCCGCTATCGCGATTCGGGAAAATACGAACGCCAGATCGCCGCGGTGACGCAGCACGCGATGCGTTGGATCGAAACGCGGGCTGCGCGCCGAGCGGCCGGGGAACGACTCGCGGTGGTGTTGGATATCGACGAAACGGCGCTGTCGAACTGGGAGAACTTTCGCCGCGACGATTTCGGTTACGTCTCCGAGCGCTGGCATGCCTGGCTCGACCGTGCGGAAGCGCCGGCGATCGGGCCGGTGCGCGAACTGTATCGGGAGGCGCGGCGCGCGGGCGTGGCGGTGATTTTTCTGACTGGTCGTACGGAGCGCGATCGTGCGGCGACCGAGCGCAATCTGCGGGCGCAGGGCTATGACGATTATCAGCAACTGATCGTATGGCCGGATGGCGGGACGTGGGAGAACTCGGCCGCGTTTAAGACGGAAATCCGACGGAAACTCGTCGCGGAGGGCTGGGTGATCATCGCCAACATCGGCGATCAAGAAAGCGATGTGACCGGCGGCTACGCGGAGAAAACGTTCAAGCTGCCAAATCCGTTTTATCTCACGGAATGAGTTGTTTCAACCGCGACTCGCCCCCCGCGTAGTGGATAGTTGGATACAAAAACCCGCATCGTTGCCGATGCGGGTGGGAGGGGTCAGGACGCGGGCGCAGGTGGGGGCGTCTCGGGCTCGGCCGGCGGCGTGGCCGGCGCGGTTTCCGCGGGAGCGGCGGGCGCGGGTTGCCAGAAGTAGTGACCTTTTTTCAGGCGGTCCCAACGAATCCAGAACGCTGCGGCGACGAGGATGAGAAGCACAAGGTAGGTTCCCCACGGCGTCTTCTTTTCGGCGAACGGATCTTCGAGCGAACGCGCCGAGCCGGCCGGGATGGTGGCGCGATCGGTGAGCTCGGTGCCGAGAGGCACGTTGACCTTGACGCGACCGTTGATGGCCCAGCCGTTGGCATCGAGGATTGGACCGAGCGTGCGCTGGCGAAGTTTCAGCCAGGCGATGAACATCGACGGGCCGGAGATGACCAGGATGATGCCGATGATCACGAGCGGGAATTTCCACCAGGTGAGTCCGGCGAGGCCGGTGGCGATGGCGCCGATGGCGCCCATGATCGCGCCGGCGGCGACACCGAGAGCGGCGACCGTGCCGACATCGATCTTCTTGGGCGCGGGCGGCGTGCCCGGTGCGGGAGCGGTTTTGTCGACGTTGGCGGTGGCTTCGGCGGCGGCGGAGAGTTTTGCGGAGGACGCGGCGTCGGCAGCGGCGGCGCGTTTTGCGACCTGCTCCTCGATCATGCGGATGAACTTCTTGTACGGCGACCAGAAGGCTTCGCGGACGCTGATGGGATTATCGACGATTTTGGTGACGGTGGCGTCCCAATCGCGGCCCTTGCGGTCGTAGAACAAGCCGTTGCGGCCGACCATGAGGTAGTCGGAATCGCCCTGGGTGACGCAGGCGGCGATTTTCATCGTTTCGCCGCTCGCGCGTTTGAGGTCGCAGTAGGCGATGTAAACCTTGCTGAGGCTCGCGAGCACGGAGTGCGCGGCGGGATCGTCCACGCGGATACACAGATCGCAGCTGCGGCTGTCGATGAAGAGCGTACCGACTTGGAAAGTCGCCGGATACTTCGGGTCGTAGAGATCGGCGAAGTTGACGAAGTTATGCAGCAGCGTACGGAGGTCGCGGTAATAACGTGCGAGACGATCCACCGCGGCGATGGCGAGCGCTTGCGGCTCGAGCGCTTTGTCCTCCGTCACGAGGGTGGCGAGCTCGGCCTGACGATTGGCGGCGCGAATGGCTTGGATGCGGGGAAGACCGAGCGCTTCGACCGCGGCGGCGGGTTTGGCGGCGAGCCAGGATTCGTACGGGGCGAGCTTGCCGGTGAGCGATGCCCACTCGTCGGCGGTGAGCGTGGTTTTGTTGGCACCGAAGAGCGGGGCGACGACGGCCTTTTGAAGAGCGGCGAGTGCGCCGCGCCAGGCGGGGTTGACGCCTTCGAGGAGCGGAAGCGGTTTGTCGGCTTCGATGCGCGCGAGGGGGAAACCGGAGACTTCTTCGGCGGTGATCTTGAGATCTTGCGCGGCGACGGCGAGGTACTCGCTTTCCTGGCGGTTGAGCGCAGCGAGCGCGCGGCTGTCGAACGCGGCGAGTCGGCAACGCGCGAAGTAGTCGTCGATCTTCACGCGGACGGCTTTGATGGAGTCGTATGCGGACGTGGTGTTGTCGCCGATGCTGAGGATTTCCTTGCTCGAACCCTGCGCGTCCCAATCGGCGTATGCGGCGATCTCGCTGAAGAACTGATCGATCTTGGCCTGATTGACGCCGGGCTGGCCGTTGCGATCGGTCTCGGCGCCGTAGGTGGCGATGATGTCGTTGATGAGCTGCTTGAGCTCGGCGTCATCGGTGGAGTCAGCGGTGATGATGCCGTCGCCGTTGAATTTGGTTTGGGAAAAGATGCGTGTGGTATCGGTGGTGTCTTCGACGGAGATCGCGGTGGCGTCGGGTTTGCCGAGGTTGGCGAGGATCTGTTTCGCGGAAGCGAGCACGGTCTGACCCTCGGGCGTCTGATCGTTGATCAACGCGAGCGGCAGGGCTGGCTGCGGCGAGAGAACTTCGTCGAGGTTTTTGAGATGTTGAGCGGTCCATTTGATGGCCGCGATAACCTCGGGAGCACGGATGCGTCCGTCGCCGTCGGTGTCGATGAGGGCGAGGGTTTTTTCGTCGAGTTCGAGGCCTTTGACGGGGCAGCTGAGGGCGACCCAGAGTTTTTGATCGAGGTGTTCGAGGTTGAGCAGGTCGGCTCCGGATTGGAGAAGGACCTGGTCGAGTCCGCCGCTGCGGAAAAACTTCCAGCGATGAGTGGTGGTCATAAGAAGGAAAAAAGGCCGCGGTAGGAGCCGGGGTCCGGGCGCACTGTCAATGATGAGTGTGCGCGAGGCAACCGCGGAGAGCGTCTTAACCCCAAGAGATTGCGGCTTTTTCGCGCCGGGGACGCGAAGATGTGCGAAGTGCGGCGAAAGCAGCTTGGCGCCCGCGGCGAAGTCGGCATCACGTGAGGGCGATGAAGTGGGTCTGTGCAGTACTCTTGGTGGTCGGGGCGGCCGGTTTCGGCGTGTTGCTTCTTCGCGCGGGTTGGTCCGATTTGAAGCGAGCGTGGGCCTCGCGGCGCTGGCCTACGGTGGAGGGTTTGGTCGAAAAAGTTTCTGAAGAAACCCATCGCATGCGCGGCGAAGGGCGCGCGTCGCAGGGCATTCAATACCAAGTGAAGTACTGCTATAGCGTGGCCGATGATTTGTATCGCGGACGATGGGAGTCGCTGATTTCCTCGAGCCATCGATTGGGCGGATGTCCCTTCAAAGCCGAAAGTGTCGTGTCGGTTTATTACGATCCGGAGAAGCCGGGGATTTCGCGTTTGTATAGGGGTGTGAAAGCGAAGGGTCTGTTTCTTCCGCTCGGCGGCGCGGTATTCATCCTGGCGGCGATCGGGGCAGCGCCGATCTTTGGCGCGCTTCCGTGATCACGGCGGCGGGCGCACAGGGCGCTTCGGCTTGTCGTGATTTTTTGGATACAAAAAAGCCGCGCCCGTAGGCGCGGCTTGCAGACAGAACAGAAAGCGGGTGCGAGTTATTTTTGGGGGGTGAGGCGGAAGAAGAGGACGTCGTGCGAATCGACTTCGGCCGAGTAAGGCTGGCTGGTGTCGCCCGCGGTTTTACTGCCCCAGATATCGTGCAGGGTGAACGGCTGGTTTTGCAGGAGCCAGATGCGGTGCCAGTCGATGGTGAGCGTTTCGCGGGTGGGCGCGGTGTTGAGCGCGCAGACGGCCCATTCGCCGTTGGAGAGCGGTTTGGCCCAAATCTCGATGTTTTTGGAAGGTTCGGCGAGCACGCGAACGCCTTGTTTGCCGAGCGGGTCCTGGTTGACGGCGATGGCCTCGCGATTGGTGAGGATGGCGGTGATCTCGGGCGTCATGTGGCGCACGTCGTTGCCCGCCATAAGCGGCGCGGCGAGGATGCACCAGAAGCTGAAGTGCGCGCGCGATTCGGCGAGCGTGAGACCTTCGTTGCCGACCTCGAGCATGTCGGGATCGTTCCAGTGACCCGGCCCGGCGAAAGACGAAAGACCGGTCTGCGGGTCGCCTTGCGTGTGCTGGAGATCGAGGATGCGTTTCCAGCCAATTTCCCAGCCCTTCACGCCGTCGTAAGAATCGTAAATGTCTCCCGTGGTACGCCAGAGATGGCCGACATCTTGGGCCCATTCCCACGGTTTTGCGGTGCCCCATTCGCACATGCTGAGGACGACGGGGCGGCCGGCGGCGTAGAGCGCATCGCGCATCGTGGTGTAAGCTTCGCGGGCATCGCGCGTGCCGGTGGAGCACCAATCGTATTTAAGATAATCGACGCCCCACGCGGCGTAACTGCGCGCGTCCTGATACTCGTGGCCCATGCTGCCGGGATGGCCGCCGCAGGTTTTCGAACCGGCGCAATTGTAGATGCCGAACTTAAATCCGCGCTCGTGCAGATAGTCGGCGAGCGCTTTCAAGCCGCTGGGGAATTTCGCGGGATCGGGCACGAGGTTGCCATCGGCGTCGCGCTCCTTGAGGTGCCAGCAATCGTCGAGCACCACGTACACATAACCGGCGTCGCGCATGCCGCTTTTGATGAGGGCCTCGGCGGTTTCCTTGATGAGCGTTTCGTTGATGTTGCCGGCGAACGTATTCCAGGTGTTCCAACCCATCGGCGGCGTTTGGGCGAGGCCGGGGAATTTCTGCGCGCCGGCCGGTGGTGAGAAGGCGAGCGCGAGGCCGGCGGCGAGGAGCGAACGAAGGGAGTTTTTCATGGGGATAAAAAAGGGGACGCGGCGAGGGTGGCTTGCGCGTTGAAAGGAGGCGCCAGTGTAGCGAACCGAGGCGCGCGGAAAATGAGCGGGCGCGTCGCGATTATGAGATCCTTTTCGCGGCGCCATTGGCGCTGGCGGAGGCGGGGAGAAATAAACCGAGGCTGCGACAGTTTTCCGTCGCGACGAGCAAACCGAGCAACTCCGTGACGATGGCGCCGCGTTGACCGGCGAGCGCGGCCTGACGCGGAACACCCGCAGGCGCGGGCGCGCTGGCGTCGGGCGGAGGCGGCTCGGCGGAGAGCACTTCGCGGCAGGCGCGCAGAGCGTCGTTGGAAACGGGGCTTCCCTCGATCGCGTCGGCGACGGTCTCGAGCGTGACCGTGACCTGCGGCGGAAACGGATCCGGAGCCGCGGCCGGTGCGGGGTCGGGCGATTGTTGGAGACGAAGTGCGACCACGCTGAAGGCGCGCGTGAGGCGCTGATTGCCGTTGGCGAGCGCGGCGGCTTGCTCGAGTCCCGCGCGTTGTTTTTCCGGATCCGCGCTGAGGCGCATGAGGGACGCGAAGACGTTGGCGTTGGCGGCTTCGACACGTTGTTTGGCGCGCACGAGTTCGGGGTCGAAACCACCGCCTTCGCGGCGACGAATGGAGATTAGTTGCCAATAATGAAGATTCGCGCGGATCGCGGCGGCGAGGATGGCGGCGAAGCGCGTGTTTTCCCAGACCGGCCAGAACGCGAACGCGCCCGCGAGCGCGAGCACGGCGCCGAGGGAGTTGGCGGCGAGACGTTCCCACGCGACGGCGGCGGTGAGCGGCTCGTGGCGTCCCGTGAGCAACACCACGAAGATCGTCACGGCGAGCGAGGTGAGCACGGTGTTTCGGCGCAGGAAAAACGCGAAGAAGAACAGGAACACCGTCATCAACGGAATCGTCACCGCTGGCGGCAGGTGCAGTTGCAACAGCCCCACTGCCAGCACCGCGCCGGCGAGCGTGCCCGCCGTGCGATAAAGCGCGCGGTAGCGCGTCGTGCCATAGTCGGGTTGCAGCACCACGACGACGGTGAAGGGCAGCCAATAACTGTGCGCGAGCTCCAGCGCTTCGACGATCACGATGCCGATCATCACGAGCACGGTGACGCGGATCATGAAACGCACGAACACCGGATCGATCGGACGGCGAAGATTCAACGCGGCGCCGAGCGGACGCAGGCTCCACGTGTCGGTATCGGTGAGCTCGAGCGAAAAGGCGGCGCGCTCCGCGGCACGATCGATCGTGGCGCGAAGGGCCGCGTCGGATTCGCGCACGGTTTCGGCCGCGAGCGCGCAGAGTTCGGCGAGATGCGTTTCTCGCGCGTGGTACGCATCGAGTCGCGCGACGAAACCGGAGAACAAGTTTTGCAGACGACGCACGCGCACATCGGCGAGCGCGAGGTGCGCGGGTTGTCGGGAAACGACCGCGAGGGCGACGGTGCGCGCGTGATTGGCGAGCGAAACGAGGATCGGGTGAAACGCCGGTCCGAGCGTCGCCTCGCCGGGGCGCACGGGCGCGGAATCGATCGCGGTGCGCACGGCGCCGACACGCATGCCGAGACGCGCGGCGGTTTGCGTGAGGTGCTCGAGTTTTTTGAGAAATTCTTCCGAGCGACGCGTGCGCGCGGAGGCGAGACCGGCGTAGGTTTTGTCGAGAGCGGTGCGCAGCGCGGCTTCTTTTGCCATCAAGCGCGAGTGGCGCACATCGTCCGCGACGTTGCCGGCGCCGGCTTCGAAGAGTTCGGCCACGGCGATCCACGCTTCGGCGACGGCGGCGCGCAGCGGTTGTTGCGGGCGAAAAAACCACGGGATCACCTGCACTACGATGCCGAGGATCGCGCCACCGAGCGTCCACGCCGCCGCCGTGCCGATGGTTTCCAGCGAGGAAACGCGCGTCACTTGATGTGAAAGCAGAAAAAGCAGCATCGAGGTGACGGCGAGCTGCGGGCCGTTGTCGGCATTGAGATGCCGCCAGAGCACCATCGCGGGTGTGGTCGCCGCTGCGGCGATGAGGGCGAGCGTGAGCGAATCGGCCGTGGCTGCGCCCAAGGCCGCCGTGAACGTGAGCACGAGCGCGGCGCAGGCGAGAATCGCGATGCGCAAACGATAGTCGCCGCGCACATCAAAGAACGTCATCTCTTGCGCGGCGATCGCGGCGAAGGCGAAGGCGGCGGGAGCGCCGATCCATTGCGCGATGAGATTCGCGAGGATGAATGCCGAGACGGCGCGGATGGCGCGGGCGAGATCGGCGCGGAGCGCGAGTGGCGATGTGTTGCCGAGAATTTTTTGTTTCAGTGCGGCGCGCACGATGCGGGCATCATGCGAAGCGAGGGCGGGGCGTCACGCGTTTTGACTCCCCGCCCGAGACCTCATGCGCGCTTTGTCCAACGGCGGCCCACCCACAGCACCGACGCGCCGAGTGCCGCGAGCAGTCCGTAGGTCGAGGGCTCGGGAACGGCGGAGGTTGCTTGTGGCAAGACGAGTTCGAGGCGGTACGCGTCCGACATGCCGTTCAGGAGTTGAGCGTGGCCGTAAATGAACAAACGACCGTCGTCGGTCTCCGAGAAATCCAATGCCTGCAAGAGCACCTCGATGTTGTTTTCCGCGAGCCAGAGCGGATCGACCAGCGCGGTGAGATCGAAGATGCCGCGACCGCGCAGCCAGAGAAACGCGTGCCGTCCTCCGAACTGGACATCCGAGTAGGTGCCGACCGCCAGACCGGAGTCGCTGAGATAATTAATCTGGCTCCAAGAATAGCCATCGCTGACGTCGCCGAAAATGAAGGTGACGAGTTCTTCGCCGGGCGCGGCCGTGTGGTCCCAGATCCACGCGGTTTGGCCCGCACCGACGCCATTCGAGTAGCGCGAGGACCGGCCCGCGACCAATCCCGTCTCGGTGAGGAAGTCGATGGTCGTCCAATGTCTGCCTGTGCTGTCGGTGTGCGCGGCATCGGTGAGCCCCAGGATCGTGGTTTCGTTACCGTCGTAGAACCAGCCGAGTTCCCCTTGCGAGAAGCTGACGAGCCCGGCGACTTGCGCAGATTCGTTGAGATGCAGAACGTCGGGCGTGGCGCTGCCGGGGAGGGTTTGCGGACTGATGATCTTGGTGGATTGTCCATCGTATAACCACGCGACCCTGCTGTAGGCGTTATCGGTATTATAGTAGCTCGAGATCCCGGCGACATGACCCGTCTCGTTGCGGAGTTGGGGCGACGTTTGATACATCGAGTTGGTTTGGATGTCCGCGGGCTTGTCGGGCGTGATGTCGGTGGTGACGCCGTTATGATAGAGCCAGCTCTGCGAACCGGCGAAAACCGGGCCCGAATAAACATAACTGCTGCCAACGACCATGCCGGTTTCATTGAGATCGCTGACGTAGCTGTTGCGCTGTCCGGTCTCGGAATTGATAAATTCGTCGCCGGTGAGACCCACGAGGAAGGTCGAGTTTCCGTCGAACATCCACGTGCTGTACGAGTAGGCGCTCTCGCTTGGGAAGGGCGGTGGCAGGGTGTCGTCGTAACGCTCGGAACGCCCGATCACCTGACCGGCGTTGTTGATGTGGCTGGCGATGCTGTGACGATAGCCGTTTTCGCGGACAAATTCCCGGCCGGCGGGACTGATGACGCGCGTGGTTTCGCCGTCATAAAACCAAGTCGCCAGACCGCTCGGGTACTCGCCATCGAAGACGATGGAATGGCCCACGACTTGTCCCACTTGGTTCAGCTGCGCGGAGTTGAAATCAGGGATGAAGAACTGTGTTCCCAGAGAAGGATTCCCGTGACGGAAACCATCGCTGCGCGTGAACTCCGGAGAAGTCGGACTGATTTCCTTCGTTGAAACGCCATCGTACAACCAGATCGCATCCCCCGGCGCGAAAGTCCCTTCGATATATTGAGCCGCGAAGCCGATGACATGGCCGGCGTTGTTGATTTCAAGCGGTTCGCTCCACCGACTGCCGTTGGAGGAAATGAACTCCTCGGTGAGAAGACTGATGTTGCGCGTGGTGTTGCCGTCGAAGAGCCATGCGGCCCGGTCTGTGTGGCCCACCTGCGTGATGGATCGATAACCGGTCACCTGGCCGGAGTCATTGATGTCGATGATTTGGTTTCTGCCCGAGGGGAGCCCGATCCGTTCGAGACTCACGGGCGTGATTTCGGCAGAGGCGAGAGGCACAAGCGAAGTAAAAGCGGCGGTGGCCGCGAGCGGGCGCAAACCCGCGCTGCGAAGAAGCGATGTCGTTTTCATAAGGCGGGCGTCCCGGTCGCCGGGACGCGGTTACGTATGATGCGCCTTATGTCGGGCAAACGGGGCCGCGGGTTTTTCGGAAAAAACCACGCACAGAATGCCTAATGCAGCACAGGGAGTCTGTAGTTGAAAATCAACTACACGTACACGCCGCCGCCGAGAAGCCGCTCGCCATGGTAGATTGCAAGGATCTGGCCCGACGCGAGGCCGCGCTGAGGCGTGGAGAAACGAACGCGCGCCGTCGTCGCCTGTGTTTCGCCCGGTCCGGGCGCGTCGGGGATGAACTCGATCGGAACGCGCGGATCGCGATACCGCACCCGGCCTTCGAGCGGGCGCGGTTCGGTGATGGGCGGGCAATTCCACGAAACCGAATGTACCCGAGCTTCGGATACAAAAAGCCCGGGCGCTTCGGCGCCGTCGAACGCCACGAGCAGCGCGCGGTCCGCGGAGCGTTTGCCGACGACGACGTAGGCTTTGTTGTCGGTGTTGGACGGAATGCCGATGCCCTTGCGCTGGCCGAGGGTGAAGTAGTGCAGTCCGCGATGTTCGCCGAGCACGCGGCCGTCGTCGGCGCGGATGATGGGACCGGGTTCGTCGGGCACGTATTGGCGGAGGAAATCCTGCATCTTCACTTCCCCGATGAAGCAGATGCCCTGGCTGTCTTTTTTGTCCGCGGTGACGAGCCCCGCTTCGCGCGCGAGCGAGCGAAGCTCCGGTTTGGGCAGATGGCCGATGGGGAAACGCGCGTCGGCGAGCTGTTCCTGCGAAAGCAAGGTGAGGAAATACGATTGGTCTTTGTTTTTGTCCGCGCCTTCGAGCAGCGACCAAGTGCCGTCGGGATTTTGTTCGCGACGCGCGTAGTGACCGGTGGCGACCGCGGAGAAACCATGGTCGCGCGCCCAGGCGCGAAACACGCCGAACTTGATCTCGCGATTGCACATGATGTCGGGATTCGGCGTGAGTCCGCGCCGATAACCATCGAGCAGATAATCCACGATGCGCTCGCGATAATCGCGCATGAGATTCACCACATGAAACTCGATGCCGAGGCGATCGGCGACCGCGCGCGCGTCTTCGATGTCCTGCATCCACGGGCAATTGCCGATGATGTTGTCCTCGTTGATCCAGTTTTTCATGTACGCGCCGACGATGTCGTAGCCCTGCCGTTTGAGCAGAAGGGCGGCGACCGAGCTGTCGACGCCGCCGGAGAGGGCGACGAGGATCTTTTCGCGAGTGGACATTCCGCTGAAAACACGGGCGCGACGCGCGCTCGTCAACCGATCGTAACAGTGCCGGCCTTTACTCGCGTGTGAGGATCGCGCAAGGTGCGCCCATGAGAATGCGTTACCTCCTTCCGGCTTTTCTCGTGTGGGTTTCTCCCGCCCTGGCGCAATTCGGTGTTGCGGTCTCCGCGCCGCAACGACCGATCCCTGCCGTCGAACACGTGTTGATCATCAGCATCGACGGATTGCGTCCCGATCGCGCGTTGTGGGCGGACATGCCGGTGCTGCGGTCGATGGCGAAAAATGGCGCGTACACATTCTGGGCGCGCACGACGGCGGTTTCGATCACGCTGCCTTCGCACACGAGCATGCTCACGGGCGTGACACCGCGGAAACACGGCGTCGAGTGGAACAGCGATCTGCCGTTAAACGAACCCGTCTATCCGCGCGTGCCGACGGTTTTTGAACTCGCGAAAAACGCCGGCTACACGACGGCGCTCATCGCGGGAAAATCGAAATTCTCCACACTCGCGAAGCCGGGCACCGTCACCTGGACCGCGATTCCCGAAGCGAAAAACTCCAGCGGTTCGCACGCGACGGTCACGGCCGCGGCCGCGCGCATCATCGAAGAACACAAGCCGGCGTTGATCGTGGTGCACTACAACGAAGTGGATTCCACGGGACATAAGTACGGCTGGGGCTCTGCGGAGCAATTTGCGAAGATCGAAGAAACGGATCGCGAACTCGGGCATTTGTTGGAAGCGCTCGATCGCGCTGGTATCCGAAATTCCACGACCATCATCGTCTCGGCCGATCACGGTGGCGCAGGACGCACGCACGGACCGGACGATGCGCGCAGTCGTCACATCCCATGGATCGCGAGTGGCGCCGGCGTGGTGAAAGGCATCGATCTCACGCAGGACGCCGACCTGCAGGTGGACACGGAAGACACCTGCGTGACCGCGTGCTGGCTGCTCGGTCTGCCGCTGTTGCCGTATTTCGACGGCAAACCAGTTTTGTCGGCCTTCGACATTCCGTAGGGCTGGCGGCACTACACGCGCGTGAGGTGAGTAACCGTTTTGTTTCGCGCGCGTTGCCGGCGAAAACCTTTGCGCGACTTTAGCCCTTGTCCGCGAGCTGGCATGCCGGATGATAGCGGACCGCTACGATGTCTTCCCGCGAAAAAAAAATCGCTCATGCTTGGCTGGAATCTCCGACCGACGGCGTGATCGAGCTCGTGCACGATTGGCGGGCCCGACACCCCCCGCCGCTCGTGCTGTCCGGCCCGGATGCGCCGCGCTTCGCCACGCTCACGAAAGTGCCCGATTATGTGTACGGGGCGACGAGCGCTTATTTCGTCAACAAGCAGGGCGAGATTTTCTTTTTTCTGAAAATCAAAGATCATCCCGGCCTCTTGGAGACCGACGTGTATCTCGCGGCAGATTTTAATGGCTGGGGCGACGCGGTGGGACAGGATGCGTGGCGTTTGCGACGCACGACGCTCGCGGGCGACGATGTGTTGCTGTTAAACGGCGCGGCAGAGCGTTTTTTCGCGCACCCGCCGATGCGCTTCAAATTTGTGACCGGCGATCACCGCTGGCTCGAAGTGCCGGCGACCGCGCCGAACGCCGCGCGCGATGAAGGCGGGAATGTGAACTACCGGATCGATTCGCATCGCACGGGGCAGCATCTGTTCGCGTTCACGTTGCCGACGCCCGCGGATTTGTCCGCCGGGTGGACGGTGTCGTGGCAGGGCGGGGAAGGTGTGCCGCTGCGACCGGGCGCGTTTTTTTATCGTCTCGAATCGCGCGCAAAACTCGGCGCGCTGGTGAACGGCAACGAAACGGTTTTCCGCTTGTTCGCGCCGCGTGCGCGTCGCGTCGATTTGTGCGTGTGCGCCCGGCTCGAGGATCAAGCGACACCGCATCGTTATGCGATGACGAAGCGCGCGGATCACACATGGGACGTCACGCTCACGCAGAATCTGCACGGCTGGTTTTATTGGTATCTCGTCGATGGACCCAACGACGCATTTGGGCATTTCGATCCGACGATGCGCGTGCTCGATCCGTATGCGCTCGCGACGGTGAGTCGTCACGGTCCGGGCATCGTGGTGGACCGCAGCACGCTCGCGCCGGCCGATCGGAGTTTTGCGACGCCGGCTTGGCAGGATCTCGTGATCGCGGAAGCGCATGTGCGTGATCTGACCACGCACGCGCCGGTCAAGCTGAAGCCGGACGAACGCCTCGGTTTCACGGGCCTGCGCAAGTGGGTGGAAAGCCCCGAATTTTACCTGCACCACCTCGGCGTGAACGCGGTGGAGTTGCAGCCGATCCAAGAGGCGGACAACCGCAACCGCGACGATTATCAATGGGGCTACATGACCGCGAACTACTTCGCGCCCGCGAGTGCGTTCTCGCTGCAGCCGGAGAAGGCCTCGGGCATCCGCGAGTTTCAGGATTTGGTGGCGGCGTTTCACCGGCGCGGCATGGCGGTGATTCTCGACGTGGTATACAACCACGTGGGCGAGCCCGCGCATCTGTTGTTTGTCGACAAACTGTACTATTTCGAAGTCGAGCCCGACGGGAAACTTTCCAACTGGAGCGGCTGCGGCAACGACCTGCGCGCATCGTCGGCGATGGCGCTGCGACTGATCATCGATAGCTGCGTGCATTTGATCGAGACCTTCGGCGTCGATGGTTTCCGTTTCGATCTCGCGGATCTCGTCGGGCTCGAACCGCTCAAGCAGATCGAGAAAGCCCTCAAGCGCGTGAAGCCCGACGTGATCCTGATCGCGGAGCCGTGGAGTTTTCGCGGACACATCGGCGGCGCGTTGCGCGACACCGGCTGGGCGTCGTGGAACGATGGATACAGAAACTTCGTGCGCGATTTCGTGCGCGGCGGCGGCACGCGCGAAGGCTACGAATATTTTCTCAAAGGCTCGCCCTGGCACTACGCGAAATGGCCCGCGCAAACGGTGAATTACACGGAATCGCACGACGACCGCACGTGGATCGACGTGATCACGGAAAATCCCGACGGCAATGGCCACTCGCCCACAGCCAACGACCGCCGGCGCACGCATCTGATGGCGGCGATTTTGTTTTCCTCGATCGGCATTCCGATGATTTCGGCGGGGCAGGACTTTCTCCGCTCGAAACAAGGCGTGAACAACACCTACCTGCGCGGCGATCTCAACGCGCTGGATTACCGTCGCATCTTCCGCTTTCCCTCCTCGCACGCGTATTTTGCGGATTGGATCGCGTTTCGCCGCTCGGAAGCAGGCGCGCTGCTGCGGCTCTATTCGCGTCCGCCGGACCGGTATTTTCGTTTCTTCTTCGCCCCCGATTCGACCGCCGCGGCAACGGTTTATAATGCCGATCACACACATGGTCCGCATCGTTTGCTCTTCGCGGTGAACCCGACTCAGCAAGACGTGTTCATCCCGATCGGCGCCGAGCTCGCGTCCGGTCGTTGGCGGCAACTCGCCGACCACGAACAGTTTTTCCTTTCCGCGCCGCCGCGGCACGCCGAGCCGGTCGAAGCGGAGCTGTTTGTACCGGCGCTCGGTTGCGGTTTATGGATCGAAAGTTGAGGAAAATGCGCTTCGCCGCGCCTAACTCCGAGGTGCGGCGGGGTGATCTTCGTGCAGAATTTGGCATCTGCTGCGCATGTTTGACGCGAAACCGCCAAAACCCTTGCCAATCCCCCGGTCTGGGCATTTCACTGACGTTCCCGCGTCGCAGGATGCGGCTAACACTCACTCAGCAAATAACCCAACCTACTGTAGAAATCGGAGTCTCCCATGGCAGTTAAAGTTGCTATCAATGGTTTCGGCCGCATCGGCCGCCTCGTCTTCCGCGCTCTCGTTGAGCAAGGCCTCCTCGGTACCACGCTCGACGTTGTCGCGGTCGGCGACATCGTCCCGGCGGACAATCTCGCTTACCTGCTCAAGTACGACTCTACGCAGGGCAAGTTCCAGGGCACCGTCAGCTCCAAGAAGTCGGCCGCCGACAAGGCCGAAGACGACGTGCTCGTGGTCAACGGCAAGGATATCCTCGTCGTTTCCGCCAAGACGCCCGCCGATCTGCCGTGGGCCAAACTGGGTGTCGATCTCGTGATCGAATCCACCGGTCTCTTCACCGACGCCGAAAAGGCCAAGGGCCACCTCGCCGCCGGTGCCAAGAAGGTCATCATCTCCGCTCCGGCGAAGGGTGAAGACATCACCGTCGTCATGGGCGTGAACGACGACAAGCTCGACCTCGCCAAGCACAACATCATCTCCAACGCCTCCTGCA
>ENA-UOVV01000166-UOVV01000166.1-compost-metagenome-genome-assembly--contig:-NODE-166-length-98337-cov-10.973027_pt1 | contig 98337 bp, 71 predicted proteins | sample MGYA00238155_ERZ761577 | MGnify/ENA primary metagenome ERZ761577 (study PRJEB28898, sample SAMN06268775) | compost metagenome | isolation source: Emeryville, CA | place: USA:Emeryville, CA | collected...
AAACGGTTGGTGTCGCGGAAAAAATAATGAGGATCGCGCAGCAAACTGTACGAAAGAAACTGGTTCTAGAAATCCCTTTTTCAATGGATTTTATCTTTTCGGATAGAAAATACATGAGCGTGATGCTTAAAGTTAGTAACAGATAAAAATTAAAAGGTTATTCGACCGTAAAAGGATTTAGGACCGAATTAAGGTCTAGTAAACCTGCTCCTTGCAGCTTTGGTGTGTATTTAAAGTTGGTTTACAGAAGCAGAAGATGATCTCTTCGATAGAATGGTGGGATTTAACAGAGAACCGAAGACCCGTGAAGATAAATATAACCGAAAAAAGTAGCGTGATCGGTTGCCAATTTTTTTTAATGTAGGAATGAGGGGGTTGTCCGTGAAAATAGAGAGACAAAAAAAATCGGTTCACCTTGCAGATGAACCGATTGGATTTTGGCAAATTTTTTCATTTGATCCGACAAACCCGTTTGTCGGATCAAATGTTTGGAGTTATCGACCGCGATTAGTTTTTCAACACTTTATGGGTCGTTACGCGTCCGCCCGTGTGGGTTAGGACCACCATATAGATACCTGCTGGTAAATGGCGTACGTTGATTTCGGATGCAAAGTCAGAAGTAGTTTGGTAAACGACCTGACCACTCGCTGACAACATCTGAATTCGCTCGACATTTTTCAAGTCACGAATATTGAGTCGGATTTTGTCGACGGCTGGGTTAGGTGAAACGGTTACTTCTGCCAGATTCAGGTTGAACATCAGGCTTTTCACATCACTGTAGGCAAAGCTGCCATCTTGATCTACCATTCTCAGGCGGTAATAATTTACCCCATCTGCTGGACTTTCGTCACTGTAATGGTATTTAGAGGGGATTCCCGCTGCGGTGACATTGGTGAGACGATGCCAGTTTTTACCTTCGAAACTGCGTTCCACCTCAAAGTGACTGAACTTAACCTCTTCCGTGGTCTCCCAAGAAAGATGGGCTTGGGTTCCTTCACGTGAAAGATTGAAGTTACGCAATTGGACAGGTAGTGGATCGGCCGTGTTTACCGAAATATAGATGGTGGCCGTAGCGCAGGTATCACCCGTTGCACATGCCTGGTATACAAATGCATCTGTACCATTGAAATTGGCCTGCGACTGATAGGTGAAGCTACCATCAGCGTTGATGGAAATCGTTCCGTTGTTAGCGAAAAGCGCCGCGATTCTTCCACCTGGGTTATCGAGGGTGGAAGCGGTGAGCGGACCACCGTCGAGGGAAATATCGTTCCCAAGGATGCCAGGAGCCGAGATATTAAATTCCACACCTGCTTTGGTTTGGTAATAATCGTCGGTTGCAGCTACCCCTATCGTGCCCAATGGGTAAACATGGACTACTACATCGGCTATTCCACACTGATCAGACGGGGTTTCACATGCACTGTACTGGAATTCGACTTTACCAAAGAAGTCTGCCGCAGGAGTGAATATGATATTATTCCCTACAATCTCAACGCTACCCTGTTCAGCAGGCGGTGGGGTCACGATGGTGATATTTCCTAGGGTACCCCCTTCATTGCCAGGTTTGTCATTTTCTAAAACCGGAATGGTTACAGGGGTTTGACCGACCGTCGATGCAATATCGGTGTTGATAACCGGCGGATTATCTAGTTCATCCGGATCTGTGACGGTTATAGTTAGATAATTGAAATCACAGAATGTAGTGTCCGGCAAGGTGTTGCAGTAATTCACGATAAAATGGAAACGGCCTACTGTAGTAGGAAGGAACGTATAAGTACCATCTGATTGAAGTACGGGCATATCCGAACTTGGATTGGTATATCCGCTTCTTACTGCCACACTGGTGTAAGTAACATTATCTGTTGGGCCAACGACATCGTTAGTGCTTACATCGCCCTCAACTTCAATTCCTACATAAGCTACATTGATATCCGGATTTGATTTCACACAGTTGAGGGAACCTCCGCTGGACGAGAACCGAGTATCGACATAGGCACCGTAGACGTCAATTTGATTAAAAACGTCGGCTTTTACTAACGATACCGTCGAAATTACGATTTCATTAAATGGTTTTGATGTGATAAAACCTAAATTATAGCGATTCGCACCTGGCCCCAAAATGGGTATATTAAGGAGTTCGAGATCAATGAGATTTGCACTGATGGATGATTCTTGATACTGTCCATTCAGGTAAGTACTGATTACAACGGCATCCAATAGGTCGAGTTCAACGAGTGATGGATGGGTTACGATCGTAAAACCTGCTATGGTACCTTTAGGATAGACATGCAGTGCATCAACCACAGACAAAGAAGTGGAACCTGCAACGTTTGCATCGGTGGTCAATCTAGCAAAATCGTCGGTATCACTCGATACAACATTCCAGGCATCTTTAACTCCACCCAGTGCTCCTAAAACGCCCGATACCCCCGTTCTTTCAGGATTGATGTATGCGGGGAAGTTGGGTTGCGTCAAATAATAGCTCGTACCACATGCAATAACAGATCCACAGCTTTTCGAGACGATAGCATTGTAGATTCGGGTCGTTCCAAGTGCTAATGCCAGTGTACCCCCAAAAGTTATTTGCACCTCATCAAAATCTTCTTCCGCTACGATTCCAATAATATTTCTATTGAACCCATCATCTAAAATGGAGCTGTTGACCCCAAGAATTAAACCGGGACTTGTGGAAGTCTGTACGAGTGTACCTTCTCTATATAAGGTAATAGTTACATCGTTTAGAAGATCAGCATCCAGAATAGAGGCAGTACCGATTTCAAAACCGGCAAATGACTTAGCCGGATATACTTCCAACGCATTGGCTACTGAAACACTAGCATCCGCAGTAACACCACCCGTTAATATAAGCGTTGCATAAGTAGTGGGATCCTCATCCAACACATTTTCAGTATTGCTTAAACTACAAGCTGCACATGCAGTACCCTCGATTCCAGAATTAATTGAATTAATAAATACCGGATTATTCGGGGTAGAAATTCGTGTTAAAGTGTTACAGTCGAGATCGTCAGTACTCAAGCAAAACTCCCGAACAACCGCTCCATAAATCCGGGTTTCAGATAAGTCAATACTTGCAAAATCACTAATTGTTAAACGAATTTCGTCGAAATCGCTGCTGGTTTTAAAACCAATTATTTGCCTACCATTTCCATTCAGGATAGAAGTAGAAAGCGAAACTAATTGTGACCCTTCAAACTCTTCTACCGGTGTGTCTGAGCCATCGATATGGGTAGATATTTTAATTTTATCATTAATCGAAAGACCGATCAGGCCTACCGTTTCAATATCAAAACCGGCGAAGGTGCCACCTGTAAATTTATTACCTACTTTTTTTACCGAGACACTTGCCCCTCCAAAGGCGTCTACACTGGAATTTAACGTAGCGTAGTTTGTAGTAACGGGATCTACTATATTATTCAGATTTGTAAAAGTAGCACCGATAATATCTAAATCAACCAAGCCAGATTTTTCTGCATCGACATAGACAGGGTAATCCTGATGGGTGAGGTAAGTAAGTGTATTACAGTCGAATGGTGATCCCTCACAAAATCTTTGGAATACAGCCCTATAGACCGACGTATTACCTAAGGCATTAACCGTACCGGTACTTAATATTAATTGAACTTCATCAAATTCTTTGGCCGTGATAAATCCTATCGTAAAGCGCTCATTATTCGACAGTAAGCCCAAGCTCGCCAGTAAATTATTTCCGGATTTACTTTCAACTTCTGTATTATTTAAAAATGTTTTAATGGTGATAGTACTAAGTATCCCCACATCAAGTGAAAGTAGTTTTGACGAACCTATGTCAAACCCAACGAAAATGGAGTCTCTTTCATCATCCCCAGGATTTATATCCTTTGAATAGGAGCCGGCATAACTTTTTACCGAAACAAAGGCAGTTCCCGCTACATTAACTACGGCATTTATACTTGCTGCAGTATTCGGATCATTGTCAATTATGGCTTCTAAATTGGAGACATTACTACCCAAATTAATACCGGTAACTCCTGTCCGATTATAATTGATACTTACCGGGAACGTCGGTTCACCAAATGTATTTGGTAGGTTACAGGCAATATTTTCCAGCGGTACTTCTTCGTATTTTTTTACAACGGCATAATAAACATATTGAGTAGCTAACCCATTGACATCAAAATTCACCCGGATTCTATTAAAATCGCCCGTAGGATGAAAACCGACCAACGTTTTTTGACTGCCTAGTAGAGATAGTCCTAAAAGTTGGGAGTTTGGTACAACATATGGGCTTCCTACTTGGGTACCACCGTTATAGGCCGTGAGTGTAATGGTAGTGGAACTAATTATACTGGCATTCCCAATTACAAAGCCGGCAAAGGAACCAGCAGGATATATTTGACCACCTGTTGCGTTATTATCTCTTACTTCAATATAGGCATTTCCACCCAAAACTGTACCAAAATTAGCAGCATTTAATGTATCTTCATCAGTAACGTCAGTGATATTATTAAAACCTCCTAAACCGGCATTCGTGTGTACGGAAAGGTTATCAAATCCATTAGCATCTGTCAACGCAATGCCAGTATTAGGTATTAAATTACTAGCCTGACTAAAAGCCATTGCGGTCGCTCCGAGTACAAGTAATATGCTTCGTAGGGCTCCATAAAAAGTCCTTCGTATGACTTTTTTCTTGTAGAAATCTAAAGTGTTCATATAAGTGTAGTTTTTAATTTTTAAACCATAAAACCAACCAGTAGAGTACTTATGGCTAATCAAGAATAAGGTAGGAGAATAACCGATGAGATTTGATTTGCCCCAAGCCTTAATCAAATAAGGAATCAGCCTGCAATAGTGTCACTCAGGCTAAGTGTTTTTTAGCTTGCGGTATCGATGAAAGGTTGAATACAAATTTTGCATAACTAATAGGAATTAAATGGTAAGTAAAAAAATTGACTCATGGGTAGGCGTGTGTGTCCCTGCCCCGGTAAATGCCAATGATCCCGGATCGTAGAAATCCAAGGAAAATGAAGGGTCTATACGTTATCTGAACCTATTTAAAAAAATAAACAGGATTCAAAGTCAATACGACGCCTTATAGCTGATTGTGCTGGTTATATCGTTGTTTCGTATATCTAACTTAAGTAACAGTTCTGAACTAAAATACATCGTTAAAGCCATGCGAAACCTATGGGTAATTTATCCAAACCACACCATCCGTTCCGCTTTTCTTAAACTATGACTGGGGGGGATCATATCCACCGTTGGATTCCCTTTGGAAACCCTGAAACACTGATTTTTTCTCTATTAGAGAAGCAATATAGAGCTATGTCTTACACCAATTAATCGTATAAAAAGAGCTACAATACGTTGAGTAAGTAGTTGAGTGATGCTTCATAGTAAACCGGTTTAAAGGTTAATTCCTAAGTATAACCATTATCGTTAGAACTGACTATAGTTAAACGTTGTTAGGATGATTTATTCCTGCGCATAAATATAGAGAAATTTTATAATCATTAAAAAAAAACAAGTATACGTTATAAAATTTTGATAAAATCCTACCAATTACTATCGAATGGATCCTATCACGAAACGTATATATTCAAGCTTTTCCCAGACTTGGTCTTCTCAAAGCGCGTCCAATTCTTCCACGGTAAATGCCTTTTCCCGGCCAGCATAACGTTTGCGTATGGCGTCCACCTCTTGTGTGGTGACCACTCCCGCATCGTTCTGCCAAGAGGCACGTATATAGCTTAAGAGTTCCGCAATTTGCTCGTTGGTAATCGATGCGTCGAATCCGATGCCCGGCATGTCGGCACTAATTTCAGGTGCTTGATAAACATAGTTGTTCACTTTCACTGGCCCCGTTAAGCCGTAAAGTACGATCGAAATCAGCACCTTTTTGTTGCCCGTAACCCATTCCGATTGATTGAGGGGTGGAGCTAGGCTTTTCACCCCGTTTCCGTCCATACCATGACAGGTCTGGCAAAAGGTATTGTAGATTTCTGCCCCAGCAGGATATTTTTTAGCTAAGGCAATTTGTTTATACGCTTCTTTCTCACGCTCTGCGGTCTCCATCGCCGTTTTGAGCTGCTTTACGATAACCGACCCGGTGTCTAATTGGTTTTCAACCTGCGATAGAAATTCAGATTCCCGGTGATGTAAATTGCTAACAATTGCAGCAGCTACATAGGGGTTGTCGGGCTGCTTTTGCGCAAGTTTCTGCCAAAGGGTCCAAGAAGCTTCTACGTCGAAAGGGGTTAGGTATTGGGCGCAATAGGCGATGTAGGGAAAAGTTATTGTGTCATTTTTATCCAGGTACCGGTTCCAAATTTCCAGGAACTTTAAATGGTTGTCAGTCTGTAATATTGAAGGCGTTAGCCCGAAGGCTAGTTCTTTCATACGGTAGGTGGGTTTTTCGTAAAGTTTGATCACATCTTCTGCGGTCAAAACACCTAAGCCTTCTAGGGTCCAATATGCGTGGGTCAAAGCGGTTCCATCCTGCGTTTCGGATAACAATTTTCGAATAAGTGGTACGGCCGATAAATCCTTAGAATCGACGATTTTTTGTTGAGCAAAATCGCGAATCCAACCGTTGGGATGCTTTAACAGTCCCACCCATTCCTCCAGAGATTTATTCGATAGCTTTATTTCAGAACGTGCGCTTCCTTTGGGTACCACTTTGTAAATGCGGCCTCCGGTTAGGGGATTTGTTAACGATCTTTCTTCGATTTCACTTCGTAGGTAGGGGGTTAGGTAGGTTTTATGTTGAATGATGCCCCGGTACATATCGACAATGTAAAGGGCTCCTTCCGGACTATTCCGGAGTTCAACGGGGCGGAAACGCTCGTCGGTACTGGCCAGAAATTCTCTATTATCATAAGCTTGCCGACCTTTTGTTAAATAGCCGTCGTCGCTAATGATATTACGTTTGATCAGGTTGGCTGAGGGTTCGGGAACAAATACATTGTTTTGAAATTCGTCACTGAACAAATCACCACGATAGACCAGGGGGCCGCAAGCTGCCGTGAAATTTATAAGGCGAAGGCTATCATCCAACATGCCTTCTCTATATCCTCGATTAATACCGGGGGTTGGCCGGGCGGGATATACACGGTTACTTGCGACGATTCGTGCATTGTAACCGGCAACATTTTTTAAATTGGGGTTCCAATGACCAAAACCGGGTAAGAAATAGTCGCCCAATACATTCGCGGAGTTATGGTTGTAGTACAAGCGCCCCCGGTTGTCTTGTGAGATTCCCCATTGTCCTCGAAAATGGGTTGGTTCTATCAGCCATTCTTGACCGACCTTCTTATAGCGTTTTCTCGATTTGGCATTGTAAATCCAATTATCAATTCCTCTTAATAGGCCATTGGGTTGATGTTCTACATTTCCACCCACGGCATAGGTCGAATCCACCAACATTTTTTCGGCAGGTCGATCATTTTGGATCGTGTAATACCATAGATAAGGGGGTTCTGCTACCAATAGACCGTTTTCGACGAAACAAATGGATCGAGGTAAACGAAGCGAATCCAGGAAAACCGTCCGTTTGTCCATAAGTCCGTCCCCGTCTGTGTCTTCCAAGATGACAATTTTCCCATTGGGTTCGTCCTCGCCAGTACCCAAGACATCGGGCATATAACCCACCATTTCGGTCACCCACAACCGCCCTCGGTCATCAAATAATAGGTTTACCGGAGTTTGGACAAAGGGCTCTGCAGCGACCAATTTAACTTCAAATTGGTCGTCTACCTGGAAATGCGACAAAGACTGCTCTGGTGATACGAAAGGGGAGGTTTTAAATTCCTTCATCCAGGGGATATCTGGTTTTACATAACCTTCGCCCCCCTTTGTAATCGTTTTTGAATCGGTCGTCGTTAATGTCTTACAATAGTAAAAGGTAAACGACATTAACACGATTAGGCTGGAAATACGCGCAAATTTCACCACCAATTATCACTAGTAATTTTTATGGATCAGAGGAATTGGCTTAAACCCTTTCGCTCTGATCTTTTTTATATAATTATCTTTCGGCTAATACTTCCTCTACAGGCTTCATTTTGTGGGTCAATAATTGAATAATTCCCCATGCGAAGAAGTAGGATAATCCACAAATGGTAAACAATATATTATACCCTGCTCCTATGTTTCCGATCAGTTTATAATGATCCAATAGCACCCCAACGAGCAGCGGGAAGGCTGTTGAGCCTAATGAACCCGCCATTCCGCCAATACCCACGACCGAGCTAACTGAATCCTTAGGAATAATGTCAGATACGACGGTGAAAATATTGGTACTCCAAGCTTGGTGAGCTGCTGCCACCAAACTGATTAATAGAACGACTACCCAAATATTAGTAGCAAAGCGAACGAGTAGAATACTTAATACCGTAATTGCTACCATGAGAAGTACAAATTTCCGAGCTTTTAGCGCCGGCCAACCTTTTTTAATTAGGTAGGAAGAGAGGTAGCCTCCCGCAATACTGCCCACGGTGGTAAAGGTATAAACGATCGCCAGGTGTATACTCGGCTTGCTGAGGTCTAAATTGAAGGTTGAAGCAAAATAGGAGGGAAGCCAGAAAAGGAAAAACCACCAGATTGGATCGGTGAAAAACTTACCAACGATAAATACCCAAGTTTGGCGTAACCCCAGCAATTTTGTCCATTTGATTTTCTTCTCGGGAGCTGCTGGTTGGGCTTCTTCATTTTCTTTATCGCTGTGAATGTAATTAAACTCAGCTTGAGTTAATCGTTTTTGCTTGGTGGGGATTTCGTAATAAATCCACCAAATGATCAACCAGATGAAGCCTAGGGCACCCGTAATAATGAACGCCTCCTTCCAGCCGAAAGCTCCCAACAGCCATGGAATAAGTATGGGAGCAATGATAGGTCCAATGCTGGTTCCTGAATTAAATATCCCTGTGGCGAGGCCTCTTTCTTTCTGAGGGAACCATTCGGCTATAACTTTTACGGCAGCGGGGAAGTTTCCGGCTTCACTTATCCCTAATAAACCCCGAAAGATGGTAAAACCGAAAGTGGATTTTGCGGCTGCATGCAACATGGCGGCAATACTCCATACGGTTACCGAAAGGGCATAGCCAATTTTGGAACCCAGTCGGTCGATGAAATTCCCGAATACCAAAAAACCGATGGCATAACAGAGTGAAAAGGCCATCACGATTTGACCATAGTCCGTTTCGGTCCAGTTAAACTCAACTTCCAATGTGGGTTTAAGAAACCCGATGATTTGGCGGTCGATGTAATTAATCGTGGTTGCAAAGAACAAAAGTCCGCACACAAACCAGCGGTACTTACCAGTTTTCGAAGAGTTTGTCATCATTAAAGATTAATGGTAAAAGCACTTAAAATTTGAGTCATCAGTGGATGAACCGTGGGAGTTAAATTTCAAATATTCCCCCAAACTAATTCATTTTATCCAATTGGATTGAATTTTAAGTGACATTTTGTGTCGGTAAGACACAATTTTGACCTAGAAAGAGCCATTTTTAACAAATATTAAAACTTCGGTCTTCCCTATTGAACTCAACGAGTCCCTAGCGTAACCCCAGATAGGGAAGCCAATTGTCGTGGGAAATGCCAGAATAATCACGAATGAACATTAGAAAGTTGGGTTTAAAGGGTTTCTGGCGGAGGTACATGCCTGCTTCTTCTGGGGTTTGGTCTCCTTTGATAGAATTGCATCGTTGGCAGGCTGTGACCAGGTTGTCCCAATGGCTTTTACCACCCTTGGATTTAGGAATGACATGATCGAGGGTCAAGTGCTCTCTAGCCCCACAATATTGACATGTGCCGTGATCCCTTTTAAAAATATTTTGACGGTTCATCACCACACTTTTATAGGGGCGATGGACATATTTATAGAGCCGAATGACCGTTGGATAGTGGTAGGTTTTCGAAATAGAGCGGAGAAGTCGATCCTGCGCATGCGCGATCAATTCTGCCTTATTCAAATAGATTAACAAAAAGGCATTCGGGACCGAACAGATATTAAATGCACTATAATCCTGATTCAATACTAACACTTTCGAACTCATAGGACATCAAGGATTTAGTTTCTCAAAATTAGGAATTTTATTTGACGTCCCTTTAAATGTCCTATGAAAAATGAAATTATTCTTAGGTTAGCAGTTTAAAAATTGGTTCAACTAGAAGCGGAATAGGTGTTAATAATCTCGGCGGTCTGCTTCTCTTTTGATGTCTCTTTCCTTAATTGTTTCTCGCTTGTCGTAAAGTTTTTTTCCTTTCGCCAGCGCAATTTCCACTTTAGCCAACCCTTTTTCGCTATTGAAAATGCGTATGGGGATAATGGTCAGTCCCTGATCTTTCAGTTTTCCTGCCAATTTTTTCAACTCTCTTTTATGAAGTAAGAGCTTCCGATCCCTTAAAGGGTTATGGTTGTAGTGGGTCCCTTCACTATAAGGAGATATATGGAGGTTTCGAATATACAATTCATCGTCATGGATAAGGCAATAGGCATCTTGGATGTTGACCTTTCCCTCTCGTATCGATTTAATTTCCGTACCGGTGAGTACGATTCCGGCTACGTATTTGTCGAGGAAAAAGTACTCAAAACCGGCGCGCCGATTGACAATATTGAAATTTTTAGAAATCTTTTCCGGCATGGTGTTACCTAACAAAAAATCATTTTTTCATTGGCATAGGTATGATTAGGTGGATTCCGAGCAGGATTCCCAGGCAAGCCGGAAAATGGAATGAACCCTACCGAATCATTTCCAGCAATGAAGTAAGTTTACTTTTCAATTCTTTACGATCTACGATAAAATCCAGGAAGCCATGTTCGAGCACAAACTCTGCTTTTTGGAATCCTTTAGGTAGATCTTTGCCTATGGTTTCCCGGATCACCCGAGGGCCAGCAAATCCGATTAAAGCACCGGGCTCGGCAATATTGAAGTCACCCAGCATCGCATAAGAAGCTGTGACGCCCCCTGTGGTCGGGTCGGTCATTAGCGAAATGTAAGGTATTCCAGCTTCGGACAAAAGGGCTAACTTGGCCGAGGTCTTTGCCATTTGCATCAGGGACAGGCCTGCTTCCATCATTCGGGCTCCTCCCGAACGGGAAATCATTAAGAAGGGATATTTCTTTTTAATGCAGTAATCGATGGCCCTTGCAATTTTTTCACCCACTACCGACCCCATCGAACCACCAATGAAATTGAAGTCCATACAGGCGATGACAATGTCCATCCCATTCATCTTTCCCACCGCTGTACGGACTGCATCTTTCAAACCCGTTTTTTCAATGCTGGTGGCAATTCGAACCGGGTAAGGTTTGGTGTCGACAAACCCCAAAGGGTCGGCCGAACGCATATTGGGGCTCAGTTCTTTGAATTTATTGTCATCAAACAGTAGTTCAAAGTATACTTCTGAACCGATTTTATCATGATAATTGCAATGGGGACAAGTATAAGCATTCAGCTTATGTTCCCGCACCGGGGTTACGTTCTTACATTCCGGACATTTATACCAAAGACCATCCGGCACCTCCCTTTTCATTTCGGTAGGCGTATGGATCCCTTTTTCTTTTCTAACAAACCAAGACATATGCTGAATTCTTCTTTTTCGAGTTCCAAATATAATATAACTTTAAAGAATGCAGGCTACAACCCGTAAGCGTTGTGAAATTTCAACCCATCGAAAACCCGTATCAATGGGCTAGAAAAACCTTGTAAAATAGTTGCCCTGCGATGCCCAAAAATACGAACCCGGTAACACGATTGAACACTAAAACGCGTTGGGGTGTAAATATTTCTTTAAATTTTCGCGCAAAAAAGGCAATCAGACTCTCCGTGAGAAAGACTGCTACCAAACTTGCGATAAAAAAGATCATCACTTCCTGGGGAGTATAGAGCAATGACGTTCGGACGTAGGATGCGAGTGCTACCCAACTGATAAAATTGACGGGATTGAGCCCATTTAGAAGGAAGCCCGTTGTGAAGTAATAAAAAAAGTTGCCCACCCTGGATTTCGGATAAACCAATTTCGGACGTCCTTTAAAAATACTGACCAGTCCAAGGGAGGCTAAGAATAGGACCCCTGCACTAGCCATACCTTTCTCGATATGCGGGATTTCGGGAAGCATGGCTGTGCCGTAGATAGCAAAAAAAACGAAGATGATATCGCAAACAATCACCCCCAATACTATTTTAAGCGCATCCCTAAATCCATTGTCGACGCTGGTTTGAACCAACGAAAAAAAGACAGTTCCGAAAGTGGAACACAGGAGAACGCCGGTGATCAGTCCGAAGATGAGTGCACTAAGCATGGATGAGGGGGTAATTAATTCAGCTTCCTAATACCCTTTTTGGCGGGCTACCATTAAGATCCCGCAAACCGAAAGCGAATCGGTAATTTCAGACCGCATGACCATTTCTACGGCTTCTTTCAGATGGATTCTCCTTACCACGATCTCCTCCGTATCGTCTGTTTCAGGCTCGTATTGGGTCAGATTTTCTGCCATAAACAGGAACCCTTCCTCATTAGTAGCAGAGTTCGACGTATGGATGCGCCCCAGAAATTTCCAGTTCTCCGCCGTAAGGCCGGTCTCTTCCCGTAGCTCTCGCTTTGCGGCTTCCATTGGTAACTCATCTTCGGGACCACCCCCCTCAGGGATTTCCCAACTGTATTCATCCAAAGGATATCGGTATTGGCCTACCAAATAAATATGGTCGTCCGCATCGACCGGTACAACGCCAATAGCTTTATTCTTGAATTTTACCAGGCCATAAATTCCCTCACTTCCTGCCGGCGTAATCACTTCGTGATGCTCTACCGCAATCCATGGGTTTTCGTACACGACCTTTTCGCCTAACGTTTTCCAATTTCTATGGTTGGACATTTCTTCCCTGCTAAATAGTTGCTCGTTTAACTCCGGCGCAAAATAACTACTTTATTGACGGGAAACGGCAGGAAATAACGAATGCCCCACAATTTTTCGTTTGCGGTCGGATTATTTTTTGGGCAATTTGTGCTTTTACGGTAATATTGAGCTTGGCATTAAAAACTAAAATATTTTCTATGGAACAATCACGTCGGGATTTTTTGAAAAAGACTGCCTTTGCAGCTATGGGTGCCGGTCTACTTCCCGGATTAGCCTGTCAGAGCAACGAGAAAAAACTCTTCTTCGAAATTTCATTAGCAGAATGGTCGTTACACCGCACGCTGAGAGCCGGAAAGCTCGACAATCTGGATTTCGCTGCTACAGCAAAAAACGAATTTGGAATTGACATTATAGAATATGTAAACCAATTTTTCAAAGATAAGGCGGAAGATACTGCTTATTTGAAAGATCTGTTGCAGCGCTCGAAAGACAACGGTGTTCGGAATCACCTCATTATGATCGACGGCGAAGGAGGGCTGGGCGATACAGATGACGCCGCTCGTACACAAGCCGTTGAAAATCATTATAAATGGGTGGAAGCTGCCAAATTCCTAGAATGCGAAACCATACGGGTGAATGCCTATGGCGAAGGTTCAGCGGAAGACGTTGGCGCAGCCGCTGTCGACGGACTAGGCCGCTTAGGCGAGTTCGCTGCTAAAGTCGGAATCAATGTCATTGTTGAAAACCACGGTGGTTATTCGTCAAATGGTACCTGGTTAGCCAATGTGATGAAACAGGTAAATAGGGACAATGTGGGTACCTTACCTGATTTCGGAAATTTCTGTGTACAACGTGATCCTAATGACTGGAAAATATGTATCGACGAATACGATCGCTACCAAGGTACCCAGGAATTAATGCCCTATGCCAAAGGTGTAAGTGCCAAGTCCTACGATTTTGACGAAAAAGGTGACGTGATTGAAACCGACTATTACCGGATGTTGAAAATCGTGAAAGATGCCGGCTTCAAAGGTATCATCGGAATTGAATACGAAGGTGATTCCGTTTCAGAATACGACGGTATCCGTGCCACAAAACTAGCTCTGGAGCGAGTAGGTGCGCAAATTTAACAAGCGCCTTGCTTGAATCGACAACGAGCTGTCTCTGAATAGGGGACAGCTCGTTGCTTTAGGACTGGATTTGCAAATCGCCAACCAAGTGGACTAATGTTCATTACCCTTCTAAACCATATTCCTCGAGTAAGTAATCTTTCGCTATGTTTTCTTCATAGTGGTAAAGATTTTGATCGAATAACGCATCGTTTCCTGCATTTTTTAAGCTAATCCAGCTGTGGGTAGCATAGGGATCATAGTCGAAATGCGTGAATGTATGACCTGAATTATTCATGGCTGAAAACCATTCAATGCCCAGGTCTATGGAGTTGTAGGAACCAAAGGGTGCGGCAGCCCCGAATGGGATCGTTTTAGGGCGGGCTTTTTCGAGGTTAACCATGGCCACATATTCGTTTAAGCGACACTCAGGCATAGGCCAAGGCCCCGACTTCGCCAATTCCTTCGGGTATTTGTCCTTGCGGACTGCATTATATTGTTCGGCAATGGCCAGTACCTCTTCCGTCGTTGGACGATATTCGGTATATTTTTCGGGAACACAGAGATTTCCGTGGTAAGCCGGGCAGTTCCAACATTGACCGATACGGCCAATCCCCGTGTGATCATGAATGTTCTCCAAATATTGACCTACCAAATCACCTTTGAATAGGACGTCATTGTGCAAAATTAAGAGGTATTTCTTGTTCGATTTTTCCCAGGCATATTGATAGCGAACGGCATGACGAACCATCGGGAACTTTAAAAGTAGTTTCGCAGCTGGGACCGGCGAAGCGAAGGAGAGCCAAACTTTAGGTTTATAATAGACTACCTTATCGCCAAGCGCGTGGATGAGGAAACCGAAGTCAATAGGATGAGGCTGGGTGCGCTCTTCAACGAAATAAATTTTGTCGATCCATTGACCCGAATGGCGAATTAACGAGAGTAAAGTAACAGCGGTTTGATAAGGTTTACCATAAACATTAACCACGGCATCGACGGATTTTTCTTTTAGACCCATATTTTGAGGTGAAATGCTGGAACGGGTGGATAATAAGGCGGATAGTTGCTTTTATTTTGAGACAAATATAGACGACTTTCGCCTAAATTGTAGGTTCGTTAATGGAACGGACACCTATTTAGACTCCATTTAGATCAATTTTAATACTTTTGCCGGGCATTATTACACACAATTAGTATCGTAAATGCCATTTTCACCATCGTAGCATGCTTAAAAAATTAGCTAGTGATACCGCTTTGTATGGAGTGAGCACCATGTTGGGGAGGATGATCAACTACCTGCTGGTGATCCTTCATACCCGGTTGTTCGGTCCGGCAGAACTGGCTGCTCAGGTTCAATTATATGCATTTGCGGGCGTGGCATTGGTCGTCTATACGTTTGGTATGGAAACAGGCTTTTTTCGATATGCACGCTTAAAGGAAGATCGGGCTACTTATTATAACCTGATTCTTTCAGCCGTGATCGTCGTTTCGATAGGCTTGTCAGTGCTGCTCTTTATTAATGCCGCGAGCATAGCCCAATACCTCGGCTACCCGCAAGATGTACGACTCGTCAAATGGTTTGCCTGGATTATCGCAGCCGATGCGATCGTATCGATCCCCTTTGCGAAATTGAGATTAGAAGAGAAAAGTGTAAAGTTTGTGGCTATACGGTTGGGGACCATTCTTTTACTGGTGGCACTCAATCTGCTGTTCCTAGTCGTATTCCCCAGTATCAGTCAAGGTGAATATTTAGCTGTATTGAAGCCCCTGGTCGATCGCTTCTATTTCCCATATTTAGGGGCTGATTACATCATCGTAGCCAATTTAATTGCGAGTGTAGCCGCTATTTTTTTGCTATGGAAAGAGCTAGTCGTCTTTCGCTTTAAATTGAGCTGGACACTTTTCAAACCGGTATGGATCTATGCTTTCCCCATCCTGATCATGAATCTGGGCGGTATTATTAACTTGATGTTTGACCGTATCTTCCTGAAAGAAATGCTTCCCGACGGTTTTTATCCCGGCCGAACCACAGAGGAAGCCGTAGGGATTTATGGGCAATGTTTCAAATTGTCTATTTTTATGAATCTGGCAATTCAAGCTTTCAAATACGCCGCTGAGCCTTTTTTCTTTATCAAGGGAGTAGATAAAAATGCCCCCCCTGTGTTTGCCCGTGTGATGAAGTGGTTTATCATTATTTGTTCCCTCATGTGGGTTGCCATTTCGGTCAATCTGGACGTACTGGCTCATCTATTCCTGAGACAAAAAATTTACCATGAAGGAGTATTTGTAGTACCTTGGCTGCTGGCAGGTTTTTTATTTTTAGGGATCTATTATAACCTGGCTGCCTGGTTTAAATTGACCGACAAGACTGCATACGGTACTTATTTTTCGGTTACCGGAGCAGTAGTCGTTATCGTTTTGAATTATCTTTTAGTACCTCGCCTCGGTTACCTAGGCTGTGCAGTGGCGTTTGCAGCCTCCAGTTTTACAATGATGGTCCTGTGTTATCTATTCGGACAGAAGTACTATCCTGTACCTTATCATCTTATGTCCGCAGTGGGCTACCTCACCGTAAGTGGGATCGTAATTTATCTGACCTCTCGTTGGACTATTTCAGAGAACCTCATCACCTCCTTTTTAGGACATTCGCTGCTGCTGGGTTTATGTTTCCTAGGAGTACTTCTGATGGAAAAAAAGGAACTAGCAAGTTTATTGAAAAGGTCGTAGGTTATCCCGTTTTTCTTAAATCGCGCAATAGTTTATTGGAAAACATGAATTCATTTAGTTCAGGAACGTCCGAGTCGGTGATGGTCTGACTATTACCCTCCCAAAGTTTTCTGCCCTGATAGAGGAAAATGATATTTTGCCCAATTTCCATTACCGAGTTCATATCATGGGTGATTACGACCGTCGTAATTTTGTATTCGTGGGTAATTTCTTGAATGAGCTCATCAATTTTAACGGCCGTTAAGGGATCCAAACCCGAATTCGGTTCATCGCAGAATAGATAGGACGGATTCATTACGATAGCTCTTGCAATACCCACTCGTTTTTTCATCCCGCCACTAATTTCGGAGGGCATACGATGAGCGGCTTGATCCAATCCTACCCGTTCCAAACAAAACTGTACGCGATCTTCTTTTTCGGAATTCGACTGATTCGTAAGCATGTCGAGGGGAAAGCGAACATTTTCGGCCACGGTCTTAGAGTCGAATAAGGCTCCGCCTTGAAATAATACGCCCATTTCCCTCCTTATAGCTTGAAACGACTCCTGATCCCCACCATAAAAGTCGCGACCATTATACAGTACCGTTCCTTCATCGGGTTTTATCAAACCTATTATACATTTGAGCAACACGCTCTTTCCGGTACCACTTCCCCCAATGATCAGGTTGGTTTCCCCTTTTTTAAAGACGCCGTCTATGCCGAGCAATACGTCTTTCCCGTTGAATGATTTTTTTATATTCTTGATTTCGATCATCTGAATCTGTCTGTTATTTGACCCGACTCTTTCTAAAAAAGTTACCTACAGCAACAATTGAGCCAAGGCATAATCGGCCACCAAAACGGCAATACAACTACTGGTTACGGCTTTCGTGCTTGATTGTCCAACTTCTAATGCCCCGCCTCGGGTGTAGTACCCTTTAAAGGACGAAATAGCAGCGATGAGGAAGCCAAAGACAAAAGGTTTTACACACATGAAAAATATATTGTAGGGGATAAACCCGTCTCTGATTCCGTAGACGTAATCTCTCGCAGAAATCACTCCGGTGATCGTACCCGCTAAATACCCGCCCCAAATGCCGAGAAAAGCGGCTAAGATGACCAGCATAGGGAAAGTGACCATCGCAGCCAAGATTTTGGGCAAGACCAGGTAAGAGGCAGAATTGATCCCCATTACTTCCAAGGCATCGATTTGTTCGGTGATCCGCATCGTACCCAATTCACTCGCAATATTGGATCCGACCTTCCCTGCCAGTACGATACAGGTAATCGTAGGTGCAAGTTCCAAAATCTGCATATCCCGGACGATCAACGCTACGGTAGATACAGGGATTAGAGGACTTACCAAGTTATAAGCCGTCTGGATACAAGAAACTGCCCCTATGAAAGTGGATACAATCGCAACAATAAAAATGGATTTGACACCGATACTCGTGCACTCTTCGATAAAGCGGGACCAGTAGACCGAAAATTTTTCTCTTTGAGTCAGTTGACTTCCTAAAAAAATAAAGAATTTCCCTAAGTTCGACATAGTATTGATTTCAGAATCGGTAATATTCGTGAAAATTAGGGAAAAATTGATCTAATCGAAAAAAATGAATCCACTTGCAGTAATCTCTAGCGGTACACGGGGAATTGGTAGGGCCGCCGTGCTGATGTTCCTTAAAAACGGCTTTGATGTGGTCACGGGTTCCCGAAAACAAATAAATATCGATAGGCTCACCGCTGAAGTTAAGAAAAAGAATTTTCCAGGGACCCTATTTACCTATAATGCCGATCTATCGACTTCGGAAGGAGTAGATGCTTTCGTAGCTTATGCACGATCCCTTAATCGACCTGTGGATGTGTTGATCAATAATACGGGTCTGTTTGTCCCTGGGCAAATCCACAACGAAGCTAACGGGGTATTGGAACGGATGTTAAATGCGAACCTTTTCAGTGCTTACCGCTTAACGCGTGGCTTGGTGGGCGATATGATCAAAAGACGTTCGGGGCATATCTTCAATATGTGTTCGATCGCCAGCATTACTGCCTATCCTAATGGTGGATCCTATGCTATCGCCAAACATGCACTCTATGGCATGTCGAAAGTGTTGAGACAAGAGTTAAAAGTACATAATATACGTGTCACAGCGCTTCTTCCGGGAGCTACTTTAACCGATAGTTGGGCGGGTACCGACTTACCCCCTGACCGATTTATGAAAAGTGAAGATATCGCCCAGGCGATTTGGGCAGCCTACTCTTTATCGGAAGGTGCTGTTTTGGAAGAATTGATCATCCGACCGCAATTAGGGGATATTTGATGGGTAAGTCCCAAAATTGTCGTCTTCTAATAAGTGAGGATGAGGGGAGATAAAATAAAATTTGTTAATTTTCCGGTAGCCTTTTTTAAGTAACCTTAATTAATAGAGTAAGGAGTCTCCCATATCTCGCCTTTAAAGGTGGTGTATTATCTATCCTTAGGCCGGTGTTTGGTTGGAGGGAATACATAAATTAGCATTTTTAAATTGTCCCAATTTAAGGGTTATTAATTAGATAGATTTTTGCAGAGCGTTAAAAAAATTGAAATGGAACAGCAATACCTGGGTATCGACATCGGTGGAACAAATGTGAAAATGGGCATTGTAGACGTAAAAGATGGGAGAATTTCCAACTTTTATAGCCACGAAACCGCTAGCTGGCGAGAGTCAGGTCGTTTTATTGAGCGTCTTGGGGATGCGATCGCGCTGGAGCTAAAGGAATTCCCGGCCGTTAAAAAAGTAGGAATTGGGGTGCCCGGACTCATCACCCGCGATCGTAGTACCTTGATCGAAATTACGGCCATCCCTGAAATAAACGGTATAAAGATCGTCCCAGAACTGAAACAGCGATTTCCCGAACACGAGTTTTATTTGGAAAATGACGCTAATGCAGCTGCATTAGGTGAATATTATTTCGGCGAAGAAGATGTCCCGGAGGACTATATTTTTATAACCCTCGGAACCGGTATCGGTGGAGCCGCCATCATTGATAAGAAAGTATTTAAGGGTGGAGGAGGAAATGCCATGGAACCTGGGCATATACCCTCACGAAATGGCAGAGTGTTGGAAAGAAACATCGGTAAGAAGGAATTATTGGAACTTGCCGAGGAAATGAGAAGAAATTATCAAGGGAATACCATTCTTCCCATGGGGAATATATCGACTACCGGCTTAGTAGCGGCTGCGGGCGAAGGTGATGAATTAGCGTTGGAAGTCTTTAAAGAAGTGGGGTATATGCTAGGCGATGGCCTGGTTGCCATGATCCGAATTTTGGATATTACCACCATTTTAATCGGTGGGGGACTGTCCGCTTCGTTTGATTATATCATGCCTAGTGTGCATGAACGTCTACATAATTGGCTCACTCCGTACTATATCAAGACACTTACGGTTAAAAAGGCCACTCTTGCCAATGACGCCGGCCTACTGGGGGCGGCATCGTTATGCTTTGAATAAATATTATTTATAATAATTTGCTCCGGTATAAAAGGGTGGTCCTGTATATACCGGAGCTTTTTCTTGATAAACCCAGCTTTTCGATTCGAATTCTGATTTTTCGCCGTCCTCAAGTTCACTTTCTAAGCCCGATAATGACAGTCAGCAGGTTATTGGGAATACGGTACACTAAGATATTTCCTGTTTCTTTATTCAATCGAAAATTGTTCAACCGCTTAAAGGGTACGATCAGGAGAATTTCGGGTATTATAATTGATATTTCGGTGAAGTGTCGATAATGCTTTTTCGTCCTAAAACCCATGATGGGAACGCTAAGACGAATGGCCCGAAATAGTGTGTCACCGTATATTTACGGAAGGGCATGATAACCCTTTAACTTTTTAATAAACCTCAAAATAGATCGAATGAGTACAACCTATGTAATCGGTCTCGATTATGGTACCGATTCCGTTAGAGCCGTTGTGGCCGACGCGTCGAATGGAGCGATCATTAGTAGTTCAGTTTTTGAATATCCTCGTTGGAAGCAGGGGCTTTTTTGTGATGCAGCGGCTTCGCAGTTCAGGCAGCACCCCCTTGATTATTTGGAAGGGATGGAATCGGCTATAAAGGGAGCGTTGGCACCCTTATCGTCCGATATTGTCAGCCGTATCGGTGGTATTTCGATCGATACTACGGGTTCAACCCCTGTGGCTATCGACGAAAATGGCACCCCGTTAGCCTTATTGCCAGAGTTTGCCGACAATCCCAATGCCATGTTTATTCTTTGGAAAGACCATACGAGCATCAAAGAAGCCGAAGAAATAAATGAACTGGCACATTCCTGGGAAACCGACTATACCCAATACTCAGGAGGAATTTACTCATCGGAGTGGTTTTGGGCTAAGATCTTAAGAACCCTACGAATCGATGAGCAAGTAAGGGCTAAAGCATATTCCTGGGTCGAACATTGCGACTGGATGCCGGCTGTCTTGACCGGTACCACGGATCCTAAGACCATGAAACGGGGACGATGCGCTGCGGGGCATAAAGCCATGTGGCATGAAGAATTTGGGGGACTACCCTCGGAAGATTTCCTTACTTCACTCGACCCTCTGCTAGCAGGGCTGCGGTCTAGACTCTATGACGAGACTTACACGGCCGATACGGTGGTAGGGACACTTACCTCCGAATGGTCGGAAAGATTAGGGCTGCCTGCCGATGTGAAAGTGGGGGTGGGAGCTATTGATGCCCATATGGGCGCCATTGGTTCGGCGATTACACCTTATGCTTTTGTGCGGGTGATGGGGACCTCTACCTGCGATATGCTGGTAGCTCCCAAAGAGGAAATTGGTGGACTCTTGGTAAAAGGAATTTGTGGCCAGGTCGACGGCTCCATTGTGCCGGGCATGATTGGGTTCGAAGCGGGGCAATCGGCATTCGGTGACGTCTATGCCTGGTTCAAAAACCTGATCTTAGATGCTGTTTTCGATTTGATCGATGACGATACATTAAAACAGGAGCTTTCTGACAAACTGCTGTCTTCATTGTCGGAAAAGGCGTTAGCCTTGCCCATTACCGACCAAGATCCCGTAGCCCTGGATTGGTTTAACGGTCGGAGAACGCCCGATGCAAATTTCAACGTTAAGGGTTTGATTGCCGGTCTAAATCTAGGTACGGACGCGCCACGCGTTTTTAAAGCATTGGTAGAAGCTACCGCATTTGGATCAAAACGTATTGTCGATAGATTCCTCGAGCAAGGTGTACCGATTAAGGAGGTTATCGCAATTGGGGGGGTGGCGAAAAAGTCGAGACTTGTGATGCAGACCCTGGCTAATGTACTGAACGTTCCCATCAAGGTAGCAACCTCTGAACAAACCTGTGCCTTAGGTGCCGCCATGTGTGCAGCGGTCGTAGCCGGCACGTATAATTCGATCGAAGAGGCTCAAAAAGCCATGAATTCTGGATTTGATACCGAATATGTACCCGACCCAACCAAGGTTGAGGTATATCAAAAATTATATGAGAAATACCTCGAGTTGGGCGGATTTGTCGAAAATTGGTCTTAACGAGGTTATAGTTTTACCGGTTGGATGGCAAGTCGCTCACACCAGGTTAAAAACCGATTGTGAACACCGTCCAAGGTAGCTTGGATTTCGGTCGTAAGGGGTCTCCTATTAACTCGTGTAACTTGTTCAATGGGGAGACCTCTTTTCATTAGAAAATATTTTGAACTCAAGGGGTATCCTTTTGAAATGAGGGGTTCTGTTTCTGCTATTTCCTTTTGAATCCAATCGACTTCCTTCTTTTTTTCGGGATTATTCGCATGATCGCAAATCCAATTGAGAATTTCGGGATAAAAGTTTGCGGAGATAGGGGATAATCCTGCTCCTCCCGCACGTAAGGATGCCACGGCCGAAGCAGTATGTGCATTAAATAATTTTAATTTACTTCCTTTGGATGCACTTAGCTTGAGCTGGATACTGTCCATGCTTTCAGAGGTATCCTTGTGATAAATAAATCGCTTGGTTTTTACTAGGTGATCGATCACTTTTTTGGAAAGTACCCTTTTGTAAGGATTGGGTGATTCATAGGTTCCCAACGGAATCGAACCGGTGAGGGCAAGAATTTGATCGACGTTTTTTATCAGAACATCATCACTTTCTTCTCTTTCTGCCAGATGACCGGTTATTAATATGACAGCTTCCGTACCCAATCCATTTAGTTTTTTTATGAATTCGGCCTTTTCCTGGGGCGTGTCGCCGAAGGAGCCTGTACTTACGACGGGCAAAGGTCGCCGTAGTCTTCGAATCACCCGTTCGGTGACGGCCAATCGTTCTTCCGGTGTAAGTAGATACATTTCGCTACTAAGGCAATTGGCAAAATAACCGTCGGCACCGGCGGCCAGGTAAAAGTCGGTCACACGGTCAAAGGTGTTCCAATCGATGGATTTATCGGCTTTAAAGGGGGTTATCATCACAGGGATCAATGCACTTTTCGTGGGTTTTACCGCATTAGGGCTTGATGCAAATGATGGTAGTGCCAATGGTGCAAAAGGAAGTAAGGCCAACTGACGGATGAGGGTCCGTCGCGTTGTTTTCAAATGGGTTTTCATAGCTGATTAAGTCAGGTAAGTTTCAAAAACGGGGCTACAAAGTGCAGCCCCGTCTGGAAAGGTTAGGGTAGGGAAAGTGAATTATTTATCCCACCAAATCTTGGTGTTGAAGTTGTCTGCGCCTTGACGAGCGACTGCGGCTTCATAGTTTTCCTTATTGTATACCATTTCGCTTTGTGGGTAACGCAAACGCGAAGGGATTTGACCATTGGAGTCATTGTCATGGTATTGAACCGGAACGAGTTTGGGATAGCCTGATCTTCTCAGGTTGGCAAACGTTTCATGTCCGTTCAAGAAGGTAGCCACCCAGTATTGCGTGTTCAGTTGCTCGATGGCGGCTTCACTATTGCCAGTTCCTACGAAGGGGTTAGCCGCTAGGTAAGCTTGGATTTCACCATCGGTAATCACAGCGGATGAATGGTATTCTGTGTAGATCTTCATAGCACTTGCGACCCCGCTATTGTAAAGGCTTTCAGCGTCGGCATTGATCCATCCTCTTACAGCAGCCTCAGCCAAAAGGAATTGAGACTCTGCGTGCGTAACGAACATGCGAGGTCCGTCGAGGTTTGCAAAGATATTCCGATTGACACCCGAATACTGGTGCTCGTTTTGAGAAGGATCAAAAGAAGGATGATCTTCCATTGTATCCCTGTTCAGCCCATTGGGTAGACCTTTTTGGATCGACGGATCAGTATTGATCGTGCTATTGTCACGCCAATCGGTATAAATGGCTGGGATGTACTTCAAACGAGGATCGGAAGTGCCCTTCAAATAGTTGAAGAAGGTAGCTGATATTTTGCCTGGAACATGGTTTACTTTGATCATCTGGCTCTGACCGTTTACCAAGTTAGTGTTTGCCCCGGTAGCGTCGGTTCCCCGAATGATCAGGTTATCGGCATTACTTGCGATCGTTCCTCCGGCATGGGCTTTTTGTGCCCAGTTTGCGGCCGCATTAGGATCAGCTTTTGACATCCTCATACCCAGACGAAGCATCATCGAATAGCCTAGTCTTTTCCATTTCTGGATATCACCATGGTAGGCGATATCAGCCGCAGCGAAGTTGTTTTTCCCCGCGTCTAACTTAGCTGTCGCATCTTCGAGCTCGCTGAGCATATGCGCGTAGATCTCTTGCTGAGGATCGTATTTCGGTTTAAATATCTGCTCGTAATAACCTTTTCCGGCTTCAAAATAGGGTACGTCACCGTATAGGTCAGTGAGGCGACTGTACACAATCGTTCTCCAAATTCGGGTCATCTGAAGAAGATTGTGGTATTCTTCCTCCTTTCCTTTTGCCATATAAAATATGTCTTCCAGGAGTTTTACCGGACCTGTACCTCCGTCGTAAGTGGTAGCCCAAAGGTTGTCATTGGCACTTTCGTGATAGACATACTTGTCACCAAAAAAGTCGAAAATACCTCTATCACTTAAGGAAGCTAAGTGCTGCGATATGGTAGTTCCGTAATAAAGCGAAGCAGTTTCATCTCCCCGGAACGTCCTCAATTGAGCGGTGGAGAATAGGTACTCAGGGCGGAACTGATCAGGCGTTGCGGTGACAGGGTTTTTGTTTAGCTCTTCAAATTCGCCGTCACAGGCGGGTAATCCGGCAATGGCCAGCAGAACCAATGGATATTTAATATATGATTTCATGTAGGTAATTCAATTATGGGTTGGTTAGAACTTCAAGTTGACATTGAAACCCCAGCTACGTACGGGAGGTAGCGTCGTTTTTTCGATACCTTGCTTGTTGTCAGTGTAAAGTTGTGACTCTGGATCCAAGCCAGGTGTACGGCTTAGGAGAAGGCCTAGGTTGCGTCCGATAAACGAAATGCTTGCTCCTTTAACAAAGCCCAATTGCTCATAAATGGATTTGGGGAGGTTATAGGTCAGTGAAGCGTAACGGAAACGAATGAAACTAGTGTCGTAGAGATAGTCATCCAATGCCTCGCGACGAGCGATAATGATGGCACGGTTTTCTACGCGCTCTTGTGAAATATGGACGGTGTTAGGCTCGCCGGTTTCAGTTACCCCTGGCAATACGATTCCACCATCACGACCCAACAAGGAGCCCCAGCTCATACCACGGTGTTCTAAGCTATAGTTGGTCTCTGAATACATGCGGCCACCAAATTTACCATCGATTTGAGCAGAAAGCGTAAATCCTTTGTAGGTAAAGTTGTTGGTTAAACCGGTAGTCCAACGATGTACACCCGAACCAAAAGGAACGACGTAAGAAGTCACGATGGGTACTCCCTGGGAGTTGATCACATCCTGGCCTTGTTCGTTTTGAAGGATTTTTCTACCCACGATTTGTGCGTATTCCATACCTACGATATGCCGGATGGTCGCTTTGGTACCGGTCGCCATACTGAACTCGTCGCTCGTCTCCGAAATTTTGAGGACCTTACTCTTGTTGTAAGCCGCATTGAGTGAGATATCCCAGCTGAAGTCGTTTTTACGGATTGGGTTACCGGTAATCAGAAGTTCGATACCACGATTTCGGATACTACCCACGTTAACGACCGCTCCGGAATAACCGCTCGTCGATGAAATAGTTTCAAAAGCGATATCGTCGTTAGAGACTTTGTTGTAGGCAGAGAAATCGACACCTAAGCGATTGTTGAACAATCTGACATCAAGACCTGCTTCTAGCTCATTTACTGCCAATGGTTTTAGGTTAGCATTTGGAATCGTGCTTTGAGAGATGGTTCCTAGTGGCGTGCCAGCATAGCTGTAAGGCAGTAAATTATAGGTCAGATTCAACATATAGGGGTCGGTATCACCACCCACAGATGCATAGGCTACACGTAATTTACCAAAGCTGATTGCCCGAGGAAGTTCCATTGCTTCGGAGAATACGTAGCTCAAGCCCACAGAGGGATAGAAGTAGCTATTTGACTTCGGATTCAGTGTAGAAAACCAGTCATTTCTTCCGGTAATGTTCAAGAATACGTGATTACGGAAACCCAATTCAGCTGTCCCGAAAAGGGAGTTAATCTTCTTGTTATATTCGGATGTCGAGACGTTACGTACGGAAGTGTTGTTGATAACGTGGAATTGGGGAATCACAAATCCTAAACCTTCAACGCCTGTAGAATAACGATGTTGAGACATCATGTTTCCACCCAGGTTGACGGAGAGGGAGAAGTCGCTGGAAAGTTCCTTGTCAATTCCTATTAACCCTTCAAAGTTTCTTTCCGAAAAGGTAGAAGTGGTCTCATTAATTTGTCCGGTGGGTAGGAATCCGATACCATCAGGCAATATTTGGTTTGCTCTGAAAGAATAATAATCCTGGCCTGCACGTCCTTGAATAAATAACCAGTCGAAGATGTTCCAACGAGCTGTCAACGTCGAGATAAAACGATCTTTGTTGCTGCTGTTTTTCACCCGGTTGATTACGAAATAGGGGTTGGTAGCATTTCGGTCCGTTCCAAGTACCCATTCGTTACCATTTTCATCATAGCCTGGTGACAATGCACTGGTTGGCATGTTGCTGTTGACATAGAGAATGGTATTAGTAGCGGCACCTTGTCCTGTATCGAGGATCAAACGGTTTTTTACGTGCTCATTGACGTAATCAACATTTGCGTTGATGGTTAGGTTTTTACCCAGGGTTTGGTTGAAGCCAAAGCTGATATTATTTCTCCGCATGCTATTATTGGGTACGATTCCTTGATTACGCATATCGGAAATACCCAAACGGAAGGAGCCATTGTCTCCACCCCCTGTAAAGGATACGTTGTTGGAGGAAGTGAATCCGTTACGATAGAAATCTTTTAAAACCTGATCTTTTACATAAGAATAGGGTCTTTGAACGCCATCATATTGATAGGTCATCCGTCCGTCGTAGCGCTCTCCCCAGTGGTTTTGGCTATGTTTAGCAGCGTCTTCCCCGTCAACTGGGCGGAAACCACCGTAACCTTGTCCGTATTGATCTTGAATTTCCCAAAGGAAAAGAGGAACCTCCCAGGTGTTATTGGTATTTACTTCGACCCCTAAACCTTTGCTGCCACGACCTGATTTGGTGGTGATGATAATCGCCCCGTTCTTTGCTCTTGAACCATACAGAGCGGCTGCGGTAGCACCTTTCAGCACCGTCATTTCTTCGATATCATCTGCATTCAAGCTTGATACGTTGTCACCCCAGTCGGGTGTACGTCCGTTGGGCTGACCGAACTGCGTGTTGTCCATGGGCATACCGTTGATGATGTAAAGCGGTTGGTTATTGCCTGTAATCGAGGTATTTCCACGGATGGTTACACGGCTTGACCCTGACGCACCACTGTTACCAGCTACCACGTTCACCCCAGCTACTTTACCTACCAATCCATTCATGATATTGGTCTCGCGGGTCTTGGTAAACGCTTCGCCCTCTACTTTAGTAACCGAATAACCTAGCGCTTTCGCCTCCCTCCGGATACCGAGAGCTGTTACTACGACTTCCTCCAAGGCTTTGTTATCCACCGCCATGGAAACGTTGATGGTCGTCCTTCCCCCTATAACCACTTCTTGCGGAACATAGCCTACAAATGAAAACACCAAAACGGCATTGAGGTCATTGACGTTTAGAGTAAATTGGCCGTCAGCGTCAGAAATGGTACCTTGGGAAGTACCTTTTACGAGAATATTTACGCCTGGTAGACCGGCCCCCGTTTCGTCGGTTACACGTCCACGGACGGTTTCAAATAATTGACGCTGGATGGTCGATAATTGAATCGTAGAAAGGTTAGCGTTTTCGATTCTCAAAGCAGCCGTTTCTTTGCCAGGCTGTTCCAAGGTCTGCGGTAGGGTCTCCTTATTTTTGCGGGCAAACTTAAGCACTACTGTTTTACCAACGATTTTATAGGTGATCGACTGATCAGCCAAGCAGGCATCTAAAGCTTGTTCAAGTGACATGTTTTTGATGTGCACATCGACTTTTTTTGCATTTTTTATAAGTGCATGATCGTAGAAGAAGGTATAACCTGACTGTTTTTTCAACATGGTTAACACTTCTTCCAAAGAGACGTTTTTGGCGGAAAGTGTAACTTTCTGATGCGATGAGTGAGTAGCCTGTGAACTCAAAGGACAAGCCACCGACAAGAGCAACATCAGCATGAGAGCTTTTGACAGACTAAACAGTGACGCCATGTCACGTTTCATCTTAAGATGATTATAAGGACCTGTATGCATTATGTTGATTGGGGTTAGTAATGATTGACATAAAATTGGTTAGTTGAACCTAAAAAGGTTATCGTGGAACTGTTAGGGTTGATTTGGTACTGGTTTTATCATATGCTAAGTTGGGGTTTAACGTGTATATAAATTGTTTAAAATCATATGCTAAGTTTTGATGGTAATTTCCTTACCGTCGACCTTCATCTTTACCTGACTGATCTCCAGAATTTCCAACACTTGTAGTAGCGTAGCGTTACGTGGAATCTCGCCGGAGAAACGCTTTTCCAGCGGCTTGCCTTCAAAGTTTACATCTACATCATACCATTTCGACAATTGTCTCATGATTTCCTCCAGGGATGCCTCTTGGAATTGGAAATAGCCGTTTTTCCAGGCAATAGCTTGGTCAACATTCGCTTTTGAAACTTGAATGTCAGTAGAAGTAGCCTTCACACGGGCTTCGTGACCGGGTTTTAACAAACTGCTGGAACCGGGAGTGCTCACTTTTACAGAACCTTCAAATAGCGTTGTTTTAACCTGGTTTTCGTCCTGGTAAGCATTGATATTAAACTGGGTACCCAGTACTTCCACCGAGATATTACCCGCTTTGACGATGAAGGGTATTTTCGTCGTTCCTTCGGTTTTACGAGCAACTTCAAAAAATACTTCTCCTTCGATTTTGACAGCCCTTAAGTCGCCCGTAAAATGAACGGGATAGGTGATTGACGAAGCTGCATTTAACCATACTTTCGTGCCGTCAGGCAAAATGACATGATACTGCCCCCCGCGTGGTGTCCGGAGGGTGTTGAATCCACTCTGGTTAGTGTGGCCGCCTGGCGTGGCTTCGTAGGAGAGACGATCCCCTTCTTCTTTAATGATTTTCGTGTTGCCATCGGTGGTCAGGAGACCCGGGTTTGCATGATCTAAGATGATGTCGCGGCCGTCTGAAAGAGTTAAAAATGCCTTGTTGGATCCTGGATATATGTCTTGTTCAAGGGTAACTGCAAACGATTCTGTAGAATTCGATGATTGACTTTGGTCGTTGAAAGTATACCATAATCCGCCCATGGTGACCAGGAGCGCTACCGAGGCTGCCAAGGTTCTCCAATTGAACGACGTGGTCTTGAGGGGGCGCGGGTCTTCGTCTAACAGGGAGTCAGAATCCAGCACTTGCTTTAAAATTCGTTCACTTTCATCGAGGGTAAAGAGGGCGTTTTCCGGATGAAAAGTTTCCCAAGCCTCGTACATCAACGATTTTATCTCTTCGGCTTTATCCTTATCCTGGAGAAGCCGGGCTAGCTCCTGATTTTCTTCAGGAGTTGTCAGATCGTTGAAATATTTGTAGAACAGTATCTTTATTTTTTCTCGACTCATGGTTTTGCTTCGGTAGAATTAACTACTCGTCTTCACGTTTTTTAAGGGCTATCCACCCGGATGAGCTGTGTAGAGTTGGTCCAGGGGTAAGACACAAGAGCGTTAGGAATGGACCAATTGTTTTGGGATTATTTTTAAAAAAAATATTGTCCAGCTTTTATAGGTACTGGGTTTTTAGGAGTAAAGTACAGTAGATAAGCCTAAATAGTCGTGTATTGTAGCAAAAAAATCCAAAAAGTAAGATGGCTGCCCTTGGCTCTTACATAGCGGATAATCGAAGCCATCGCCAGGCTGATATGCCTTTTTACGGTGAGGGGAGAGAGTTTTAATTGTTCGGCAATTTTCTGATAGGGGAGGCCTTCTTCCTTATTTAGTTTCCAGACTTTTTGTTGTTGTGGTGGGAGAAGGGCAACTGCCTTTTCAACGATTGCGTATAGGGCTTCTTTCTCCACTGCAGTGTCGTCCGTGTCGACAAGGGGGTAGCGCTCGAAGTCTTCAATAAGGAAGGTTTTTCGGGTTTCATCTCTTAATACATTGAAAGCGTGATTGCGGGCAACGGTAAATAGGTAAGCTCGGAAACTCTTGACACCTGAGAGTGCTTCCCGGTGCGTCCAAACTTTAATAAAAACTTCCTGAACAACCTCTTCGGCAATGGGTTTGGACTTAGTGAGTTTTAAGATAAATTCCCCAAGCTCTTGATGGAACATGTAAAAAAGCTTGGTAAAGGCGCCTTTATCCCCACTGGCGACGGCATTTAATAATTTATTATTGGCATCAGTTGCATTTCGCCACATAGTCCGGTTGCTTACCAAATATTAATTTCACCACATGGTTAAGGGTTTTCAATCGAATTATACCGATTTAAGACGCTAATTTAAATTAAAAGTACCGAACCTTCAGCAAGGTGCCAGCTAACTCCTCATTTTATCTCAAATCTGTTTAACGCGTCGAGACTTCCTGGAAAAATTTAATAATTCATCCCCATTACCGATATCCTGTCCTAATAAGACAATATTTCGTATTGATAAATACGGCACATAGGTGAAAGAGACTATTGTAAAACAAAAATTTATGAGAGAATTCTGTTTTTTTTTTGGACGTTGAGAAGGGTTTTTTCAGCATATGAAAGAAAAAAAAATCGGTAACAAATTTGCTTTTTTTAACCTTTACACTTTATCGAAAAAAACTTACATTTGCTTATTCTCTACTAAAGTGGTAGATTAATACTCACATATTTCATTCTATAATTGTTACAGTTATGTCATTAAGATTAGGAGACATTGCGCCTGATTTCGAGGCGAACACCACAATGGGGCCGATCAGGTTTCACGAATTTCTCGGAGATAGCTGGGGGTTGTTGTTTTCACACCCTGCAGATTTTACACCCGTTTGTACCACAGAACTAGGAAGAACTGCTAATTTGAAGAGCGAATTCGATAAGCGTAACGTGAAAGTATTGGCAGTGAGCGTCGATGACTTGGATTCACATAACCGTTGGATTCCTGACATCAATGAAGTCGGTGCTTGCGAGGTGAATTTCCCCATTATTGCAGACGAAGATCGTAAAGTTGCAAGTCTTTACGATATGATCCATCCCAATGCGAGTGATAAAGCAACCGTTCGGTCTGTGTTTGTCATCGGACCCGACAAAAAGATCAAACTTACGTTAACCTATCCGGCTTCAACCGGTAGAAACTTTAACGAGATTCTTCGGGTGATCGACTCGCTTCAATTGACCGCTTACCATCAGGTTGCAACGCCAGCCGATTGGGAAGATGGAGAAGAAGTTATCGTTGTTCCCGCTGTTTCTACCGAGGACGCCGAGAAGAAGTTTACCAAAGGGTTGCGTGTGGTCAAACCCTACTTGCGTTATACCCCGCAACCTAACAAGTAAGGGGTTGTTATTCACGGTAAAAAGTGGGTGTGTCTACGATTCACCCACTTTTTTTATCCTATTCTACTCCAATTGGTGGCGTCGTCGCCGAGATAAGTTAAGTGCCCCCGGATCATTTGGTGTTCGGGTTGCGCTAATTCGGGATCTTTTTCCAAAATTTCATAAGCTGAAGCCCGAGCCTCTTTCAAAATCGCTCCGTCCACCGCCAAATTAGCGACTTTCAGTTCGATCGTCCCACTTTGCTGAGTACCCATTAGATCCCCCGGCCCACGTAACTCTAGATCCACTTGTGCAATTTCAAAGCCATTCTGCGTTCGACACATCGTATCAATACGCTTCCGTGTATCGGTCGAAAGTTTATAACTGGTCATTAAAATACAGTAAGCCTGGTCGGCTCCCCGTCCGACCCGCCCTCTTAATTGATGCAGCTGTGCTAGTCCAAATCTTTCGGCATTTTCGATTACCATCACCGAAGCATTAGGCACATCTACACCCACTTCGATGACGGTAGTGGCTACCAGAATTTTGGTTTCATTTCGGACAAACCGATTCATTTCATAGGCCTTATCCTGGGGTTTCATTTTTCCGTGGACGATGCTCAAAGGAACATCCGGAAAGGCTCTGGATATACTCTCATAACCATCCATTAGGTCCTTCAAATCCGATTTTTCAGATTCTTCAATCAGTGGGTAAACCAAATAAATTTGCCGCCCGGCATTGAGTTGCTCCCGGATGAATCCGAAAACGGATGAACGATGTTTGTCGTAGCGATGGATAGTCACCACCGGTTTCCTACCTGGAGGGAGTTCGTCAATTTCAGATTGATCCAAATCGCCGTATAGGGTCATGGCAAGGGTTCGGGGTATGGGTGTAGCGGTCATCACCAGGATATGGGGTTTGTACCCTTCACTTTTTTCTTGCAGTTTAGCTCTTTGTGCCACCCCAAATCGGTGTTGTTCATCGATGATACACAAGCCTAGATTCTTAAACCGAACTTCGTCTTCAATTAATGCGTGTGTCCCGATGACGATGTGTATATCCCCTTCGCGTAAGCCTTTGTGTAAGATTTCACGCTGTTTTTTTCGCGTTGCACCCACTAAAATGCCGACCTTAATGCCCATTTTTCCCGCCAGTTTTTCGAAGTTCTTGAAATGTTGCTCCGCTAAAATTTCAGTAGGCGCCATTAAGCAGACTTGGAACTGATTGCTCACCGCCATAAGGGCTGCAATAAAGGCGACGATGGTTTTTCCAGAGCCAACGTCCCCCTGTAGGAGGCGGTTCATTTGTACTCCGGATTGCAAATCTTGTTTAATCTCTTTCAAAACCCGAACCTGGGCTGCGGTCAATTGAAACGGTAAATGATGAAGGTAAAATTCACGGACCAACGAAAAATCAGAAAATACCGCTCCAGGCAGTTCGTTCTTATGAAAGAATTTGTTTTTAATCAACTGCAATTGATTGTAGAAGAGTTCTTCGAATTTCAACCTACGCTTTGCCTGGTGCAGGTATTCCGAATTTGCCGGCAGATGAATATGGTAGATGGCGTCTTTTTTTGGAAATAGCCGATACTTTGTTATCAAGGAAGCCGGGAGTGTTTCCGGAATTAAAGCATAACCTTTTTCGAGAATATATTCTACCGCTTTATAGATAACCCGGCTATCAATATGCTTTTTTCTGAGTTTTTCAGGAATAGAATATACTGGTGTAAGTCGAAAGACCGGATTTTGCCCGGGTATTAGGGGGTCGATGTCGGGGTGGGTTAGGCTCCATTTGCCATTGAAATAAGTAGGTTTTCCAAAAACCAGGTATTCAATTTGGTAACGAAGGTTTTTTTGATGCCAGGAAATAGAACGGAACCAAACCAGTTCCACGGCTCCGCTACCATCCGAGAAAGTGGCTGTCAACCTTTTTTTAGAGCCCTCACCTTCCAGCTTCATATTTAGGATTTTACCTTTAATCAAGATGGTATCCGTATCATGACTCAGATTCGATAGGGCGTGGAGAGTCGTTCGGTCATCATAGCGATAGGGATAGTATTGTAAAAGGTCTCGGTAGGAATGAATCCCCATTTCCTTCGATAATAATAGGGCTCTTTGTTCGCCAATACCTCGGGAAAAGGCAATATTTGTATCAAAAAAGTTATTATTAGGATTCATTCAGGTTTTTATCCGGCTTTCTGAAAGTTATTATTAAATCGTGTCATTGGGTATAATAGAAAATTAACAAGATTGGAGAGAATAATTTAAAATTAAAAAATTGCTGAAACGAAAAAAAAAAATCTAGTTTTGTAATGAGAAATTGACAATATATTGAGGTGTGGTTTAATTTGATCGGGAAAAGTAGGGTTGAGGAGCAACATTATCGCACAGTTTCAAAATTATAAATATTTAAAGTTCGTACCTTTGTGGCAGCCGAGTAGGTCAGCATCAACATAGTTTTTTAAAATGGACTATCAAATACATAAGGAAGGAAAGTTCAGCTATATCGAAGAGGGTGAAGGCGAAACGCTTCTTTTGCTTCATGGATTATTCGGAGCCTTGAGTAATTGGCAAGGAGTTGTGGAAGGGTTCCGTTCAGATTACAGGGTCGTCATACCCACATTACCCATTTATGACTTACCGATTCGGAAAGCCAGTCTGGATACGCTATTGAGCTTTCTGGAAGAATTCATCGAATTTAAAGGTTTACGCAATTTCACGCTGTTAGGAAACTCATTGGGGGGGCATATTGGTTTATTATATACAATCAAGCACCAGGATAATGTAAAGCGACTGGTATTAACAGGTAGCTCTGGTTTATTTGAAAATGGGATGGGAGGTTCCTATCCTAAAAGAGGAAACCGCGAATACATAGCCGAACGGGTAGCATACACCTTTTATGATCCCAAAGTAGCTACGAAAGAGCTGATCGATGAAGTTTTCGAGGTGACCAACAGCATACCGAAATGTATGAGTATTGTCGGGATTGCGAAGTCAGCTCAACGACACAATCTAGCAAAGGAATTACACAAGATTAAAATACCGACCCTGCTGGTTTGGGGTTTGAATGATCCGATTACCCCTCCCCATGTAGGCGAGGAATTCCAGAAATTGATTGAAAATTCGGAACTGAAATTTATAGATAAATGCGCCCATGCACCGATGATGGAGCATCCCGAAGAGTTTAACAATATTTTACGGGCATGGCTGCAAAAACAAGAGCAAATGGAAAAAGCTCAAATGTAAACTCAGAGGAAATCGAAAAAACATCACGTCGGACAGTTGACCCGTTGCCGGTTTTTTCATAGCTTTCCTACTGAATAAAGGAACGGCATATGATCGCATCAGTTTTAATTGACCAAACATTGCCGGCATTGAAGAACTCCTACCAGGTAGCAGAGGTCTTGGAATGGATGGCGGATAACGAAATTTCTCAATTACCTGTCGTTGAAGACGAAAGGTACCTGGGATTGGTGTCGGTTGGAATGATGTCTGATCCTGCCCAATCCCAACTACCCATTTCTGAGATCCAGTATGAACATCCTCAAGTATTTGTCTTTGAGGACCAGCATATACTCGAGCTGGTAAGTGTGGCTATTAAACACGAATTGGAAATCTTACCCGTTTTGAATCGATCGGGGGTTTATTCAGGGGTAATCGTTGTCAATGAACTGTTGATCAAATATGCCGAGTTTATGGAAACCGGCGAAAGAGGAGCAATTATTGTATTGAAAATAAAACCTCGGGATTATTCCCTCAGTGAAATCAGCCGAATAGCCGAATCGAACGGGGCTAAAATATTGGTAAGTCACTATACAGCCGATTATCATTATGACGATAAAGGCGAAAACTATTTAACCCTTAAGTTTAATCAGGTGGATGTTAGTCATATCGTAGCTTCTTTTGAGAGGTTTGGATATATCATCAGCGAGGTTCACGCCAATGAACCCATTGCCAGTGTAGACCAGGAACGTCTGGATATGTTGATGCGTTACCTTGCTACCTGATTCATGAAGATTATCATTCACGGAAAGCCCTTTGCGGAAACCGCCAAGCCCTACATCCAGGATTTATTTGAGGAGTTATCAGCGCGTAAAATTAACGTCCTGATCACGCCTGATTTTGATAAAACCCTACGTTATTCCGGAGTAGCGTTCGAAAACCATCAAATTTTAGAAGATCATCGTGCCCTCGAAGGTGCTAAACTGGTTGTTAGCCTGGGGGGAGATGGCACGCTCCTGGAAACAATCGCCATGGTGGGTCCCAAACAAATACCGGTAATCGGGGTCAATGTAGGCCGGCTTGGGTTTTTGGCGACCGTAGCACCGGAGCGGATTCGCGACATGATCAAAGCCTTGGAAAGTGGCAACTACCGAATAGAAACTCGTACTATTTTAGAAGCCGAAGCCAATCAAAAGGATATATTTAATGGGGTGAACTTTGCGTTGAACGACATTGCCATTACCAAAACGGAAACGTCCTCGATGATAACAGTCCATTCGTATCTGAACGGACAGTTTCTGAATTCCTACTGGGCCGACGGACTGATTGTTTCTACACCTACCGGCTCTACCGGCTATTCGCTGAGTTGTGGCGGACCGGTATTGGTACCCAACTCCAAAAACCTTATCGTAACCCCGGTCAGCCCCCATAATCTCAATGTACGACCGTTGGTAGTAGAAGATAGTGCTGTTTTAACGCTGGAAGTCAACAGCCGTAGTAATAATTTCCTACTATCGCTCGATTCAAGATCGGGTATAGTTGACGTCTCGACAAGGCTGACCGTTCGGAAGGCTAACTTCGTAGCCCGTTTAATTAAAATGCAGGACGAGAATTTTTTCGATACCCTCCGAAGTAAGCTTAACTGGGGACTTGATATGCGGAATTAATTTTGAATAGAAAATGCAGCTGATTTACCACCCTTTTGATCTTCCCCTAAAACATACATTTACGATCGCTCACGATTCTCGCGATATTCAACCCACATTAATCGTTGAATTGAGAGATGAAGAGGGGAATTCCGGTTTTGGCGAGGCTACTACGAGTCGCTATTATCAGGTACAAATGGAGTCCATGATTGATGACCTCAATAGGGTGAAAGATTGGGTTGAAAACAAACCATGGACGAGTGCTGAACAACTTTGGGAATTAACCCATCCCGTATTGCGAAACAATCCGTTTGCCCAGTGTGCATTGGATGTCGCAGCCCATGATTTAACGGCGCGCCGTGCCAGAAAGCCACTGTATGCGTTCTGGGGCTTGCAGACTGATTCGATACCACCCACCAACTATACCATCGGTATCGATACAGTGGATAAGATGGTCGAAAAGTTAAAGGAATTCCCCTGGCCTCTTTACAAGATAAAGCTGGGTACAGATCATGATTTGAAAATTGTTGAAGAACTACGGAAACATACCGCAGCTCCTTTCCGAATCGATGCCAATTGTGCCTGGGGTGCAGATCAGACCATCGAATACAGTAAGGAGTTGAAAGATTTAGGGGTGGAATTTATCGAACAACCGTTGCCCGCAAACGACAGGAATGGAATGAAAAAGGTTTTCGAAAATTCGGCACTTCCAGTTATTGCCGACGAAAGCTGCATTGTTGAATCGGACGTTGGACAATGCATTGGGTTATTCCACGGTGTCAATATCAAACTAACCAAATGCGGAGGCCTAACACCAGCCCGACGCATGATCGATATGGCCAAACAGGCTGGGCTGAAAACCATGGTTGGATGTATGACAGAAAGCAGTGTCGGAATTGCGGCTATCGGACACTTATTGCCCTTACTCGATTATGTGGACATGGACGGCCAATTGCTTTTGGCTGAGGATCCGGCGACAGGCGTGGCATTCGATAATAATGGGCGATTTATATACCAGGACGTACCGGGTACAGGCGCACAACTAAAAAATAGCAATTTACGCCTCTAAGATTTAGAAACTGTAGTTAGCAGTGAGCGTAAGCGACTGACTGAACAACTGTGAATAGTTGGAGCGAACGGTGGAAGGGATCAAATAAGCCCCGAGAACCTGATGATAATATTCTAAGCCAAATCCCCATTTATTACGCTGCAATCCCATACCCCCTACTAATCCGACCACGTAGGGTCTGAAATGCCTACTACGGTACCAGGACATGCCTTTTTCTTCTAAAGCTATCTCATCTTTTAGGGTGCGACTATTCGTCAACACGTATATATCGTTCCGAATACCCATCGTGAAATAGGGGATATGATCGAAAAGCTTCCAATAGCGACTTTTGAACCGTAGTGCGATGTCATTGGAAAGAAAATGATCCCTTGAGCTGATTTTATACTCGCCCATGGTTTTGCCTGAAACAGGATCGATGACGGCATCCACCTTTGCTAATCCGCCACGGTTTCGGTAACCCAGCGCTAATTGAAGATTAACCCCGTGGCTGAGTATGCGTTGCATTCCAACACTCACCCCGAAAACGGGTAACAGTAACCCTTGTTGGACCAACGTGTCGTCGTGCGTCTTATTGAGGGAGGTTCCAAGTTCGGCTGTAATGGACCACGTTATTTTATCTTGCCCGAACGATAGCAGCGGATTAACCGTTTCAAAAATAAGGAATGACCAAAAAATATAAAATTTGCTTGCTGGGCGAATCGAAGGTAAACGTAGCGAATCTAGCTTATATTTCATGAATATCTCACGGGTTTTACCGCTTCTTGCTAAGAAATAAGCAGTGCAATTTATGTATTTAATTCCAAATTGTTCTATTTGCAGACAAAAAGCGGTGTAATTGATTTTGAAAGCGATGAAATTGAATTTTGAAGATCTGATCCTTTATAACGATGATGATTTTCTAGTTGTAAGTAAACCCCCTGGGATAGCTACCTTAGATGAAAGAACGGCAGATCGGAATCGGAGCCTTTTGCGTTATGCCAAAGAATACGATTCTAATTTACAAGCCGCCCACCGTCTAGATAAGGAAACCTCTGGTGCTCTGGCCTTTGCCAAATCATCGGCAGCCTATCGTCACCTAGCGATGCAATTCGAAAATCGTGAAGTCACCAAGCGCTATCATGCTGTTTCGGTAGGTGTTCATGATTTTGATAGTATTTCCGTTTACTTACCCATACACCCCTTAAAAAATGGTACGGCCGTAAAAATAGATCGAGTGAAAGGGAAACCGGCTGAAACCATTTTCAATAGCTTGAAAACCTACCGAGGCTATACCCTAGTCGAGTGTATTCCCATTACCGGACGTATGCATCAAATCCGTATACACCTATCCTGCTTAAAAGCGCCCATTGTCAATGACGAGCAATATGGGGGCAAGCCGGTTTACTTATCGGAGCTCAAAAGAAACTTTAACCTCAAAAAAAACACCGACGAGTTACCCATTATGCAAAGGGTAGCCCTCCATGCTTGGTCACTTCGCTTCAGGCGAATGGACGGGGAGTTTGTTACGGTAGAGGCACCTTATCCGAAAGACTTCGGGGTATTGGTAAATCTTTTAAATAAGTATGGACTGTGACCCTTTTATGGGTTTGTCACTGAGGTGATGTGCGGAAAAGTGATGGTTGATTGAATATTTCCTACTACATCGATGGTATAAAAAATGAAGCCGTCCCAGCGAATTCCTACTGGGACGGCTTTTTTAATTCATTTAGATTACGGTTTTATGCGTTGACCGATCTCCGGATAATATTCAAAGCACCACCTGCTTTAAACCACTCAATTTGAGCAGCATTATAACTATGGTTGGCCAGAATCTCGTCTTTGGTACCGTCGGCATGATGCAATACCACGGTCAGTGGTGTATTCGGAGCGAAGGTGGTTAGGCCGATGATATCAATGGTATCGTCCTCTTGAACCTTGTCGTAGTCGTCTTTGTTGGCAAAGGTCAAGGCTAACATGCCTTGTTTTTTAAGGTTCGTTTCGTGGATACGAGCGAATGACTTAACTAGCACGGCTCTAACGCCCAGGTGACGTGGCTGCATGGCTGCGTGTTCGCGAGACGATCCTTCACCGTAGTTTTCATCACCTACAACCACTGTACCGATACCAGCTGCTTTGTATGCTCTTTGCGTAGCCGGTACAGGTCCGTACTCTCCGGTTAACTGATTTTTTACCGAGTCGGTTTTTTCATTGAAGTAGTTGACGGCGCCAATCAATAGGTTGTTCGAAATGTTATCAAGGTGCCCACGGAATCTTAACCAGGGGCCTGCCATAGAGATATGGTCAGTTGTACATTTACCTTTCGCTTTAATCAGCAATTTCATGCCGGTCAGATCGGTGCCTTCCCAGGGAGCGAATGGCTCAAGAAGCTGAAGTCTCTGCGAGTTAGGGTCGACGATCACCTCTACCTGGCTTCCGTCTTCTGCCGGTGCCTGGTAGCCGGGATCTTCTACATCAAACCCTCTTGAAGGGAGTTCATCCCCTGCTGGTGGGTCGAGTTTCACTTCTTCACCGGCTGAGTTCACCAGGGTGTCGCTCATCGGGTTGAACGAAAGGTCACCTGCAATGGCTAGTGCAGCTACTACTTCAGGAGAAGCAACAAATGCATAGGTGTTGGGGTTGCCGTCGGCACGCTTCGCGAAGTTTCGGTTAAAAGAGTGAACGATGGTGTTTTTTTCTTGTTTTTCCGCACCCATCCGTGCCCACATTCCGATACAAGGTCCACAGGCATTGGTAAAGATCGTCGCATTCAGATCTTCAAAGGCTTTCAACAAACCGTCGCGTTCTGCGGTATAACGTACTTGCTCCGATCCGGGGTTAATTCCGAATTCGGCTCTGGTGATCAGTCCTTTTTCGACTGCTTGACGTGCGATTGAAGCTGCCCGCGATAGGTCTTCGTAAGAGCTGTTGGTACAGGACCCAATCAACCCCCATTCTACTTTCAAGGGCCAGCCATTTTTAACGGCTTCCTCCTTCATTCTGGAAACAGGTGTAGCCAAATCAGGTGTAAATGGCCCGTTCAGATGGGGTTCAAGTTCGGATAAGTTGATTTCGATGATCTGATCGAAGTAATCTGACGGGTTCTCGTAGACTTCGGGGTCAGCGGTCAAATGTTCTTTGACGGCATTGGCGGCATCGGCCACGTCGTCCCGGCCGGTTGCACGGAGGTACCGCTCCATAGCTTCATCGTAACCGAAGGTAGAAGTGGTAGCGCCAATTTCGGCACCCATGTTACATATCGTACCCTTTCCGGTACAAGAGAGTGATTTAGCACCCTCGCCAAAGTATTCGACAATGTAACCCGTCCCTCCTTTTACCGTGAGGATTCCGGCGACTTTCAGGATGACATCCTTGGGTGCTGCCCAACCACTCAGCCTACCGGTCAATTTAATGCCGATCAGTTTGGGGAATTTCAGCTCCCAGGGTAGTCCCGACATTACGTCGCAAGCATCTGCTCCACCCACACCGATGGCTAGCATACCAAGACCACCGGCATTCGGCGTGTGCGAATCTGTTCCGATCATCATTCCGCCTGGGAATGCATAATTTTCCAGAACTACCTGGTGAATAATCCCGGCACCGGGCTTCCAGAAGCCTATGCCATATTTATTTGAAACAGACCCTAGAAAGTCGAAAACTTCTTTACTCTCTTTATTGGCTACCGCAAGGTCAACCGCCGCCCCTGCTTTTGCCTGGATCAGGTGGTCGCAGTGTACCGTTGAAGGAACGGCTACTTTAGGGCGTCCGGCTTGCATAAACTGCAACAAAGCCATTTGGGCAGTAGCATCTTGCATGGCTACCCGGTCGGGTGCAAAATCTACGTAGTCATTCCCCCGCTCGTAAGCTCGGGTAGGGGTTTTATCCCATAAATGGGAATAGAGAATTTTTTCACTTAAGGTCAGTGGCCTGCCGACAACTTTACGGGCAGCCTCCACCGTTTCTCCTAGTCGGGCGTATAGCCCTTTGATCATATCAATGTCAAACGCCATAATTATGTATTAATCGCTGTTATACCGTTTATTCGGAACGTAAAATTACAAAATTCAGCGGGTATCCCTTCGTTAGATACTCTTTCTGAATTCAAAAAAACTCCTTTTTTTATAAGTTTAGATTGAGTATAATTAGTTAAAAATCGCGAGGTTATAAATAATCGTGTTATCGATTGTACTTTCTTGAAATGAAGCTAGCTAACCCTAATTGTTTTAGATTTTTTCTGGACTTTTCAAGCCTCTTTTAAGAAAATAGCTTACGTTTGTCAACATCAACCTGCTATATTTGGGCGGGAAAATCACCTCTTAAACGGGGTTTAACACCAATCATTTATATTAATTATGCCAAAGAATTTGGTAATAGTGGAGTCTCCGGCGAAAGCCAAGACGATTGAAAATTACTTAGGGGACGAATTTGTCGTGAAATCCAGTTTTGGTCATGTTCGGGATTTGCCCGAACACGATATGGGTGTCGAAATAGATAAAGGATACGAACCGGTATACGAAATATCTGCCGATAAGGTAAAATTGGTCAATGAATTAAAACGTTTAGCAAAAAATGCGGATGTCTGGTTAGCCACCGACGATGACCGGGAGGGTGAAGCGATCTCCTGGCATTTGAAAGAAGCCCTCGGTTTACCTGACACTACCAAGCGAATCGTTTTTAGAGAAATTACGAAATCGGCCCTCCAAAAAGCCATTGCACAACCCCGTGTCATAGATAATGACTTAGTTAATGCTCAACAGGCTCGCCGCATCCTGGATCGACTTGTCGGGTATGAGCTTTCCCCAGTGCTTTGGAAAAAGGTGCGAATTGGGAAGTCATCCTTGTCAGCAGGCCGGGTTCAGTCGGTAGCTGTAAGACTGGTAGTGGAAAGAGAAAGGGAGATTGACGCGTTTGTGCCCACCAGCAGTTACAAGATTAATGCCATTTTTGACTTGGGTAACGGAAAGGTATTGACCGCTGAATTACCCAAAAACCTCTCATCCGAGGAAGAAGCCAGGGATTTTCTCGAAAAATGTAGAGAAGCTGAATTCCAAATCCGAAATCTGGAAACCAAACCAGCTAAAAAATCACCGGCACCTCCCTTCACTACCTCGACCTTGCAACAGGAGGCTTCTCGAAAGCTCGGGTTTTCGGTTCAGCAAACCATGATCGTTGCCCAGAAGTTGTATGAAGCTGGTAAGATTTCTTACATGCGGACTGACTCGACCAACCTTTCTCAGGAAGCTTTGCAAAAAGCAGAAACGCAGATTGTGAGTGAATACGGAGCGAATTTCCATCACAAAAGGGTTTACAAAACAAAATCAGAAGCAGCCCAAGAAGCTCACGAAGCTATAAGACCTACGGAGTTTTCGGACTTAAAGGTGAGCAATGACCGGAACGAGCAACGTCTCTATGAATTGATTTGGAAAAGGGCTATCGCCTCTCAAATGGCCGATGCCCAGTTGGAAAGAACCATCGCTACTATCGCTATATCTACTACCACTGAAGAATTAGTGGCGCAAGGAGAAGTTATTAAATTCGAAGGCTTTCTGAAGGTTTATCTAGAATCGAGTGATGACGACGGCCATGAGGACGAGGAGCAAAAAGGAATGCTGCCTCCGCTAACTGTCGGGCAAATTTTAGATCTCGAGCAACTCAAAGCCACCGAGCGGTACACGCGCCCTCCTGCACGATACACCGAAGCCAGCTTAGTTAAAAAGCTGGAAGAAATGGGAATCGGACGGCCGTCCACCTATGCGCCCACCATCTCGACCATTATTCGAAGAGAGTATGTAGTAAAGGAAGATCGGCCTGGACAGGAACGCGAAATCCGTGAAATTTTGTTAAAAAACGGAAAGGTGAAGGATACCCTGAAAAAGGAAACCTTTGGAGCAGAAAAAGCGAAACTTTTCCCGACCAATGCGGGAATTGTAGTCAACGATTTCCTTGTCAATAATTTTGAGGATGTTGTCGATTATTCCTTTACCGCTAAGGTGGAAAAGGATTTTGATAACATCGCGGAAGGGAAACTTTCGTGGCGTGAGATGATCGATAATTTTTATAAAAGTTTTCATCAACGTATTACGACGGTAGAAAGCGAAAAATTCGATCGATCTCTTACGACCCGGGCTTTGGGTATCGATCCCGAAACGGGTAGGAACGTGTCTGTTAGGATTGGAAAATATGGTCCCTATGCGCAGCTGGGGGAATTGGAAGATGAAGAGAAACCACGTTACGCCAATTTACTAAAAGGGCAATTGATCGAAACCATTACCTTGGAAGAAGCATTGGCATTGTTCAAGCTTCCGCGAGAAGTGGGCTTTTTCGAAGATAAACCCTTGGTAGTTAACATTGGAAAGTACGGCCCCTACATTCGGTTTGATGATAAATTTTACAACCTTTCAAGAACCGATGATCCCTATACCATTGACGAAAGCAGAGCGATTGAAATCATCAATGAAAAGCGGGCTGCCGAGTCGTCGGATGTGCTGGGTGAATTTGAAGGGGCGCCAATATCTAAGGGGAAGGGAAGGTTTGGGCCTTATGTAAAACACGATGGAAAATACTATTCCTTGGGTAAAGGTCTTAGCCTCGACACGATCACATTGGAACAGAGCATCGAGTTGATCAAAGCTAAACGGGAAGCTGAATCCAAAAAAATTATAAAAGAGTTTAAGGAAAACGCCAACGTAAAGATTCAAAATGGACGTTATGGGCCGTATATTGCCTTTGGAAAAAGGAATATCAAAATTCCAAAGGGGGTGGAACCGGCTTCACTCACCTATGAAGATGTCTTGAAATTGGCAGAATAACTACTACCGACCTAAATGCTATGGAGAAAAAGACGATAGTGGTACTAAGTGGCGCAGGAGTAAGCGCTGAAAGTGGTGTTAAAACCTTTCGCGATCATAACGGCCTATGGGAAAACCATCGAATTGAAGACGTAGCAACTCCAGAAGCCTGGAACCGAGATCAGGAATTGGTCCTAAAGTTTTACAACCAACGCCGTAAGCAAGCATTGGAGGTAGAGCCTAATGCAGCACATTACGCCATAGCTGAACTCGAAAAGTTTTTTGAGGTAAAAGTCATCACCCAAAATGTGGATAACCTCCATGAAAGGGCGGGTTCGACCAATGTATTGCATCTCCATGGAGAGTTGTTTAAAGCCCGAAGTACCAAAAACCCAAATCTCATCTATGATATTGAAGGCTGGGAACTTAAACTAGGTGATTTGTGTGAGGAGGGCAGTCAGTTAAGGCCGCATATTGTGTGGTTTGGAGAAGGGGTCCCTATGATGGAACCCGCAATTGAAATTGCCGGTAAGGCCGATATTTTTATCGTTATCGGTACATCCCTGGTCGTTTATCCAGCCGCCGGTCTATACCGTTATACAAAACCCGATACACCTATTTATATCATTGATGTAAATCGACCGGATATAAACTTTTCGGATAATATGACATTTATCCAGGACAAAGCTACCTCCGGGATGAACTATTTGAAGGACCTTTTAATAGAAAAGTATTCTAATTCCTGAATTTGAGCAGTTTATAGTCTAAAATAATTCGTTGATTATGCAGTTGATGGATGGGAAAGCCTTATCGGCGATCATCAAATCGGAGATTAAACAAGAGACCGCACAATGGGTGGCTGAAGGCGGTAAAAAGCCACATCTGGCAGCCATTTTAGTAGGAAACGATGGCGCCAGTGAAACCTATGTAGCTTCCAAAATCAGAAGTTGTGAAGAAATTGGCTTTACATCCACACTGCGCAGATTTGATGCTTCCATTTCAGAAGATGAGCTTATTGAGGAAATCCATATCTTGAACCAAGATCCCGATGTGGATGGGTTTATTGTGCAGCTACCCTTACCCAAACATATTTCTGAAAATCGGGTAATGGAGGCGATTGACCCCAAAAAAGATGTGGATGGTTTTCACCCGGTCAACGTAGGGCGCATGTGTAAGGGGCTACCTGCCTATCTATCGGCCACACCCTTTGGAATCCTGGAAATGTTGAAGCGCTATAACATTGAAACCACTGGTAAGCATTGTGTAGTCATCGGTCGTAGTCAGATCGTCGGCCTCCCAATGGCAATCCTGATGCAACGCAATACCTATCCCGGAAACTGCACGGTAACCATCTGCCATAGCCGTACAGCCAATTTGAAAGAGATTTCGCAATCTGCCGATATTCTGATCGTTGCCCTTGGAAAGGCGGAATTCGTAACAGCTGATTTTGTGAAAGACGGGGCCGTTGTGATCGACGTCGGCATTACTCGCGTACCGGATGCTTCGAAAAAAAGTGGGTTTGCACTTAAAGGCGATGTGGATTTTGCATCGGTGGCCCCAAAAACAAGTTATATCACTCCGGTACCCGGCGGTGTAGGGCTCATGACCATTTGCGGGCTATTGACCAATACGCTCAAAGCAGCGAAAAGGGAGGTTTACACTTGATACCCCTCTCTTTCTCCAAATAGCATTTAGAGAAAACGCTGGATCCAACCTAACAATTTTTGAGTCCTTTCCGTATAGGGTGGGTAAAGAAATTTTAGTGAACCAACTTTTCGTTCGATAACACCTTTGGGGTTAGAAAATTCGGTGAAACCGTAAAATCCGTTGGATCGACCCGCGCCACTAGGACCTATTCCTCCAAAGGGAATTTCCGGATGTTGAGATTGCATTAAAACTTCATTAATCAAGACGCTACCTGAACTGGTTTGACGTAAAATTTGCTCTATATTTCCGGAATCTCGGCTGTGGATGTAGACTCCTAAAGGTTTTTCGATACTACGGATGATATCAATCGCTTCGCTGATGGTATCGAACGGTAGAATGGGAAGCAGAGGCCCAAAAATTTCTTCCTTCATTAGTCTCATCGATAAGCTAATGTCCGTGAGTAGGGTAGGTTCTATGAACAAATCTGCCTCATCGAAATTTCCCCCTGCTTCGACGTTAGCTCCGTTTTCTATGGCGTCTTGGTAGAGTCCCCTCAGCCGTTCAAAATGGTTTCCGTTGATAATTCGCCCATAGTCGGTAGAGCGGCGAATACTCTCGCCTTCCGGATTGAACATTTCCTGGATGGAGTTCTTGAGTGCAACGATACATCGGTCTAAAACATCCCTTTGTACGAGAAGATAGTCGGGAGCAATGCACGATTGTCCACTGTTGATGCATTTCGCCCATACAATTTTCCGGGCTGTCGCCACGAGATCAGCCGTGTTGTCAATGACAGCTGGTGATTTCCCCCCCAACTCGAGGGTGACTGAACTAAGATGCTTGGAGGCAGCGGCCATCACTTTTTTGCCGGTTTGAGGGCTGCCCGTAAAAAAGATATGATCAAAAGGGAGTTCCAAAAGTTCTTCGGCAACCTCTTTATCTCCTTCCACCACAGAGACTTCATCCATCGTAAATACATTACGCACCAGTTCCCTTACGAACGCAGCAGAATTAGGAGCGTATTCCGACGGCTTAATGAAAGCCGTACAACCGGCACTGATCGCGTAAATCAGAGGTTTTAGTGCGAGGTTGATAGGGTAGTTCCACGGTGAGATTATTAAGGAAGTACCTTTCGGTTCGTACTGAATATAGTTTTGAGTGCCCAGGGCAAAGAGTGGATTGCTCACCTGATGTGGTTTCAACCAGCGATCAATATGTTTGATGTGGTAGCGTAATTCCGTGGTTAATGTAAGTATTTCCGAAATACGAGCTTCGTGAGCGGGTTTTTTTAAATCCAAGTAAACTGCTTGCTCCGCTTTTCCGGCGTGACGTAACAGGTAAACCAGCATTCGCTTGAGTTTGTCCTTCCTTTCTTTCGCCGTTGATAAGGCCAGTCGACGCGTGTTTTCACGCTGTCGTTTGAATAAATCCACAAGTTCCGTACTGGACATCCTATCGATCGCTGGTTCTTTATTCATGGGTCTCTGGGCAACTTAGTTATTCGTGGAAATAGTCTGGATACGATCCTAATCCGCTAATCACCCCTTGGTTGAGGCGTCATTTGGCTAAGTCTTGTATATATACGAGAAAAATATTAACTTTTACCAATTTGCGTTTCAAATTCTGTGATTTTTTTGCGAGTTTAGTAACAATGAGCGTGGTCAGTGAAAATATCAGATACTTAAGGAAACTTAAGGGCTACACGCAGCAACAATTTGCTGAACGTATCGGGATCAAACGTTCCCTATTAGGAGCCTATGAAGAAGCCCGAGCCAACCCCAATGAGATCTATTTGGATAGTATGGCCGAAGTGTTGGGCGTGCCTGTCGAACATCTGCTCCATAAAGATTTAAGGGAAATGGGAAGGCGTCTTGGAGCCGGTACGATACTACGCTTAAATCCGGAACGTGTAAACACTGACCAAAATAATTCCTCATCTGAATCAGCTATTCCAAGTACCGATAAAAAACAGAAAGATACCGCGCAGACGGATCTATTTTCCGAAAATGAAGCCAATCCGGCTTCTCAAGTCAATAAACCCCAGGAATTAAAAAGTGCAGCTTCACCCGTAGATGATACTTTCCTCGATTGGTTTTCGAGCGTTATTTCCGAACGAAAAGATTTAAGACTCTTTTCGTCGATTGACGATGTCCCGGTTGCTGGTTTAAAGATGGTTGGAGAGAGATTATCAGATTTAGAGTCGATCCGCAACAACGAACTCTATTTACTGGAAACCAGTGATGGTAAACTATTATATCGCAGGGTTTTCAACCAATTGGCTATAAAAGGAACCTTGATTTTAAGTTCGGATTATCCGAATAAACCCACTATCGAACTTACTCGAAAGGAAATTAAAACCGCCTACCATTATCTCGCAAGTCTACAGACAACAGCGCCATCGATTTCAGTCCCACTCCACCGAATTAAGGAATTAAACGACGAAATAGCCAGAATTTTGTCCGGGTCGAACTAAGCTTTACCGGCGAACCTTTCCATACACGCAATTATTTCGTGTATAACCGAGTCGTCTTTATACCGGGATCGAATACCCTTGCCCAAGGCATACCAGCCCATACCTGGCAATTGCAGGTAATATCCATCATATCGAGGCTTGCCTTTCAGCATCTTTTCCGGGTCGATTTCGGTATCGTTGAAGAGTAAGTTGATAGTTTCTTGGAGGACCGACCAATCCCATTTCTCAAGAGGTCGATCATTCACACGTACTGTAAACTGCCGTTCCGCAAACTCGCCTTTGAGTACAATATGCGTTTCCTGATCCTCCTTTAAATGTAGATAGTCGATAGACAGAGGGGCTTCGATACGTTCGGTCTCGTAAATGGCCTGTTTTAACTCTTGAATTAAATAGATCCAATTATGGGTTTCGTTTTGGCCTACAAAACCCTTGGTTGTTTGCCCAGCATGTTCGGATTCGATCAATACCGTATAATCTCCTCCACCTGGAGTAGTATGAAGTCGGGTCTTTTCTAAAAGCGAATCTAACTGTTGCTTCCACACGTTATCGAGTTTTCCTCGCCAAGAAAAGTCGTCGTTCAATTGAAAACCTTCCTCCAGGATCTCATCTTCTTCCAGCTCATCCCGGTCTGTATAGATCTGTTCAAAGGAAAGGATCAAATGAGACGCATTTTCATCAATTACCAATTGGTAACGATGGGAATAGGGTGGGGGAACATTGGGTGAAGTTTCACAATTTATTTTCAACTGAGTGTATGGCAACATGCGAAAGTATGGTTACATGGGGATATCGTTTCGATGGAAACGTTTATCAATCTTTATTCAACTGCTCAAAGGTACGACCTTTGTCAATTTTGTCACTTCCCGTTTTTAAAAAAGATTCAGTGAAATAGATCTCTTTTGGGCGTTTTCTACGTTCAATTTCCTTTTCTATAACGGGTAGTATGGTGTTTTTCAACTGGGGTTTTCCTTCCACCACTAACACCAGTGCTTCACCCAATAGAGGGTCGGGACGTCTCCAGAAGTAAAACTGGCAATGGATGTTCTGCTCCATGAATTTATGATAGAGCAGATTTTCAAGTTCCTCTAGTTGGATTTTTAACCCTCCGGAATTAACCACATTATCAATTCTACCGTGAAGAATAAAACCTCGGGAGTCATGGTCGACGCTGGCACGGTCATTGGTCTGTATTCGACGGTTTCCGGTGACCTCCCCTTCGAAGAACAAACAACCCCGTTCGTCGGTGCCAAAACTAACTTCTCCGGTGATATTATATTTATTCGGTAAGTCTGAATTCTGGTTTACCCTACGCAAGGCTACGTGGGATACGGTCTCGGTCATGCCGTAACCGTGATACACGTCTTGTTCTAAGTGGCGGAACTCCTTCACTTGTGGCGGGGTTAATCCTACCCCACCGAGGAGAATTTTCCCCAGTTTTTTTACGCGGGGATGGGTAATTGGATCGGCAAGAATCTCCGAAAGTTGCATAGGAACCAGGGCAGTAAAATCAAATTCTTGATCTTCGGGCAGGGTGGACAGGGGGTTTCGGGAGGGAGAAACGACCGTAACATACCAACCTAGTTCCATGGCTCGAATCAGCATCATGAAACCGGCAATGAAATCAATGTTTAAACAGGCTAATGCCCTAGTGCCTTCTTTTAATGATAGTGCTTTTGCCGTCGCATAGACACTGGCTTTCAATTGCTTATTGGTAACTTGGATTGGTTTTGGATGGCCTGTTGAACCCGATGTATGGAGGGTAAAAACATCTTGTCCGTTCAGCCAGGCAATACAAATATTCTGAGCTTTTTGTAGATAGGGATCATCAAAATGCTGTTGATGGACGGTATTTCTATGGAGGATAGGTCTTTCCATTGCACTAACCAATCGCTTGCTCTAAATCCTCAATGATATCGTCAATATCCTCAACTCCTATACTGAGACGAATCAAAGAATTGTGTATTCCCATTTTACGCCTTTCCTCAACCGGATAGCTTGCATGACTCATTTTAGGCGGGTAAGCGCATAGGGATTCTACTCCACCCAAGGATTCTCCCACCGTGATCAGTCGCATGCGCTCCATCACCTGCATGGCAGCTTCTTCGGTATCTGCGGCTAATTCAAACGAAACCATTCCCCCATACCCTCTCATTTGTCGAGTAGCCAGTTCATGTTCGGGGTGTGATTTTAAACCCGGATAATAAACGCGACCCACTTTCGAATGTGCTTCAAGCCAGGAGGCAACACGGGCTGCATTTTCACAATGTTGTTTCATTCGTAGATGCAAGGTTTTCAGTCCTCTTAGGACTAGAAAACAGTCTTGTGGGCCGGGGACCGCGCCGGTTGCCTTTTGTTGAAAAGCCAGTTTTTCACCTAATTCCGCATCATTTACGACCAAAGCACCCATGAGAACGTCTGAATGCCCTGCCAAATATTTCGTGACGGAATGCATCACAATATCAGCACCTTGTGATAGTGGATTGGCCAAAAAAGGAGAAGCAAAAGTGCTGTCAACAACCGTCAGTATTTGATGCTGATGGGCTATACTGCTGATTTTTTGAATGTCGGTGATTCTCAGAAGAGGGTTCGAAGGTGTTTCCAGCCAAACCATTTTCGTTGGGGTGGAAATGGCGTTCTCAAAAGCCTTAACATCTTTCAGGTCAACGAATTGAAAGTTGATACCATAGGGCTCAAATATCTGTTTCATCATGCGGTATGTTCCTCCATATAGGTCTATGGAAGCTATGACCTCATCGCCGGGGCGAAGAAGTTTTAGGACAGCATCAATGGCCGCCATCCCGCTTGAATAACAATACGCTGAGGCTCCTTCCTCCAATTGTGCCAGGGCATTTTGCAGATAGGTTCGCGTAGGGTTTTGCATTCGGGTGTATTCGTACCCCTTATGTTCTCCGGGTAACCGTTGAGCGTAGGTAGATGTTTGGTATATGGGGGGCATAACAGCACCCGTTACAGGGTCGGGATCATAGCCTGCATGAATCGCTTTGGTAGCAAATTTCATAATACTTGTAAGTTGTGACCGGAAGGGTCGACGTGCGGAATTTTGGATTAACAATAATAGAACCATGGGGTACCTCCATTTAGTTTCCAGATTCAACAGATTTTATCTGGCACATTTTTTTAAAGTCCACTCTATTCAGTTAGCACAATGGGGCCCACATACCCGGTTGTGGAAGATTTAAATCGGTGTGTTTTATTGTCTATATCACTTATGAAAAAGCTATTCTTTTTATTCCTTGTTTTACTCGTCGTTGGATGTAAGGATAGAAGCTCCATGTTAGGGCCTAATCTTGCCGACGACTTTGTCGGTGTTTATTATACCAATCCTTCGGAGGGTAACCGAAATTCTTTTTACGTTTGGGTGGTTACGCGAAAAGCAAATAATCGTCTAGGGATTGGGTATTACATTGAAGATACTTATAATCTGGGCAACCAGGGAGCCCAGTCCAAAAAACGAGAAGCTTATTTCTTGGAAAGCGTAGTTATCAATGGCGATTCGTCTTTTACTATTAATGAAACAGTGGTAACCGGAACCGGAACCTCGGTTCGTTTGAGCGGAAACGGGCGTTTGGTAGGCCTGGAAGACGGTTCAGCCTGGATCGAAGCGTCGATTGATTATATTGGTTCAGATAATCAAGCCATACGTAGTTCCGATCAGGTCAGTTTCCAAAAAGTGCATAACCTGTTGGATGAAGACGAACATACCAATGACTTTGATTACGCTGGTAATTATGCTACCGAACTACCCGAAGGTGCCAAAACCGCTTTCCATAACTGGATAGTAACCAATAAATCGAATACGAGTTTTAACATCGATTACAAGATAAGAGACAAATTCAATCAAGGGACGATTGCGGAATTGATCAATAATTATGTGCTCAGCGATGCGAAGAGAGTAGGGAATCGCTCGTTGTCGATCGACATGGTAGTGGAGGAAGAGATCAGCCGCGATCAGATTAAAATTAAAGCGGTGGGTAATAAATTGCAAAGACCTACCGATCAGGAACCACGCATTGCCGTAGTGATTCAAATTACCAACGAAACGCAGGGAATCACTCGAATTGAATATCTTGAAATGAGAAAGCAGTTCTAGATTTGAGCATCGAGGATATTCTAAAAAAAATAGCTTCATTACAGACCGGGGGAGAAAGTCATTTTCCCCCGGGTTTGTTTCCTTCCTATCGAAGTAATAAACTCATCGGATATCGTCGTCCTGACACGAACCTCTTTTTTTCAGCTATCTCAGCTTTTACCCTCCAAAATTTAAAACCTTTTATAAAAGAGGCTGATCAACTCGCCCAGATCGAAACTATTAAGGAGAAAATTTTACAGAACTACCCCGCTTTTCAAAATAAAGACGGACTGAAGACCTACAATTTCTGGCGAACGAAGCCAACGGACCATTTTTCAAACGGATATATTTTTAAATATTTCGACCATTTCAGAATTCCCGATGACGTCGACGACACAGCCATGGTCTATCTAACGACCAATCCGACCCGGGAAGATCTTCATTGGTTGAAAGAAAAATTGACCTTGCATGCCAATGGCACCCGAAAATGGGCAAAAAACACCTATTCCGAGTACCGGGAACTGCGCGCCTATTCCACCTGGTTCGGGAAAAACATGTATATCGAACTGGATGCCTGCGTGTTGAGTAACCTACTTTATTGCATTTATTACTACCGACTTCCTTTCAATCAGCACGACTCCGACAGTCTTTTGTACATCCGTTCCATTATCGAATCAGGCCGCTATAAGACCGAACCCTTCCGTTGTGCTCATCAATATCCTCGTACCGCGTTAATCATTTATCACGTGGCACGTTTAATAGCAGCCTTCGATCCCTTGATGCTCCGTCGTATAAAACCGGAATTAATCGAGACCACTCAGCATTTGTTGGAGCAAAACCTCCATCCCATGGACCGAGTTTTGTTGTCTACTTCCCTACTACGGCTGGGTGTTAAAACGAAACCTATCGAAGTGGAGCACTATACAGCGCAAACGTTTGATAATTTCTGGTTTTTTATCGCTGGCCTGCTGACGGCCTATGAAAGCAAATGGCTTTACAAGCTCGCACGATCCCCAATTTTTCACATGCATTGGGAGTGTGAGGCGCACTGTTGGGTTCTACTCGCAGAATACATGGCTCTTCGGGACCAATAGTTGTTATAGGAGATAAAACGGGTAAAGCCTTCTGAAGCAAGGGTGGGGACCTACTTTCGATGGGCGTAAAGATTCGGTATCCCCGATATTTAACCCAGGCTGAACCGGTATGATGATGCCACTCCTAAAAATTATTTCAGTAATTTGGGGTACGAATTAACACGAATTTCGAACTCATAAGGGAGGCCTTTAGTTTATAGTTGAACAGGGAGGTGCGGAGCTATCCTAATGAAATCCAGTGGAATTGATGAACGTAACACCAAATTCAGATCGCACAAAAGCATTGGCCGGGTTTGAGCGCCTTTTAAATATCATGGATGAACTCCGGGAAAAATGTCCCTGGGATCGAAAACAGACCATCGAAAGTTTACGTCATTTGACGATAGAAGAAACGTATGAGCTCTCAGATGCCATATTAAGTGAGAATATGGCTGAGATAAAAAAGGAACTGGGTGATATTTTACTCCATATCGTATTTTACGCTCGTATTGCTTCCGAAAAACAGGCTTTCGATATGGCCGATGTACTCACTGCGATTTGCGAAAAACTGATCAAGCGACATCCCCATATTTACCCAGATGAGAGTGGTCAGAAACTGGAGGTCACCGATGAAGAACAGGTAAAGCAAAATTGGGAAAAGTTGAAGCTGAAAGAGGGGTCGAAATCGGTATTGGCGGGGGTGCCGAAATCGCTGCCAGCCTTAGTAAAGGCAATGCGCATTCAGGAAAAAGCAAAAGGCGCTGGTTTTGATTGGGAGGAGCGTAGCCAAGTTTGGCAAAAAGTGAATGAGGAGCTCAGCGAATTTCGTGATCAAATTGACCGGGAAACCGAAAAACCTCTTGATCCCCAAGCGGCTGAATCGGAATTCGGAGACCTCCTTTTTTCCTTGGTTAATTATGCGCGCTTCTTAGATATCAATCCGGAAACAGCCTTGGAAAGAACAAACCGGAAATTTATTCAGCGCTTTCTATTTTTGGAAGAACAATCCAAAGCCGATGGGCGCGATTTGCATAGTATGACACTCCAGGAAATGGATGATTATTGGGAGAGGGCAAAAGCTTTAGAACAACAGAAATAAATCGTCTTCAATCCCTTGTGACGCCGGCGGGCAAGCCGAAGGGATTTGCAAAAACTTAGAAAAAAGGCGACCTTTGCGGCAAAAAAATAGTAAATAAATAAGGTGCCTGAGAAATAAGGATCGGAGACATTGATGGAATGCCTGCCACACCTTCCCATGGTAATTATAAACGAACTGAACTAACATTATGGCAGCTGTTACATGCTCGTTCTGCGGGCGACGTAAAAATGAAGTAGACCTGCTTTTGTCCGGCATTGATGCACATATTTGCAATAACTGCATTGAACAAGGGCATCAGGTCGTACTGGAGGAATTCGGCAGAAAAGAAGATAAGAAAGGTAAGAAAAAGTTGCCGAAAATAAACCTTATTCCACCAGCGGAAATTAAAAAGTTCTTGGATCAGTATGTGATCGGGCAGGACGAGGCTAAAAGGTCGCTGTCGGTGGCCGTTTATAACCATTATAAGCGCCTGACCCAACGCATGGAGGATGACGATGTGATGATCGAAAAATCGAACATCATCATGGCGGGTGAGACTGGTACGGGGAAAACCTACCTGGCTAAGACCTTAGCCCGAATCCTAGAAGTCCCATTCTGCGTAGCGGATGCAACTACCGTGACAGAGGCTGGTTATGTAGGCGAAGATGTGGAGACCATTCTAACTCGATTATTGCAAGCCGCCGATTTTGACGTAGAAAGAGCCGAAAGAGGTATCGTTTATATTGACGAAATTGATAAGATCGCTCGTAAAAGTGACAATCCGTCGATCACCCGCGACGTTAGCGGCGAGGGCGTTCAACAGGCATTGTTGAAACTTTTGGAGGGGTCAATCGTAAACGTTCCTCCTCAGGGTGGTAGAAAGCACCCGGATCAAAAGATGATCGCCATCAATACCGAAAACATACTTTTTATCTGTGGGGGAGCATTTGTAGGAATTGATCGGCATATCGCAAAGCGGATCAACACGCGACCCATTGGCTTTAGCAACGATTCCCGCATTATCGAAATTTTCGATAAGGAAAATTTAATGCGATACATCTCCGCCCAGGATCTAAAATCTTTTGGTCTGATCCCTGAGTTGATAGGCCGTTTGCCGGTGCTTACCTACTTGAATCCGCTCGATGCGGATGCCTTGAGGCAAATTCTTACCGAACCCAAAAATGCCCTCATCAAGCAGTATAAAAAGCTTTTTGCCATGGAAGGCGTTGAAATTCATTTTGAAGATGAGGTGCTCGACTATATCGTAGAACAGGCCGTTGCTTACAAATTGGGCGCCAGAGGTTTACGGTCGATTTGCGAATCGATTATGACCGATGCTATGTTCGAAATTCCTTCTCAGACCGATATTAAAACATTCACGGTGACCCTGGCTTATGCACAAGAGAAGTTCGAGAAGTCATCTTTAGCCCTTTTGAAGTCGGTCGCTTAACAGGACTGTAATATACCCGATACATATTGGATAACGAAACAATGGAAATGGAACTCACCGGCCACGAACAAATCATCGTACACGGGGCTCGTGAGCATAATTTAAAGAATATTGACGTTACAATCCCCAGAAATAAATTGGTGGTTGTAACCGGCATTAGTGGGAGTGGAAAGTCTTCGCTCGCTTTTGACACGATCTATGCGGAAGGTCAACGGCGCTACATGGAGAGCTTTTCGGCCTACGCGCGTGGTTTTATTGGTGAGATGGAAAGGCCGGATGTCGATAAAATCGAAGGCCTGTCACCGGTTATTAGTATTGAACAAAAGACGACATCCCGCAACCCAAGGTCTACGGTCGGGACTGTCACTGAAATCTACGATTTTTTACGCCTCTTGTTTGCCCGGGCAGGGGAAGCATTCTCCTATATCACTGGGAACAAAATGGTCAAGCAATCGCAGGATCAGATTGTGAACCAATTACTTCAGCAGTATAACGGTCGTAAAACTATCTTACTCGCACCGGTGGTCAAAGGTCGTAAAGGCCATTACCGAGAATTGTTCACGCAAATTGCACGATTGGGTTTTAATAAAGTTAGAGTTGATGGGGAGATTCAGGAAATCGTTCCCAAAATGCAGCTCGACCGGTATAAAATCCATGATATTGAAATCGTAATTGACCGAATTATGCCCAAGGAAGAAGAACGCTATCGTTTGGGTAAGTCGGTTGAAATTGCATTTAAGCAGGGTAAGGGTGCCTTGTTGGTGCTGGATGATCAAAACCAGACTCATTATTTTTCGAAAAACCTGATGGACCCGGAGTCGGGAATCAGTTACGATGACCCTGCCCCCAACAATTTTTCGTTTAACTCTCCCTATGGCTGGTGCCCCGTTTGCCAGGGCATGGGCGTTACGGAAGAAATCACCGAAGAGTCGGTGATGCCTGATAAGTCGCTCACTATCAGTCGGGGCGGCATAGCTCCATTAGGCGAATACCGCGATTCTTGGATATTCAAGCAACTGGAGGTATTACTAAAGCCCTACAAATTAAATCTGACTACAGCACTATCGAAGTTTCCGAGGGAGGTTATAGACCTCATTTTACACGGTAGCCAGGAGCCTATTCCCGTACCCTCCAAGAAATATCCAGGCACAGAATGGGAAACACGTTTTGAAGGGATCATCAGCTTTTTAAAGAAACAACAAGAAAGTGGTTCTGACAAGATTCAGGAATGGTTGAGGGATTTTGTTGTCATCAGTAGTTGCCCGGAGTGTAAGGGGGCGCGACTGAAAAAAGAATCACTGCATTTCAAAATCGACGGGAAGAATATTTCTGAGCTGGCGGAGATGGACATCGTAGAGCTCGGGCAGTGGCTGGAAGGCTTGGAGGATCGCTTGGGAGAACGTCAGCGTGTGATTGCAGAACAAATTCTAAAGGAAATCCGTAAACGGACTGGCTTTTTGCTTAATATAGGTCTAGGTTATCTTACCCTCAATCGCCCGCTGAGGACCCTTTCGGGCGGGGAAGCACAACGGATTCGTCTGGCGACCCAAATCGGCACCCAATTGACTGGAGTGCTGTACATTATGGATGAACCCAGTATCGGCTTGCATCAACGCGATAATATCCGCCTTATTCAATCGCTAAAAGATTTACGGGATATCGGTAATACCGTTTTGGTGGTGGAGCACGACAAGGATATGATGCTTGCTTCCGATTATATCATTGATATTGGTCCAGGTGCTGGACGCCACGGGGGGCAAATCGTAGGGTCTGGTTCTCCAGAAGAGTTTTTAAAAAACGGCTCTTTAACCGCCCGTTACCTGAAAGGAGAGGTTAAGATAGATGTGCCCAAAAGCCGCCGACCCGGAAATGGGAAATTTTTGGAACTTATTGGTTGCACGGGGCACAATTTGAAAAATGTTGACCTAAAACTTCCTCTGGGTACGATGATCTGTGTAACCGGTGTGAGTGGCAGTGGTAAATCTTCTTTGATCCATGAAACGCTCCATCCGCTGGTTAGCAAACATTTTTATAGATCCAGACGTGAACCACTCCCCTATAAATCCGTCTCCGGTTTAGAGAATATTGATAAAATTATCGAAGTAGACCAATCACCCATTGGTCGAACGCCTCGGTCGAATCCCGCTACCTATACCAATCTTTTTTCCGAGATCCGCACCCTTTTCGCCGAATTGCCTGAGGCGAAAATACGGGGATATAAACCCGGACGCTTTTCGTTTAACGTAAAAGGCGGGCGCTGTGAAACTTGTGAGGGTGCCGGAATGAAGCGCATCGAAATGGATTTTCTCCCTGATGTTCATGTCGATTGCGAAACCTGTAAAGGAAAACGCTTTAACCGAGAAACCTTAGAAGTGCGGTATAAAGGCAAGTCTATCGCCGATGTATTGGACATGACCGTGGAGACCGCTCTCGAATTTTTCGAAAGTCACCCCCGAATTGTTCGTAAAGTCCAAACCTTATACGACGTGGGTTTGGGTTATATCACGCTGGGCCAACATGCTACTACGTTATCGGGTGGGGAGGCGCAACGTGTAAAACTATCGGAGGAACTGTCGAAACGGGATACCGGAAACACGCTTTATATTCTGGATGAGCCAACAACAGGCTTACATTTTAAAGACATCAGTTTATTGCTCGGGGTGGTACAGAAACTGGTCGAAAAGGGTAATACCGTATTAATCATTGAACATAACCTCGATGTGATTAAAGTGGCAGACTACATTATTGACATGGGGCCTGAGGGGGGAAACCAAGGTGGTCAAATCATCGCTCAGGGGACACCCGAAGAAGTGGCGGCTTCTGGAAAGAGCTATACAGGCTATTTTCTACGGGAGGAACTGAAATAGCGAGATTCCCTCTCGAAAAAGTTATAATTGTTTTCCTGCGTTACTCCCTTACCGGATTGCCATCGCGGTCGTTAGAAGAAGAAGGGGTTGTTGCTGCCACAAATTTAATGTTTCGTTTCAGTCCTTCCAGTTTCGTGCGTTTTACGGCAGAACGGCGAAAGACTTCGCGAAAAACCTCTTCCGTAATTTCTTCCCAGTCCTTATTTCGAAAGGCTTTTAAGGTGGGATTAAGGTTAAATAGGGGTTCCGTATGGGGCTGTGAAAAACGGTTCCAAGGGCAAACATCCTGGCAAATATCACAGCCGAAAATCCAGTTTTCGAATTTCCCTTTAAAAGTTTCAGGAATAGCGTCTTTTAGTTCTATGGTGAAATAACTGATGCATTTACTACCATTCACGACATAGGGTGTTTCAATAGCATCGGTTGGGCAGGCCTCTATGCAACGCGTACAGCTTCCACAATAATCACGGGCAGCATCATCGGGCCATAAGGGGAGATCGAGGATGAGTTCACCAATAAAAAAGTAGCTTCCACTGTCACGAGAGATCAGGTTCGAATTTTTCCCGATCCAGCCTAATCCACTTTTTTCCGCCCAAACTTTATCCATTACGGGAGCGGAATCGGTAAAGGCTCTTCCATGGATTTCGCCAAAGCGTTCTGTCATTCGGTGGAGTAGGCTACGGAGTTTCTCTTTGAGTACGAAGTGATAATCTTCTCCGTAGGCGTATTTCGATAACTTATAATCTTCAGGTCCTTCCGGAAGTCTCTCTTTGGGGTAATAGTTCAATAGTACCGATACAACGGATTGGGCCCCCTCTACCAATTTCGTTGGATCCAGGCGTTTGTCGAAATGGTTTTCCATCCATTGCATTTGGCCATGCTTCTTTCCGTTCAACCATTTTTCAAGGCGGGGTGCCGCTGTTTCCAAGAAGCCAGCACGAGAAATACCACAGGCGATGAAACCTAATTCCTGTGCAATTTCCTTGACCTCTTTACTCCGTTCTTGTTCAATTAACTCCTGGACCGTCATCCCTCAAAGTTACAATTTAGTGCCAGAATGTCAGTTTATTTTCGTTGGCAAAGATTTTTAGACTTAGTGCAATAGTAATTAAAACCGTATTGTACGACAATCATGACGAAAAACAATCTGAACGAAGAAAATTTGACAAACGAAGAAAAGCTTAAACAGGAAGAAATTCCCGCGGAGGAGACTTCAAATGCGGAGGCAACGGCGTCGAATTCGGCGCGTGATGAGGAGGCCGATACGGAAAATAAAAATGTTGAATCAGAACCTAACGAGGAATCGCAAACAGACCCTCTGGAGGAAGCTAAAATTGAGATAGGAGAATTGAAAGATAAGTACATTCGGTTATATGCCGAATTCGAAAACTATAGAAGAAGGACCGCTAAGGAAAAGTTGGACCTAATTTCTACAGCCACTTCTGGTTTATTGAAGTCGCTACTTCCCGTCGTCGACGACTTTGAGCGGGCTATTGCCTCGTTTGAAGCGTTGAAAAGTCCTGAAATGGACGCTTTCAAGGAGGGCGTTGAATTGATCTATTCCAAATTGATGCGTACCCTTGAAAATGAGGGGCTGAAAGTAATGGAAATTGAAAACAGTGAATTTAATTCGGACTTTCATGAATCTGTAGCGCAATTTCCTGCATCAAGTGAAGAGCAGAAGGGAAAAATTGTAGAAGTACTTGAAAAAGGATACTTCCTAAATGATAAAGTGATACGCTATGCGAAAGTCGTCGTAGGCGTATAAGCACAACGGAACGAATATGGCAAAGAAAAGAGATTACTATGAGGTTCTCGGCGTCGATCGAAATGCGACCGCAGATGAGATAAAAAAAGCCTACCGTAGTTTGGCTTTTAAATACCATCCTGATAAAAATCCAGGAAATACAGAAGCGGAAGAGAAATTCAAGGAGGCGGCTGAGGCTTATAGTGTACTAAGTGATGAAGCAAAACGTCAACGTTATGATCAATTTGGTCATGCGGGTAGTGGCGCAGGTGCAGGAGCCGGTGGTTTTGGGGGTGGTTTTACCATGGAAGATATTTTCTCTCAATTTGGTGACATTTTTGGGGGAAGTGCCTTTGGTGACATCTTTGGCGGAGGAGGTAGCCCAAGAAGGAGAAAAGGAACCGATTTGAGGATCAAACTAAAGCTGAACCTTCGGGAAATAGCCAACGGGGTAGAAAAGAAAATAAAGGTAAAACGTTACGTCGCTTGTAATGCTTGTTCAGGAAATGGCTCCAAGGGTGGAAATAGTTTGACCAATTGTACGACCTGTAACGGGTCCGGTCAGGTTCGTAAAGTTGTCAATACCATCATGGGACAAATGGTGTCTACCAGTACCTGTCCGACTTGTAACGGAGAAGGAAAGCAAGTAAAAGAACGTTGCGAAGCTTGTGCTGGGGAAGGTCGACTCATGCAAGACGATATGATTACCCTAAACATCCCGGCCGGCGTGGGTGAAGGGATGCAGTTATCCATGTCAGGAAAAGGAAACGCCCCGGTTCGCGGTGGTGTACCCGGCGACCTTCTAATCGTGATCGATGAGGAGGAAGATGAATTCCTGAAACGGGATGGTAACAATGTAGTTTACGATTTACATCTCAACTTTGCGGATGCTGCCTTAGGTACCACCCTCGAAATACCGACCATTGATGGTAGGGCGCGGATCAATATCGAAGCCGGTACGCAAGGAGGAAAAATCTTACGTTTAAAAGGCAAGGGCATTAAAGATATAAATGGTTACACACGGGGCGACCAACTGGTGCATGTCAATGTTTGGACACCCCAGCAATTGACCTCTGAAGAAAGGGCTATGTTGGAGAAATTGAGGGATTCCCAAAATTTCTCCCCTAAGCCTGGGAAAAATGACAAAGGATTTTTCGAGCGTATGAGAGATTTCTTCCACTAAAACGCCTAGGGCTTACGATTCCGGTCGTAAGCTTCGGAATATTCAAAAGCATTTTCCATCTCTCTTTGAATTCTACCCACCACCTCCGGGTGTAGGGTAGAAATTTCTTTTTGTTCGCTGGGATCCGTCACGAGATCGTAGAGTTCAAATGTTTTCTTCCCGTCTAAGTACGTTGTCTGTATTCCCTTGTAGCGCCCCCATCGAACAGCCTGCATGTACTCGTCTCGGGTATGGCCATAGTCCCAATAGAAAACCCTGTCTGGGGCTCTGTCGTTATCCTTGAATAACAAGGGGTTGAAAGATTTACCATCGGTATCGAGTGGGTCCGGGTAACCCGTAATTTCCGCCAGTGTGGGCATAAGGTCCCAAAAAGCGATCGGCGTCTCGCGAACTTCACCCGCAGGTATTTTCCCTTTCCAGCTTACGATAAAGGGAACCCTGATTCCGCCTTCATAAAAAGAACGTTTACCCCCTCTCCATTTACCGTTACTATTAAAAAATGCGATGGGTTCCTTCACATCCGTATACGGTCCATTATCGCTAGTAAATACAAAAATGGTGTTTTCACTTAAGCCCAAGCGGGCAATCTCATCCATGATACGACCAATATCCCGATCCATTCGGGTAATCATAGCCGCATAGTTTTTTGCAGTTTGTGTCCAAGGCTCGTCGGTATAAGGTTCATCGGAGGGAATAATATATACATCCGGACTACTTTTAGGGTAGTCGGAAAAATGAGGGATAGTATAAGACAGGTAGAGAAAGAAGGGGTGTTCGGTGTTTTGTTCAATAAATTGAAGGGCTTTTGCCGTAAAAAGGTCATGGGTATAGGCTCCTTTGCGTCCAGCACGGTTCTGTCTTAACAAAACTACTTTTTCGTTTTCCCACAAGTGATCCGGATAGTAATAGTGTGCTTGATCTTGATCTAAATGACCATACCAATAATCAAACCCTTGTCTGTTGGGTACACCCCAGGAACCGGGATTTCCTAGTCCCCATTTTCCTATTCCACCGGTTTTATAGCCGCAACTTTTGAGCAATTCTGCGATGGTAAAGTCGTCCGGACGAAGGAAAACGCCATGAGGTACATTATCTCTAACCCGGTTACGTCCGTTGTGTTTGCCGGTAAGTAGGCTGCATCGGGAGGGTGCACATACCGATGATCCTGCATAGGCATTAGTAAACTTGACGCCTGATCGGGCTAGTGCATCCAAATGAGGTGTTTGTATTTTCTCTTGGCCATAGCAACCCAAATCACCGATTCCCAAATCGTCGGCCATGATAAAAATTATATTGGGGCGCTGTTCAACCGTTTGACTTATTACGGGAGAAGTCGTATAGGTTATAATGGTCAAAAGAGAAGCTAGCCGGTAAAACAAGTTGGGCAAAAGGGGACGTTTCAGGGAGTTATGCATAATGGAATATTATCGTGAAAATTGGTTCAAGTGAACCTTATGAAATATATACGTTTCTTTTTCGAAAAAGTGCTAATGCAACTACCTAGGTAAAATCATTAGGAGAAGAAAATAAGCTGAAAGGCTCCCCATGACAGGGAGCCCACAGCGTGTGGATACATAGAGAGACAGAGGTGTCCAAAGAGGGGTTACCACGGTTTGGATGTACCCTGCAATAACCACATTTTAGAATAGTGATGATCGCTGCTTTGTCCGGCAGGTACACGAAGGGTCGGTTCCAATCGGTTGATAGCAGCTTCATAATTTGTCAGGTAATTAGGATCTAGATTGGGAGCGGGATACATAAAGCGGAGGGGTAAGTCAGGTCCATAAAACGCTGCCGAACCGGTTTTCAGCACAGGATACCCCGTCCTTCTCCAATCAAACCATGATTCAGGATAGAGGTAGGAAGCTATCCATTTTTGTTCCATCACACGTTCCCAGGGGTTGTCAGCTTTCGATAATGCTACTTGATCTTGCGCGTAGTATTGATCGAAATCAAAGGACGAAGCTTGGTGAACACGCCATTTATCCATCGAAGCTTTGATCGCCTCACGGTAGTGTTGTTCTGCATTGTTCATTCCGAATATTCCACGTACGGCTGCTTCTGCAAGGATAAATTTCACCTCTGCGTAAGTCATCATATTCATCACGATCAACGGATCGACATCCTTGCGGTACCGAGAGTGGGTGAAGGAGATAAAGGGACTACGTTCGGCATGGAAAGTGCCTGTGTAATTTCCCTTGTTATAATTGAGGGCGTCATTTACAGGAATCCCGGCGGGTAGTCCAACATACATCGCTGTATCTACGTTTTCAAGCCCTTCAGTGGGTAGCAGTTTGATGGTAAACGATTCTCCGAAATAATTAGTCACGGTCGTGTCCCTTTCGCTTGATGCCGACGGGTGCCATTTTATTTGCACTGGTTCTGCCCAGCGATGTAAGCGGGGGTCGTTGAGACTATTCAGTTTGTCGATGAATGATTTTCCGATTTTGTAGCCAAAGTTGGGGTTTGAGCTATTAATAGGACCGCCCCATGTTGAATTTTCTGAATTGGTGCCTATAAAATCGATCTTAGCATCATCCTCATTACTGGTAAAAATATGTGAGAGTGCATCCGCGAACTCAGTATCAAGATTTACGCCTATTGCACTCATTTCCGACTTTTTCTCAGAAAGGCGCATGATGTAACGTAAGCGCAGTGAATTGGCAAACTTACGCCACCGACTCGCATCCCCTTTGTAGAGTACATCCGACGTAGGGTTGACCCCATCTTTAGTTTGTAGATTGGCTAAGAGTTGATCGGCTACCCGTAAATCCTCGAGGATACCCTTATAAACGATCTTTTGTTCGTCGTAAGGGGGGAAATAGTTTTCGTGTTTTGCGCCCAGTGCAGCGGTATAAGGAAGGTCTCCATAGAGATCGGTTGCGGTTCCGTAGGAGAATGATTTCAAAATCAGCGCGATCGCTTCAAACATTTTATTTCCGTCATTTTCAGCATTTTCACGCATAATTACTATGTTCCGCATGAGATCATAATAGGTTGCCCAGGGGGCTGCATCATGCGTCCATCCAAAATGATTCACGTTTTCCGAACGAAAATTGGTTCCTACCTGACTGTACTGCATTACACCCGATATCTTTTGCGCAATATCACCGAGCGAATAGTGCGTCCGCCCCAATTGCACCAAAACATGGGTTAAGATATAATTGGAAGAAACCGTTTCCGCGCTATTCGGGTTGCGGTTTACTTCCGAAAGGTCCTCACAGGAAGTGGTGAAAACCCCTGTGACAATAATCAATATGATGGTAATTTCTCTAAGGAATTTCATGCTCAGTTAGTTATTTAAAACCCAACATTCAACTTCAAACCAACAGAACCCGTCCAAGGCATGACATTGTAGTACTCGATGCCTTGTATCCAAGCGCCCGCTTCGGATTGACGGAACGCTCGTTCGGGATCTATTCCAATTCCCGCTTTAGTCCAGGTAAATAAATTATTGCCCACGACCGACAGTGAAGCTCTTTGCAGGCGTACACGACTTAAAAACTGATTGGGGAGATGGTATGTAAAGGCTATTTCCCTTAGCTTTACGTAAGTCGCACTGTACAAATTCCGATCGGGGAAGGGACGGTGAGAATACCGGTAAGCATTAAAGGGGATAAGCCAAACGGTAGAAGGACCACCCATATTTTCGATATAAATGGTATTGCCGTCAGCGTCGACACCGCCGGACCTGACGCCTATATTTAGACTGGCATCCTGAACCCGATTGTTTTGCTCCGGCCATGGCAAGCCGCCATATTCGGCATTCCTACCACCAATCCATTTACCGAAATAGGCACTAGGATCTTCTTTAATCTGCTCCTCGATGGGTCGATTCGGGTCGTAGGGTAGGCCTGAAAGCGTTTCTTCCAACATCCCATTATGGCCGAGGAACATCATCGTGTTGGAGTAAAACTCGCCCCCTTGACGCCAATCGATATTAGCATATAAGGAGAATGACTTATAATGGAAGGTAGGTTGAATACCAATCATTACGTCGTGGTTGAAATTGCCTATTCGAACCATATTATTGACGTCATTATCGGTCTGGTAGAACCCAGTGTTGGTGAGTATCGGATAGCCGAAATAAGGAGAATTAGGGTCTTTAACGGAGAGCATAGGACGCATGTAAATATCTCCAATTTCTCCTCCTACATACGTTCTAACTTCGGCACCGTTATAGGACACAAAGGGAAAATATTCGATTCCATCCGCTAACTTTTTGATATAGGTTCGGTTTCGAGATAGGGTTGCGTTGAAATCCCAGCGGAAGTCACCCGCGATCACTGGCGTGGTAGAAATACCGATTTCCCATCCTTTACTTTGCACCATTCCCGCGTTGATCATTTTACTGCTAGCTCCCGACTCAATGGGTACGGTAATGGCCAATACCTGGTTCCTATTGTTTAAGGTATAATAGGTTCCTTCGACACCGATTCGATTATTTAGGAATTTAACATCCGCCCCAATTTCCAGAGAAGTAGCAATCTCGGGTTTCAATAAGGGGTTTCTCATGATACCGCCCATAAACATTTTCTTGGCCGCTCCCCAGTCTAGCCCTGTACTAAAGGTCTGGTTGAGGCTATAGGGATTAACGTCATTTCCTACCTGTGCAATGCCGGCTCTCGCCTTAGCAAAACTGAACCAGGAGGGTAAGTTAACCATGTCTGAAATGATCGTACTTAGCGATACCGATGGATAAAAATAGGACCGGTTTTCCTTGGGTAGCGTACTCGACCAGTCGTTGCGAGCGGTCATGTCCAGATATACGATATCCTTGAAACCGAGTGATGCTGAACCGTATACGCCGTATAGGACCTTTCGCGAAACAAAGCTATTATAGGTCACCGACCCGGGAGCGCCATTGCTGATGGTATATAGCCCCGGAAGTGTCAATTGTGCTGCGGAGTTTACCACAGACTGATAGTCTTGGTTGAGCCGATTGACGCCCGCCATTGCACTGAGGCTCCAACTATCGGAAAAGGTCTTTTGATAGGACAACATCAAGTCGATGTTTTCTTCTTTTCGATATTTTGATGCTACGGTATAGCCTCCTTGGGGTTGTTCAAAATTATCGAATGCTATTTTTGACTCATCGAATTCTGTGTAGGAATCCCGTGTGTACCGTGCCTGGAGCGATAAATCATCGGTTAAATCATAGTCAAGTTGTAACTTTCCGACGGTACGATCGCGTTTGAAGCCCGTCAGATTTTCGTATAAAACGAAATAAGGGTTGTTCTGCTTTTCTTTATACTTCTTTTGAAGCAACCCTTCAGACCCGGGAAACCAGTAATCTTTCAAATCGAGGATATTAACTTGCGAGCCCATTTCGTATAAGCTTCGTATTGGGTCCGTTCGTTCACCGTCGATAATCGGTCTGTTTTTGGAACTGGTCTGAGTAATGCCCACATTGGCTGTAGCTCTCAACCGATGGGTAAGATTATAAGTTGAATTAAATCCGAGAGTCAGACGCGAAAGGTCGGTATTATGCATTATGCCGCTATTCGACATATTCCCTAATGAAACTCTGAAGTTGCCCTTTTCATAATTTCCACTTACGGCGGCATTTTGCGTATGAGTCCACCCTTTTTTGAAAAAATCTTTGAAACGGTTGGGGTAGGAGACTAGGGGAGCTTTTAGACCGTTGCTGTTCCATTGAACCCACTCTTCACCGGCATCGAGAGCCGGTCCCCAACTCGGATTTTCGCCTTCTTGGAAAAGGTGCGCTCCATTGTTTCCCGAACCGAATTTATTCTGAACACCAACATAACGGTAGGGAAAATCCATAACGGTTGATGTGTTGAGCGACACGCCGATCCCTTTCTTTTGTGAAGCACCCGACTTGGTAGTAATTAATATCACCCCGTTTCCAGCGCGTGAACCATAAAGTGCTGCGGCACTAGGACCTTTTAGTACGGAAATGTTTTCGATATCGTCAGGATTAATGTCGGAAATCGGATTACCCATGTCGGCCTTTTCAAAAGCATTGTTAAGCTGGTTCGCCACGGGTACACCGTCGATAACAAACAAAGGCTGATTATCACCGTTCAATGAGTTAGCACCCCGGATAACGATATTTACAGAAGAACCTACCGTACCACCCATTTGTGAAATTTGCACTCCTGCGACTTTCCCAGCCAGGGCATTCAACAAGTGGTTCTGTGGCGTTTCTGTAAGGGCATCCCCAGAGACATTGCCGACGGAATACCCCAACGATCTTTTTTCACGGCGTATACCCATGGCGGTGATTACGGCCTCTTGAAGTACCTCTGTGGATTCTCGTAGGACAACTTCGATAAACGTTTGGCTACCTACTCTTTCTTCCCATTTTTCATACCCTACAAAGGAGAAGACTAATACAGCGTTTTCGTCGGGGACAGTGAAACTAAAACGGCCTTCCGAATCGGTGGTAGTCCCTTGTTGCGTACCCTTGAGAAGCACATTAACCCCGGGTAGAGAATTTCCCTTGTCGTCATTCACTTTTCCCCTGACCAGTATACTCGAGGGAGTGGACTGATTCGGCGACAGTTCGCGGGAAATTGATACGCTTTCTCGGGAGTCTTTTGTGGATGGTTTCTTTTTAATAATGTAAACAATATTACCCGTATGGACATAGGATAAATCGAGAGGTGAAAGGGTTTTGTCGAGCAATTCTTTTACTCGATAAACGCCCTTTTCCAGGTTGACACGAGGTTGACCGTGCAATTGGTTTTCAATAAAGGCAAAGCGTAGTGTGGTTTGTTTCTCAATCTTCTGGAACAAATCCCGCACCCCCTCATTTCTCATTTGTAAGGTCACTTGAATATCTGCCAACGACTGTGCTTCCCCTGAATGAAAAGCCAGCAGTTGAACCGCTGTGAGAGTAGTGATCAGATAATACAGACCTATACGCATAAGTATCTTGATGGGAGGAAGGTGTATTAATTGGACACACTTCTTCCTATTGATAAAATTTTTGTACATTTATCAGATGTTTTTAGTGATGGACGATTATTAAAAACATTGCCCGAAAACGGGTTCTCAGCCATGCGGTTGCCGCCGTATGGCTTTTTTTATCTCCATGTCAACCATCTCTGGCGTAAAAGGAGGGGAGATTTGGGTTCATTGATTATCATGGTTAAGGTTTTCCAAAGGGACGGAGGTTATTGACAAGACCCTCCGGTTATTGTTACTTTCCTACCTTCTTCACTATAGGTAGCACCAATCATTTCGGTTACCACGTTTAAAACCGTATGGCTATCTTCGCCACTGAGGAAAGAAGCGGTAATCCGGCAATTCGATACACGACTACCAGCGAAATGCACTTCAATATCATAGTGTTGTCCAATTAATTTGGCAGCCTCTAGCAAGTCGGTATTGTTAAAGACCAAAAACGCCTTAGTCCACGTGATTTCATCTTCCGCATCCAGCGACTTAGTACTGAATTGATGGGTGAAGGCATCTACAATAATTTGCTCATCCGGTTTAATTTGGGCAAATACATGTTCCTCGTCGCGGACTTCCACCAAACCTCGATCAACGGTAACTACAACTTCATTCCCTTGGGCTAATACATTAAAAGCGGTTCCTAACACTCGGGTTACAATCGAGCCCGTGCGAACCTTGAACTCACTGTCGGTACGGTGGGCAATATCAAAGTACGCTTCCCCAATCAGCGTTACTTCCCGAAATCCATTTTCGAAATTAGTTGGTGACCATGTCAGTTTTGCACCTTCGTTCATCAAAACACTACTACCGTCTGGGAGGATAATAAATTGTTTCCCTTCCACTTGGACTAATTCTTCATCACTAAGGACAGTTTCAATTGGGGATATAAGTTGGTGTTCTTGGGTCGACACCGGTTTCAGTAGCCACCAGGATACAGCAAGGGTGAGTAAGACTGCGGCGGCTGCCCAGCCTCTCCACCGATAGGATGGGGTGGGACGATAGTTGTGGAGGATGTTGTTTAATATTTCTTGTCTGATACCTTCAGGGAGCTCGTTTTCCACTGGGGTATTGAAAAATACTTCATCGATCTTGTCCTGAAACGGCTCTTCAAAACCTTGTTCTACAAACTGCCTTAATTCTTCTTTTTCGATGTCGGTAGCAACGCCGTTCAGATAACGCTCCATGAGTATCTTGAACCGTTGGTTACTACCCAATTCGTGGCGTGAATCCCCTGGGTTTTCCATGCTCTCCTATTTTATGCTAACGTGGTGTTTGGCTTGTATACCCTATAGTCTTATAAATAGGAGAGAGGGGGCAATTTTTATGAAAATTCTTTTTTGAGAGTGAGGTTCAGGTGGAAAAAACAACTATATGCCGCTGAAAAGGAGAATTAAATAGGTAGTTTCTGCTTTGAGTACAGGCCCCAACGTTTGTCTCAACACCCTGAGGATACGTTTCATATGAGCTTTCACCGAAAGGCGCGATAGATTCAATTTTTTTGCAATTTCTTCGTGGGACAGCCCTTCTTCTCGGGCGAGTCTGAAAATTTCTTGCTGGTGATGGGGGAGCTTCGCCAAGGCACGCTGCAGAAGTATTTCGTATTCACGTTCTTGCATATTACGTTCGACAGCATTTTCAGTTTGTGGGTTGTCGCTGAGTTCCTTAATCAACTGGGCAAAAGACGATTTTTGACGATAAGCATCGTAGACTTTTTTCCGAACCATCCCTAGGATATAGGCATTAAGATTTAAGACTTCAGCCATTTTGTCCTTGCTTATCCAAACGTCCATGAATACGTCCTGAACGATTTCTTCTGCTTGTTCCCGAGAATCAAGAAATTTGTAAGCTACGTTGTAAACCTTTGCGCTGTATTTATCAAATAGCTGTACAAATGCCGCTTCACTGCCTTCCGCAATAGCGCGTAAGATTGCTCTTTCGTCAAAAGGAAATGATCCGGCCATGGGTTTAGGAAAGGGGATAATCGGGTAACAAAGCTAATTACTGATCTATTTAGTTACAATTATATCCTCAAATTTTAACATATTAATCTGTTGAAGGCATTAGCTCCGGTAAATCAATGTAAAATTCTTTAGCTCTAATTTCTGCTTCCTTACCTGCTTTGCTATCGCCCAATTTAGTTAACAATTGGGCACGATATTCATGGCATTTTTTTGCGAGATACGAGTCAGGAAACGAACTTGCAGAACGTGTAAACAACTCCAAGGCTATTTGATGGTCGTCGGAGTTAGGGCTTTGAAGGAGTTCTTTGGCTTCCTCAAAATCTTGCTTCCATCGCTTAGCAATCGGTGACATGCGTTCAGCTTCCTGAAATACTTTGAATGGAGGGATTTGGGCTACCCGTGAATTTAGATCAGCGATAGGTGGGATAGGGTCTGTGAAAAAAGCTTCGATAGCTTTCAGGTAAGCCATAGCTTCTTTAAGGTTATAAGCTTCGGACTTTAGACGCCTCTCTTCGTCAGCATTCGAAAAGAAAGAAGCCTCGGCAATGATCGCCGGAATTCCGTAGGTGTTTCTCAGCACGGAGGCACCTGCATTGGGAAAAATGGTAAAATCAGAGGCAAGTGAAGCAGGCGTAGGACGGGGATCGTACAGGTGAGAGATAAATTCCTTGGCAAGTAGTTTTCCGAACGCGACGCTTCCCTCGTTCTCAGAAGCGTAGCCATGATAATAGAGAATAGGGAAGTTGACCGAGGAATCGGCTGTCGCATTATGATGTATAGAAATGAAAAGGTCGGCATTTGCGTCGCGAGCGATGCGTGCCCGTTGATCAAGAGGGACGAAGACGTCTTCATCGCGTGTCATTACCACGCGTGCCCCTTTTTGGGTTAGCATTTGCTGCAGTATTTTCGCAACTCTCAAATTGATCCATTCTTCACGTTCGCCGGTAGGGCCTACACGATAATGATCCGTGTCGGCGGTTCCTCCGTGGCCAGGGTCTATACAAATCGTTTTGTTTTGAAGGCCATTGTCCCTGTTTTTCGTTGGGAAAAAGGTAAGGAATGAGAGCAATACCAAAATTAACATAAGGTATTTAGGGGCTTATTATTTTCGAAAAATTAGTCATTATTAAAGTTAAAGCAAAGGAACGTTTTGCGAAAGACTACTCGATTTACAACGTATGCATTCTCTTAACAAACGGGTGTAAAATGAACCTGTCTTCGTATCGATTTCGATTCAATTTGTGCTTTTATTGGGTCCGAATCTCCTTATTTCGAAAATTAAAACTATTCGATATACGTATAAAACATCAGTTTGTTATGGGTAAAACTTGCAGATGGGATAAATAAAAAAAATATGTTTGAGGGGATTCGATTTGGATAAAAGTCTTTGGCATTAATAAAAAAAGCTGGCAATGAAGATTGCCAGCTTTTTTTGGGCGGTTAAATCTTTAAACGGTAGCCGGTTTTTTACGGAACCATTTATCCCTTATTTTCTCGTTAACGTAGTACATACATGGCACGAGCACGAGGGTAAGAACGGTAGAGAAAGTGAGACCGAAAATGATGGTCCACGCCAAAATGTTCCAAAATACCGCACTAGGACCCCCGATAATCAAGTGAGGGGATAAATCACGGAACAGTCCCACAAAGTCGACGGTGATACCGAAGGCGAGTGGAATCAATCCAAGAACTGCTGCCGAAGCCGTAAGCAATACCGGTGTCAAACGAATCGATCCTCCTTCAATGACGGCTTCTCGCATCGGTACCCCTCGATCCCGAAGCTCATCAATAAATTCAATGAGAAGGATTCCGTTCTTGACCACAATTCCTGCTAATGCAATCATTCCGACCCCGGACATCACGACGGAGAAGTCTTTATTAAATATCACAAAGCCGAGGAATACCCCAATTAGGGACAACAGGATTGTTAAGAAGATGATAAACGGTTTTACAACGGAGTTAAACTGAGTTGCCAAAATTAGGTAAATCAATAGGATAGCACCCAAGAAAGCAACCGATAAGAATTCCATCGCTTCCTGTTGTTCTTCTTGTTCCCCTCCCATTTTGATGGTATAACCATTGGGTATTTCCATGTTTTGGATCAATTTACTGATTTGGCCAACGATTTCATTGGCGTTATAGCCGGGGATTACGTCCGAACCAAGGGTTACAATCCGTCGTTGATCTTTTCGATTGATCTGACTAAAGGTGGTTGAATACTGGATATCCGCCACCGATGAAATAGGAACCTGTCGGAGTGCACCGCCCATGTTCATGTCGCGATATACGATGTTGAGGCTCAAAAGTTTTTCGATACTTTCCCGATCGGCTTTTTTGAGTCGCAACATGATCGGGTATTCGTCTTTCTCATCCCGGAATTTGGAAATTTCAAGACCAAACAGAGCGGTTCTGACGGCCATGGCGATTTGTTGAGAATTAATCCCTTCTCGTTGGGCTTTCTCACGGTCTATCTTGATAATCACTTCCGGTTTGTTGGTCACCAGGTCGGAGCGTAGCTGGTCTATACCTTGTATACCCGACTCTTCAATCTTTTTGAGGACATCGCCTTCCAATTTTTGTAAAACGGCAAAGTCATCCCCGGTAATTTCGATGGATATCGGTTTTCCAGTGGGCGGTCCAGTCGACTCCCTTTCCACTGATATTTCTGTACCGGGAAGGTCGATTACTGCATCCCGTATTTTATTGAGAATATCTTGGGTTGATTTCCCACCTCTTTCGGTACCATAGACAAAAGCCACGGTCACCTTTGACTTATGCGGAGTCGCGGTTCGGTCCGGGTTATAGGGGTCCCCCGCATTTTTTCCTACGTTGGCGATAACCGAATTCACAATGTCCATAGCGTCTTCCTCTTCGAGCACCTTGAATACTCTTCGTTCAATTTCACGGGTCAGAGAGTCGGTAACGCGGGCATCGGTACCCACCGGTAATTTATTATAGATATATACATAGTCAGGATCTCCACTGGGGAAGAACACGACATTGGGTTGAGCAATGGCCACGATAAAGAAGGTGGCAAAAAACAAGCCAATCATGCAAACGATCGCCCACACCGGTCTCCAACCCACCAATAGCCACCGGATAAGACGACCATAATTATTTTTCAAAGCCGGCAGTAACTTGCCTTGAAATGGCAATAAAACTTTAGGTGTTAAGAAATAGTGATTGAAAACATAGAGTAATAGGATGAACACCATGAAGTTACCTATCCCTCGGTCGATCAAATAGCCAACTAGTGCTGCCACCACCAAAATAATGACAGGCCGGCGAATGGATGAAAAACTATAATCATAGTTCTCTTTTTCTTCTTCATGCCGCCCCATAAACGACACGGCGAAAACCGGGTTCATCACATAGGCTACGAATAGGGAAGAGCCTAGGGTGATGATTAAGGTAAGTGGCATAAATTTCATAAATTCCCCCACAATACCTACCCAAAATAGGAGAGGTACAAAGGGAGCTATCGTGGTCAGTGTTCCCGATAGAACCGGTACGAACACCTCACCGGCAGCAGCTTTCACAGCCTGCTGTATGGTCCAGTCCTTGTGTTGATTAAAGAGGCGGTGGGTATTTTCGATCACCACTATTGCGTCGTCAACCACCAGGCCGATTCCGAGCAGGAAGGCGAATAATACGATAGTATTCAGGGTGAAGTTGGTGTCAAACATCGGGCCAACGATTGGCATGAGTACAAATGCCACCAGAGCGGAGAGGGGGACGGCCATACCCACAAAAATGGCATCTCGCACCCCCATGAAGAACATGAGAATGAACACCACAAAGATAAAACCGAGGATTACCGTATTCACCAGGTCGTGAATATCAGCACGGGTTTGTACGGATTGGTCTGCGGTGATCTTTATATCCAATCCTTCAGGGAAATGATTGGCCTGATATTCGGCGATAACTTCTTGAATTTTATCAGAAGCATCGACCAGGTTTTCACCCGAACGTTTGATGACGTTAAGCGTAATAACCGATTTTCCATCCAGTCGAGCAAAATCTTGTTGTTCCTCGAAACCGTCTAAAACTTCGGCAATATCACCCAGGCGGACCACAGCCCCGGTATTGGTACGGATATGCATGTCAGCAATTTGCCGTACATCGGTGAATTCTCCTGTTACCCGTAGGGTTCGTCTTACGCCGTAGACATTAAGTTCCCCCCCCGAGATATTGATGTTCTCTCCTTGAATTCCGGATTGTACGTCAAAAAATGAGAGACCGGCTGCCTGCATTCGCGCTAAATCGAGATTAATCTGAATTTCCCGGTTGAGCGCACCCAGAATATCGACACGGGTAATTTCGGGAAGAGCCTCAATCGCATCTTGCAAATCCTCTGCAAACTCCTTCAGTTGTTTTAAGGAGTAATTTCCTGCCATATTGACGTTCATAATCGGAAATTCCGAAAAGTTGACGTCTTGAGCAGTCGGGCCGTTATCCAAGTTTTGGGGCAGGTCGTTTCGAGCTTTGTCAATTGCATCGCGCACCCTTTGCAATGCATCTTCAACACGGACATTGGGTGTGAATTCTACTAGAATCACCGAAACGTCTTGCAGGGCATTGGATTTAATACGCTTTACACCGTTTATCGACTTGAGTTGTTTCTCAATGGGCTTGTTGATTGTATTTTCGATATCGGCCGGGGCGGTACCAAAGTATACCGTATTAATATAAATCTGCGGAATTTTTATATCCGGAAATTGTTCTTTCGGCAGGTTCTGGTAGACCATAAAACCTGCCAGGGCTATGATGAACGTGAAAATATAGACCGTGGTCCTATTTTCAACGCACCAGTTAGTGAAGCCCATCGTTTTATATTCGTGGAATTTCATATAGACTCGGTTTTGGAATTAGAAGAAAGTAGGTCCTTTTAATAGGATATAACCTGGCCGTCAACCACTTCTTGATACCCCTGTGTAATGATCAAGTCACCCGCATTTAACCCGTTTAGAATTTCGATTTTGCCGTCATAATTGATGCCGGTTTCTACGGTTCGGGCTTCGGCAATGGTATCACCATTTCGGGTAGTAGCTACGAAAATGATATTTCCATTTTCGGTGTTCTGGACGAGGTTTTGATCCACCACAATGGCGTCCTTACGGGTTTGGTCATTGATTTGCAAATAGGCTACCATATTGGGTTTCAAGTCCCTGGTTTGAGGTAGGTTCGCTTCGATGGTGAAAGTCCTCGTCAATGGATCCACCGTCGTGCTGACGAAAGATACCCGGGCAGTAAATTCCTTTTGCAAATCGGGGAATTTGACCAAAACCTCATTCCCTTTTTTGACGGTTGCAACATAGCTATCGGCAATTTTCGCAGATACTTTGAGGTTGCTAAGGTTCACCAAACGCACTACGCCAAAACCGGGTTGAGCCATTTCGCCTACCTTTACATTGACCTGGTCGACCGTACCTGAGATAGGTGCGGTGATAACCGATTGCGAAAGTTGGGTGTTCAAAGTGGCTAACTTTTTCTCCAATGCTTCCTTATTGTTCTTGGTTTGGAGATATTGGATTTCGGTACCAATATTTTGATCCCACAATGCTTTTTGTTTTTCATACAAGGTGGTTGCAAGAGTCAACTGGGTTTTTAGTTCTTCGACAGTCTCCTTTAATATGCTGTCGTCCACTCTTGCGATGGGAGCCCCTTCATTGACATAATCGCCCTCTTTCACCAGTACGGCAGTAACAACCCCAGGTGTTTTTGGTGTGACTAGGATACTGTTTTTAGCATCCACCATCCCTTGGACCTGTATATAGTGTTTGAACTCCGTAGCTTGAAGCGGAGCCACTGTGACGAGTTTAATCCGATTAGCGTTTTTCTTTGTCGTATCGAGGGCAGCAATTTCAGTCTCTAAGGCTTGGATTTGCTGCTCAATTTCAGCCAATTGAGTTTTCAAGTTGGCGAGTTCTTCTTTTTTGGCTTCCAGTCCCTCCTGTTTGGGAGCACCGCAAGAAGCCGCTATTATTAGAATGGTCAGAATTAGTAATAGACGTGACATAATATGGTCTGAGTTAGTCGTTTAAGCCTTATTTAGTTTTTGTGGTGGTATAATTCACCTCGCGCTTTTTGCAGGTCTACTTTCGCGATCATTAGGTCGTACAAGGCGGCAAAGTAGTTGGTCTGAGCTTCTTTTAGGGAGGACTCGGCATTGATTACTTCTATATTGGAACCTACACCTTCCTGATATTTTATTTTAGAAACCCTGACCACTTCCTGTGCGAGGTCTATGTTGCGTTGGTGGGTTTTCAGCGTTTCCAGCGCATTGGTGAAATTCACGTTGGCTTGTTGGACCTCCAGGTCGATCGATTGTTCGAGGAGCTGACGGTTGTTGTTGAGTTGATCCCGAACGATTTTCTTTTGTTGCATTTGGTAATGCTTTGACAAACCGTCGAAAATGGGAATTTGGAGATTCAGTGTAAAGGCCGCGTTGTTAAACCAACGGGTAGACAAGAGAGAATTGAAAACGTTATTCCCGTTGTTATGGCCATACCCCAACGTAGCGCTTAACACGGGCAAATAACCGCTGCGGACGTTCTGAATATCCAACTCAGCTAATTTTTGTTGGGTCAATATAAGCGAGTATTCTATTCTGTCTTGGTAAACATCGCTTCCCGGGCTGGCCAACATAGCCCTGAACTGCTCCAGATTTTGTTCGGCGTTCAGCTCATCGGTGAGTTCAATTTCCGCATCCTGGGGCATTCCCATTTGGAATTTGAGAAGTCCTTTGCTCAGTGCTATCAGGTTTAATACCTTAGCTTTCTCATTGAGAAGATTGTTTCGCTGGACTTCGATTCGGTCGACATCGATTTTTTCTACGAACCCGGTTTCATAGAGAAGTTTGGTTTCGCGTAGCAATGTGTCGACTCGGGCGATATTCAGATCCAAAATTTGAGCTTGCTGTTGGGCTACTTGTACTGAATAGTAAGCTTTGTGTACGGCTTCAGCAACGTCCGTAGCCGATCTTTCCACCCCTTTCTGGGCAAGCTCCCGGTAGGTGGCGGCAGCCCGTAGACCAACGAAATAAGAGCCATTAAACAAAAGTTGATTCCAGTTGACGCTCGCCATTCCGGTGTGTCGGATACCAAATTCCATGGCGATAGGCGGCGCATCGGCTGGGGCAGTCGGATCAAAAAGATTTGCCGGTGCAAAGAAACGTTGGATGATAATATTATTGGTATAAGAAAAGTTGCCGCTCAATTGAGGTAAGCCGATTGCTCGAGTTTCCCCAATTTTGGCTTCGGCGGCCAAAACTTCCAGTTGTGCGTTCTTTACATTTATGTTCTTTTGAATGGCATATTGAACGGCCTCATCCAAAGAAAATGCACCTTGAGCCATAGCCGGATGAGTCACAGCAAAACCAATTGCTGCAAGAGCCAGACATTGAATAAAATGTTTCATGAAAATTGAATTTGAATAGGTGATCGGTAAATCCAGAAAATTTGTACTGCTAACAGCCGTCGAAACCCGGATTACAGTGTCGACTAAATTGAGAAGCGAAGACGGAACTACAATTAAAAAATATCCGTTATCGCATTCTACAACAGCTAATGGTACATAGGATGAATGACATGGACTTCAGGATTTTGAATTTGTGATGTAGTACCCATGAAAAATTCGGGGCTGCAAAGATTTCTAATTATTTTTTTCTATACAAGGTATCCCTATGATTTCTTGCCCTATGGCAATATATTTACTCGGTACAAATGGGAACGACTCGCTATGAGCAACTTAAAGCCGTCGTTAATAGTATTTTTATTATTATCCAGAATTGGACTTTTTTAGTATGTTTAACATAACTGAAGAATTGAACATTAGAGAATTGGATCCTATTTTGTCCGTTTTTCGTTCCTAATTAAATCGCTATAACCGAAAACCGACTGGTGATTTTATCCCCTCATAGAGTGGGAGGACGACTAGGTCGATTTTGGTTTGTAAATTTTGGTATTTATCATCAATTTCGTGCTCTTTTTTGGACGGATGGTAAAATAAGGAGTTGAAAAGTCTTGAAAAGGTTTCAACGGTTTCATCAAAAAGCTAATGTCCCGTACTTTAATTGTTTTTTATTAAGAAATGAAAAGCTACATTGATCTGATTCAGCAGTCGTTTGAATTCCCCACCATGGAATTCAATGTTGAATACAATCAGTTGATGTTCAACAATGTACCTTTGATGGATATCATTAATGAACACGGCACTCCACTAAAACTGACCTATTTGCCCAAAATAGGAGAGCATATCGAAAATGCTCGCATGTTTTTTAGAAATGCATTCAAGCGGCACAATTATAAAGGGACTTACACTTATTGTTATTGTACCAAATCTTCCCATTTTAGGTTTGTACTCGAGGAAGCGTTGAAACACAATATCCATATCGAAACTTCTTCCTCCTATGACATACCCATTATCCGGGAATTGTACCGTACGGGGCATGTTACCAAATCGACCTTCATCCTCGCCAATGGTTTTAAACGCCCGCTCTATACCCAATACCTGAGCGAGCTGATCAACGAGGGCTTTAACGCAATCCCGATTTTGGACAATTTGAAGGAGATTGAAGAATACGAAAAACTCACTAATGCCGAAACAGTGAATTTCGGAATTCGCATCGCTACCGACGAAGAACCCAATTTCGCATTTTATACTTCTCGACTAGGGATCCGATATAGCGATGTGATGGACCTATACAGAGAAAAAATTGAACCCAACCCTCGGTTTAAACTGAAAATGTTGCACTTTTTCATTAATACGGGGATTAAAGACAGTGCCTACTATTGGAGTGAGTTAACCCGCTTCATGTTTAAGTACTGCGAAATGCAAAAGGTTTGCCCCGATTTGGATTCGATCGATATCGGTGGAGGTCTTCCTATTCAAACCTCATTAGCCTCTAACTACGATTATCAGCAAATGATCGATGAGATCGTAGAAAATATCCAGTGGATCTGTAATAAAAATAACGTACCTGTTCCCCATATTTTTACCGAGTTCGGTAGTTATACCGTCGGTGAGAGCGGAGCAGTCATCTATAAGGTCATCGACAAAAAACTTCAGAACGATAAGGAGTTATGGTACATGATCGATGGTTCCTTCATAACCCATTTGCCCGATTCTTGGGGAATGAACCAAAAGTACATTATGTTACCGATCAACAATTGGGATAACCCTTATCAGAAGGTGAATTTGGGGGGATTAACCTGTGATTCTCAAGACTTCTACAATACGGAAGCACATAGTTCTGACTTGTACCTCCCTATATTTTCGGAAAATGAAACACAGTATATAGGGTTCTTCCATACCGGCGCTTATCAGGAGTCACTTGGAGGTTACGGTGGTATACAACATTGTCTAATTCCTGCTCCCAAACACGTCTTGGTGGATCGGGATGAAGAAGGTAAAATTGTCACCAGTGTCTTCGCCGATGCGCAAGATGCCGACTCCATGCTTAAAATATTAGGCTACGGAAGAGACCATGTGGCTTCAGGCGAAAAAATTATCGAACGCACGGTCAATGTCAGCGAGGAAAAGATTGAAGAGGTGAGGGTTGACTAAAAAGTAGGACGGAGACGCAACTATTTCAAAAATAAAGCGTTAGTATTGGGATTCAGTTCCGTCAATTGAGTGATTAAATGAAAAAACTAGTTTTTTTGTTGACATTGGTAGGTTTCGTTGCGCTAAATGCCTGCTCTCGAAAGACTTGCCCTGCCTATAGCAGCGTGCCGGTAGCTCCTACAACGAATCAAATAGTCTAATTTTCAAGAATTTTTTCTACCGCCTCGGCGAAAGAAAGAACATGAAAAAGGGCTTTTGTTTGGGGGGATTCTGTGTCTTTAAGAAGAATCGTCTTGACTCCCACCCGTTGACCGGCTTGGATATCGCGTTCGCTGTCTCCGATTAGCCAGGATTGACTCGCATCGATATTGTATTTTGCCATTGCTCGTTCAATGAGCAGCGAACCGGGTTTGCGACTAAGTGAGCGCGTGGTGTAATCCTCATGGTGGGGAGCAAAATACAGATCATCCAATACGTTTCCATACGCTTCATTCATTCGATCGTGGACTTTTTGTACATCTACAGATGTGTATAGCCCTTTTGCGATACCGGCCTGGTTGGTAATAACAATGAGGAGATAGCCTTTTTTCTTCAGCAAATTTAGTCCTTCTTTGACGCCTATCGGGAACTCTATTTTTTCAGGTTGATATAAATAGCCCGGCAAATCTTGGTTAAGCACCCCATCACGATCGAGAAATACACACTTTTGCATAAAAAGGAAAGCGATTCATCCCTCGTTTGGTAGGGGGATGAATCGCGGTAAATTATTAAACTATCGATTTACAAGTTTTTCCGGTTCAATTCTTTCACTGCGTGGTCTGCAGCTCGCGCCGTTAAGGCCATGTAAGTTAATGAAGGGTTGACACAGGAAGCAGATGTCATACATGCTCCGTCTGTAACAAACACGTTTTTAACCGCATGGACTTGGTTATAGGCATTGAGCACCGAGGTTTTCGGATCTCTACCCATGCGAGCGGTGCCCATTTCATGGATCGCCATACCTAAATAAGATCCTCTATCATAAGTGTTTACGTTTTTAACCCCGGAGCGTTCCAGCATCTCAGCGGCGTCATTCATCATATCTACACGCATCTTATGCTCATTTTCTCTGAGATCAGCGTCAAAAACAACGATAGGAATACCGAATTTATCTTTTTTCTCAGGGTGTAGATACATACGGTTTTCATGGTAGGGTAAGGTTTCACCAAACCCACCGAAGCCGATTGTCCATGCACCGGGACGGGTTAGTGCTTCCTTAAATTCCGCACCGAAGGCATATTCGGCAATGTTTCGCTGCCAGCCTTGGCGACTTCCTCCTCCTTGATAGCCAAATCCGCGAAGATAGTCCCGCTTATCTTTTCCGATATTACGATAACGGGGTATGTAAATTCCATTGGCACGACGACCGAAATAGTAAGTGTCGAGTCCACCCTCCCAAGTGCCACTGGCTCCGATACGGAAGTGGTGGTCCATAAGGTTGTGTCCGAGCTCACCTGAATCGTTGCCTAAGCCATTAGGGAAGCGATTCGATTTGGAGTTTAACAAGGTCACTGTGGAGCCTATGGCACCAGCACATACGAAGATAATCCGCGCAAAAAATTCTCTTTCCTGTAGGGTTTGGGTATCGACTACTTTTACGCCGGTGGCTCGCTGTTTTTGATCGTCATAAATAATTTCGCTCACCATGGAATGGGGGCGTAGGGTCAGACGCCCGGTTTTTACAGCAGGTGGCAGGGTACTCGACTGGGTACTGAAGTAAGCGCCATAAGGGCAGCCAAGCGAACAGAGGTTACGATACTGACAGGAAGCACGGCCTTGTTCGAGATGATGTTTGGCAGCATGGGATAGGTTCGCTACCCGGCCTATGGTCATCACACGCCCAGGGAATTCCTTTTCTAGACGTTTACGGACTTCTTTCTCAACGAAATACATATCCATCGGAGGCAGGAACTCACTGTCGGGCAATTGGGGCAAACCCAATTTTTCGCCAGATATTCCCACATGCTTTTCGACATAGCTATACCACGGGGCAATGTCCTTATACCGAATTGGCCAATCCACCGCGATTCCATCTTTTAAGTTGGCTTCGAAGTCGAGGTCACTCCAACGATAGGACTGTCTTCCCCACATAATGGATTTTCCTCCCACAATATCCGGCCGGTACCAGTCGAATCGCTTTTTCTCTTCGTAAAGCGACTCCATATCGTTCATCCAATATTTTTCGGTCATCTCGTTGTAGGGATAATCGCGGGATAGGAACGGATGCGTTTCCTTTTGCTTTACGGTTAAGCGACCGTTGTACTTTTTCTCCCAGGGTGCCTTCATGGCATTTTCGTAGCCTGTAATGTGCTCCAACGGTTTTCCGCGTTCGAGCATAAGAACTTTCAGGCCTTTTTCGGTGAGTTCTTTGGCAGCCCACCCCCCTGAAACACCTGATCCGATGACGATGGCATCGTAGGTAATATCTTTTGCAGCGTCTATATTTAAATACATTTTAGTCTACTATTTTACAGTAATTGAAATAGGAGCGCTGAAGGTAGTTAGTCGGTCAGCGCCATGAACACTTAAAGTGCCCAGGTTTTTTGATCGGGTTTGAGTGGATATGAACCTTCAAATCGACCTGGGATCGGCAAATAGTCCAGCGCTTGGGTGGCGCCAATTTCGGACGTAAAATAGCCCGTCACGGTAAGACTTTTCATGTGGCCAAAGAATGCTTTGTCGTGATCAGCTGCGTCTTGCACCAATTGCTTCTTTTGAGTGTCAGTTAAATCGACAAATTCTTTGTTAAACTGCGATTTCGCTTTTTGAGCAATTCGGTTGACTCCAGCGTAAAATTCTTCCTGATCTTTTTGCTCGTAGCAATCGCGAATCACACGGATGATAAAGTGGTGCGCGCCGGCCGCTTTAGCACCTGGCGTCGACGTGGTGGGAATAATGACATCGGCGATTTCAGCAACTAATGCTTCTTGAACCGCAGTAGGGGCTACCACCGGTCCGCTATAGGTTTTTTTACCCATTACACCGGCCATTAAAGGCTCCGTAAAGGCAACTCCTAGCACTGCTGAAAGCCGCATTAGGACTTCCCGTCTGTTAATATTAGACATGCTTGTAAAATGTTATTTAGGTTTGTATCCGTTAATTACTCCTTTGACCTCTGATTGCTTATGTTTTACCTCAGAAAATCGATTGGGGAAAATATAACTTCCAATACTAAGGGAATTTCCCGATTTCATCAAAAAACAACAAGAATCTAGGTAATATTTATAAAGAGTATAAAGCGATGGATTTTTATTTTTAAAGCTACCGCATAAAGAATGTAACGCTTGTGGCAATCAACTTTTTAAACATGCCGACAAATGTATTTACTTTGCTGTCCCGTCAAGAAATAGATTATATGAAAAGGATACAAAGTTGGCTGGTAATGCTCCTTGTTGGGGTAACCGCCTGTAATCAAACTTCTCAAATGGAAAGAACGCCTTATCAATGGCCTCAGGACGTAAAACCGCCTGTGGCAGAAATTATCCCACACACACGAATCATCCATGGGGACACGGTAGTGGACAATTATTACTGGATGATCGACTATTTCAAAAAAGGACCCCATAGTGATAAAGTAATCGACTATCTCAAAGCCGAAAATGCCTACCTGGAAGAGATGATGAAGGGTACGGAAGATTTTCAGAAAAATCTTTTTGAAGAATTAAAGGGGCGGATCAAGGAAAAAGATGAAAGTGTCCCCGTTTTTCATAACGGATATTATTACTATTCCCGTACGGAAGATGGTCAACAGTACTTCAAATATTGTCGTAAGAAAGGAACGCTTGACGCCCCTGAGGAAATTCTTGCCGATGTAGATGAAATGGCGAAAGGCCACGCCTATTATTCAGCTACGGGTTTCACGATTAGCCTCGACAATCGACTTATGGCCTTTGGTGTCGATACCGTTTCAAGGCGCCAATATACTATCTACATCAAGAATTTGGATACGGGTGAAATTTACCCGGAACAAATCGTTAATACGACCGGTCGGGCGGTATGGGCGAATGATAATAAAACCTTATTCTATATTGAAAAGAACGAACAAACCTTATTGAGTGAAAAGGTACGTCGCCATGTATTAAATACGCCGGTTTCAAGCGATGTGACGGTATATCACGAAAAAGATAATTCCAATTACATTGGTTTAATGAAGTCTAAAGAGGGTAATCATATTTTGATTGTCTCTGCGGCTACCCTTTCTTCGGAATATCGCTATATCAATGCCAACCAGCCAACCGACGATTTCAAATTATTTGCACCACGTCGAAAAGAAGTTCTCTACCATGTCGTTCCATTGGAAGACCGCTTTTTAATTTTAACAAACTGGGATGCCCAGAATTTCCGATTAATGGAATGCCCACTTGACCAGACCGATCCCTCGGCTTGGAAAGAGGTGGTTCCCCATCGAGAAGATGTACTTTTATCGGATGTAGACGTCTTTCGTGGATTTTTGGTTTTGTCGGAACGTAAGGATGGGTTGGTGCAACTTAGGATCATGAATCGGGTAAACGGTGAGGATCACTACCTTGAGTTTGCCGAACCCGCTTATGATGCTAATACAGGGTCGAATCCGGAGTACAATAGCAAAACGTTGCGCTACCACTATACCTCTTTGACCACCCCAAATTCTACCTATGATTACGACATGCTCACCCGTGAAAATGTCCTTAAAAAACAGCAGGAGGTTTTAGGTGGTTATAATCAAAACGATTATGTGGTAGAACGACTATACGCGCCTTCGAGAGACGGAAAACGGGTACCCATTTCCTTGGTTTATAAGAAAGGTTTTGAGAAAGATGGAACACGTCCTTTATTGCTTTACGCCTACGGATCCTATGGCTATAGTATGGATGCTGGATTTAGCAGTGCCCGACTTTCTTTACTCAACCGTGGATTTGCCTTCGCCATAGCGCATATTAGAGGCGGTGAAGAAATGGGAAGGAGCTGGTATGAGGATGGAAAGATGATGAATAAAAAGAATACGTTCAATGATTTTATCGATTGTGCGCATCACTTAATCGATCAAAAATATACTTCTTCCGCTCACTTGTATGCACAGGGCGGCAGCGCCGGTGGTTTATTGATGGGCGCTGTTATGAACCAGGAGCCTGATTTATGGAATGGAATCATCGCAGCGGTTCCTTTTGTGGATGTGGTCAATACCATGCTGGATGAAACAATCCCTTTGACTACCAACGAATACGACGAATGGGGTAATCCCAACGAAAAGGATGCCTATTTCTACATTAAGAGCTATTCTCCCTATGAAAATATAGAAGCCAAAAACTATCCTCATTTGTTAGTTACGACGGGTTTACATGATAGTCAGGTACAGTATTTTGAGCCAGCGAAATGGGTTGCCAAATTGAGAGCTACCAAAACGGGAGATCAATTGATTCTCTTCAAGACAAATATGGAATACGGTCACGGTGGCGCCTCTGGGCGATTTGACTATTTGAAGGAAGTTGCACTGGAGTATACTTTTTTGTTTTGCCTAGAAGGGGTTATTCAATAGGGGGCTGGAAGATAAAGATATCCTAACAATAGGGTATGAAGGTGCGGTTTTATAACTTTGCTGGCTATCATCTATAAATTTGCTTTGAGTGGAGTACCTTACGGAAGAACTGATCGATAAATTGAAAACACCGAGCCGAGTGGTCGTCACCATGCATCGTGATCCAGATGCTGATGCCATGGGTTCTTCACTTGCCTGGGCTGCTTTTTTAAAAAAAATAGGACATACGGTTTCTGTAATAAGCCCTACTGAGGTCGCCGAGAATCTTCATTGGCTGAGAGGCTTTGAGGAAGTGCTCAATTTCGAAAACCGAAATGGCGACAGAGTGGCCAGCCTGGAAGTACTTCAAAATGCTGAATTGATTTTTTGTTTGGATTTTTCCTCACTGGGAAGGTTAAAAGAGCTTGCCCCTTTTGTTATGAGGACACAGGCTACCATCATCACCATCGATCATCATCTGGAACCGGAAGATTTTGCCCATATTTTAATTTCCGATACTTCTGCAGCGGCTACCGCCCAAATCGTATATCGATTGATCCGGCAATGGGATGAAAACTTGATGGATGATTCCATTGCTGAAGCCTTATATGCCGGAATAATGACCGATACGGGTTCTTTTCGACACAACAGCACGACCCAAGATGTGCACCTAACGGTGGCGAATTTGATGCAATACGGACTGGATGTGAATAAGGTTCATCGCCTTATTTACGATAATAGTTCGCTGTCTCGTATACAAATGCTAGGGCATTCTCTTTCTAATATGGTGGTATTGCCCGATTTTAGGGTGTCTTACATGGTCTTGGACCAGTCCACGCTCAAAAAATTTCAGTCGGCATCTGGCGACACTGACGGGATAGTAAATTACGGGCTGCAGGTCAAAGATGTAGTGATGACCGCCCTGTTCGTTGAAAGACCCAATGAGGTGAAAATTTCATTTCGTTCTGTATCGAACTTCTCTGTAAGAGAGGTAGCGAATGCCCATTTTGAAGGCGGAGGGCACAAAAATGCAGCTGGCGGCAGAAGTAATTTAAGTTTATCAGCAACAATTGAAAAATTTTTAGGAATTTTGCCGCACTATCATGAGCAATTGCTCGCGGCAGAAAAGTAATCGGGAATAGGGCATGGCTAACCCGCGTTCCATTTCGATAACAGATAAATCAAAGCCAAACTATTAAACAATAATTAATTTCAATGTTTTTAAAATCTACACCTTTAGCATTAATCATTACTGCACTGGTATTTTTGGGATGCGACCGCTATAAAACCCAGGTTACGGACAGCGGACTGAAGTACCAGTTCCATGAGCATAATGAGGATGGGCGGCAAGTGAAAGTCGGCGATGTATTGACTTTCCATCTTGTGTTAAAAAACAGTGATGATTCGGTGTTGAACGATACCTATCAATCAAGAAACCCAATTAGGATGATGTATCAAACTCCTGAGTTTGCGGGTTCCTTTGAAGAAGGGTTAGGAATGCTATCGGTGGGTGACAGCGCCACCTTCTATGTTAACGCAGATAGTATGTTTGCAAAAATGGGACAGCCGCTACCGCCGATCATCAAACCGGGTACTGATTTGGTCTTCCGGGTAAGACTCCTAAATGCACAAACTCCCGAGGAGTTCCAAACTGCTAGGGCAGAACAAATGGAGTCGCAAAAGGCTATCGATGAAGAGGTTATCAAAAAATATTTGGCCGATAGTAACCTGATTGAAAAGGCAGTTAGAAGCGAATCAGGTTTGTATTACATTGTCACCTCGCCCGGGAACGGTCAAAAACCGGCTGCTGGTGATAAGATCAAGGTACATTACAAAGGGTCCTTACTTGATGGAACTGTTTTTGATGGTTCTCAATTACCTGAAAGAGATGGATCTCCGTTTGAGTTCAACGTCGGCGTAGGCATGGTGATTCCCGGTTGGGATGAAGGTCTAAAGGGCATGTCTAAGGGTGAGAAAGGAATTCTGATTATTCCTTCTGCTCTCGCATACGGTCCCGACGGTACCGGCCCCATTCCACCAAATTCGGTCCTACGATTTGATTTGGAGATGCTGGATTTCTCGACACCAGCCAAAAAATAATTTCCATAAGAATTTTTTGTCCCCCGTCACTTCACTGTCGGGGGATTTTTATTTTAATCCGAATAATTTTGTTCAATCAACATGCGAACACTCTGTTTTGTAACACGAAATGCTAACAAACTAAAAGAAATTCAGCATATTTTGGGAGATGGGATACGGTTGGTGACCTTGGCGGATATCGGATGCATTGATCCAATCCCAGAGCCCTTTGAAACCATTCATGAAAACTCAAAAGCCAAAGCTTTATATGTATGGGAGCACTACGGCGTAGATTGTTTTGCCGATGATAGCGGCTTGGTAATCCCTGCTTTGAATGGAGAACCCGGGGTACATTCAGCCCACTACGCTGGTCCTCAACGGGATGATAAGGCTAATATTCGGTTGGTTTGGGAAAAACTGAAAAATAAAGCGAATCGTGAGGCTTATTTCTTAACGGTAATTACGTTAGTCCTCGATGGAGAAATCCATGTTTTTGAAGGGAAAGCCGAAGGCGAAATTCGGATGGAAGAGAAGGGTCAGAATGGGTTTGGGTATGATCCCATTTTTCAACCTCAAGGATATGAAGTGACATTTGCAGAAATGTCACTGGATGAAAAATCCAAAATAAGTCACCGGTCAAAAGCATTTCAAAAACTCAAAGCATTCTTGCAAACTGTAAGTCCCGACTCAACACTGTAGCGCTGCCCATTGGATGATTTATTAGTAAAGGGTGAAGGTTTAGTATAGTTACCGATTATTAGTTATATCACCCTTATGGGGTACTGGGGTACGTTTGGGGATCCAGCTGGAGGGGAACAAAGAGAGTGAGACAGTTTAATAATGTTTTAGAACTGGATGGTTTAATAGGGAGTAAAAAAAACAGGGCGGTAAAAATACCGCCCCTTGTCATAGGTGTGTGATATAGGTCGAAAAGTTTTATTTCACGACAAAGTCGGTGTCACCGATTTTGTAGCCTTCAGCAAAAAGCTCTACGTTGTACTTACCTGGGCGGAATTGATTTGCGTAATCGTAAATCATTTCTACCTTCTGATTATCATTGGTGAAGGTCACCACTTCACGAGCTGAATACCGTGAATCTTCACCAGTCACCGTCGTAAAGTTTCCTCCGCCTACGGCTTCGTCAGTTAGGACTGCACCGTCTGGATCAAGGACACGGAGGTAGATTTCTTTGTTATCTTGAGTAGATAGCGGGTTTTCTGCCAATACGAACGCTACCTTGATTTTGTCTACCTTTTTGGCCTTATAGGTATTTCTGTCACGTTCTTTACCTTTTGATGTGATGGCCGTAACATTTACGTTTTCAGCTTTCAAAGCGGCAGCAAGATTCACTTTTTCGGTTAGAATTCTGTTCTCTTCGTTGAACATATTCAACGTATCGGCAAGTTCTTGTTGACGTCGCTCTAAGGCTAATCGATCTTCATAGAGAACACCAATTTGGCTGCTTAGGGAGTCGTTATATGCTAACAACTTGCTATTTTCCTCTTTAAGTGCAGCGATTTCTACGTCCTTTTCCTCGAGGAATTTTTCGTATTCCTTAATTTTAGCAAGGTATTTACCACTTTCTCTCCGGTCATTTCTGCGAAATTGAGCCAAATCGGCTTCCAATTTTGCCTTAACCGTCTCGAGCTCGGTTATGTTCCCTCCTAATCGTTGTACTTCCGCGATTTTCTCATCCAAAGCACGGGAGACGGAGTCCAATTTTGATTGGGTGTATGCCATCTCATTAGCTTTAGCTACAATTTCATTTTGTTGCTCTACTAAATCACCTTTTTGGGAGAAAAATAAGAATGCAAACACACTGGCTATCAAAGCCAATAAGCCTACAAGAATCCATGGTGCGGAATTTTGGTTTTCTGGTTGACTGCTCATATTCAAACGTATTAGTTTATGCTTTTGTTAATTAGTAACCAGCTTACGGTTATAAGAACCGATTTCTGATTAAACCCCTGTGAATGGTGGGAATTGTCGGTAAAAAAGAAAAAAGTATGCCACTATCAGCCCTTGGAAACTTCCTTCGAAGTGGTAAAAAACATTCAAAAATCCCCTATAGGAGAAATTTAAAGGGTTTTTATTACAGTTGAGAGAATTATGGAATACAGTAAAGAGCTGGGAGAGTTTTAAGTTTATCGTGTAAAACTGTGGAAATTTTAATTTTTCCATCTCATGATTCTACATAATTCCACAGGTCATTTACCACACAAAGTGTCTGAAAATGTTGGAATTAGCAGGTTATGTGGGTGAACTGTGCAGAAAATGACAAGCCAAAGGGACTATAAGGCGACTATGTGGACAAAAAAATCATTGAACAGTTGAGTTTTTTCACAATCGCCCTCTTTTCCCTAGTTCAATAACCGCCATATCCAAGATTTTACCCTCATCCAATACAAAGGTCATGGCCGTCCGGACCTGATGGAAACCTTCTTTACCCGCAGCACCGGGATTTATATAGAGCATATTTCTTAGTTTGGGATCACGCATAACCCGCAGAATGTGCGAATGGCCGCAAATAAAAACGGAGGGTGGGTTTTCACGTAGTGATTTTAGAACGCGGGGGTGGTAACGTGGGGGGTAGCCTCCGATATGGGTAATATAGAACCTTAGTCCCTCCAATTCGAAATCAAGGTTTTCATGGGTTCGAATTCTTACGGCATGACTATCAATATTTCCGTATACCATACGACAGGGTTTGAATTGCTCCAGCTGATCGATGATATCCAGCTTCCCAACATCCCCAGCATGCCAGATTTCATCCACTTTCTCGAAATGTTTAAACAAGGTGTGGTCAAGGTAACCGTGGGTGTCGGATAATAACCCAATACGTGTCATAATTGCCAATTTTATCGTCGATCCTTTACAACTTCCTTGGGATGAGTAGGATCGTATTACTAATAAAAGTCCAAAAAAACGGATTTCCTTTTAAATCATTTTGTTAATCGTCATTTTTGTATCCCGATCACCGAGCAGTTGTGTTGGGAAAGGCGTCGAATGAGTAAATTCGACCTTTTTATAAAAAGAGGAAACACTTGGCTGAATGGCTCAATTCAGCCGAAACAGCCGGACCAAACGGCTATATTTGGTACAAATTCCATTTTTTACCTATGCTTAGATTTCTTACTATTCTTTTGTTGATTTCACCCACTGTGTTTTCGCAGCAAGCAGTTTCTACAATTCGTGGTTATGTGTATGATGGGGATTCACACTATCCTTTACCCGGAGCTACAATTCTTTTGAAAGATACGGAAAGAGGGGCGACTACGGATGAAAAGGGGGCTTTTCGTTTGGAGAATGTTGAAACAGGTCGCTACAGCGTACAAGCCAGTTTCGTGGGTTACAAAACTGTTATCAAACCCGAAATCCTACTCGAATCTGGAAAAGAGCAAGTTTTGACTTTTTACCTAATAAAAGGAGACTCTACATTAAGTGAATTGGTCGTTCATCATGTACGTTCCGAAAACCTGAATAATGTATACGAAATAACCAATGAACAAACGCTTCGTTATGCAGCTACCTATTTGGATCCGGCAAGGGTCGTTTCCTCCTTACCCGGCGTAGCCTTGGCTCATGATCAGGCAAACGGAATCGTGGTTCGGGGAAATGGTCCTAATACGACCCAATGGAAACTGGAGGGCGTTGAAATTGTTAACCCTAACCATTTTTCCAATGCCGGTACCTTTAGCGACCGCGCCACACAGACAGGGGGCGGCGTCAACATTTTAAGTACTCAATTGCTAGGTACTTCCAACTTCCTAACAGGCGCCTATGCTGCTAGTTATGGAAATACACTAGGAGGAATTATGGACATGCGCCTTCGGAAAGGGAATGATGAACAGCATGAATTCACCGCACAAGCCGGTCTAATTGGTTTGGATCTGGCAGCTGAAGGCCCTTTTTCAAGTAATAGTAAGGCTTCCTATTTGGTTAATTACAGGTATTCGTTTACCGGACTCCTATCGGCTATGGGGGTAGCCCTGGGTGGGGAAACGATGTCCTTTCAAGATTTGGCATTCAACGTCAGTTTGCCTGCTGGAAAAGCAGGGGAGTTTACCCTATTTGGGATGGGCGGTACGAGCAAGAACGTATTTGAAGCTAAAGAGGATGTAAACGATTGGGAATACGAGAAAGACGGATTTGATATTACATTCAAAAGTAAAATGGGAGCAGCCGGGATTACACATAGGCTTCCTTTATCCCGAAAAACATCCCTTCGTACGACCATTGCCGCTTCCGCGCTAAGTTCTCAGCGTGAAGCTTTCAGGTTGGATCCCTCCAATATTCAGAATGTTCTTTCCAGCGATTTGGATGAGGTTGAAAAAGTGAAATTAGCGTTTTCAACAGCGATCAATCATCGATTTAACAAAAAACATCGGGTGCTTACGGGAGCCTACCTCTACCACGACTACGACCGTATACATGCGAATGGAAGAGAGGGCGATATGGAAGGTATATCCTTCATGCCTTACCTAACCTGGCAGTGGAACTGGTCACCGAATTTCCGTACCGAGTTGGGCGTTCATTATTTCTATTATGGATTTAATAAAAAAGCTTCGGTCGAGCCAAGGGGGGCTTTGAAGTGGGACATCGGAAAAGGTACCCTAAGTATGGCCTATGGATGGCATAGTCAAGCCCAGACACCCCAAGTCTATTTATCCATAGGGTCATTGGTTTCCAATCAAAACCGTTATTTGGATTTAACCAAGGCTAGACATTATAGTATCGGCTATGAATATCGTATTCTCCGCAATTCTACACTGAAAGTCGAAGGGTATCTACAAGAACTTACCGACGTGCCAGTCGCCCGGACCGTGCCTATGTATTCGGTGTTAAATGTAGTAGAAACAGCGATCTCTCATGCATTGGAAAACAAGGGGTTAGGCCAAAATGTGGGGGTTGAAGCAACCTGGAATACGTATCTCGCCAAAGACTTTTACCTGATGATCTCGGGATCCATCTACGATTCGAAGTTTAAAGGTATAAGTGGAGGTTGGAGAAGTACACGATTCAATGGTAAACATAATTTCGCACTTACCGGTGGTAAGGAAATTAAAAAGGGCAATTCAATCTGGGGTATTAATACAAAGGTACTTTGGATCGGAGGTTTCCGTGATACACCGGTCGATGTGGCAGCTTCAGAAGCTGCTGGAACCACCGTCTATCGAATGAATCAAGCATTTACCATTAAAATGAGAGACTATTTCCGTCCTGACTTGCGAATTTATTGGAAAAAGAACGGCGAAAATCGTAGTTCGACCTTATCGATAGACATACAAAACGTTTCGGGAACTAAGAATGAAGCGTTCAGCTACTACGATACCTATCAAAAGAAAATCGTTGTACAGAACCAACTGGGCTTAATTCCCATCCTTAGTTATCGGTTGGAATTTTGAGAGCTGTAAAGCAACATAGGCAAGGAGGTGCAGACCAACTGTATATTGGGGAGGTTGAAAGACCTGCACCGGGTGTGGACGAAATTCTCGTTAAAGTAAAATATGCGGCACTTAATAGAGCTGATATTTTACAACGGGAGGGAAAGTATCCACCCCCACCTGGTTCGAGTGAGATTTTAGGGTTGGAGCTGTCGGGAGTGGTCGAGGCTTGTGGGGAGGGCGTCACGGAATGGAAACCGGGGGATCGTGTGTTTGGCCTTGTACCTGGAGGTGCCCAAGCCGAATGGGCTGTCATCCATAAACGGATGGCTTTACCCCTCCCCAATGAACTTGGCTTTGAAAAGTGTGCGGCCATTCCCGAGGTTTTTTTAACGGCCTATCAGGCCTTGGTTTGGTTGGCTAAGGTAAAAAAAGGAGAAAAGGTAGTCATTCATGCGGGAGGAAGTGGGGTAGGGACCGCAGGTATACAACTTGCTCGGTTTTTTGAAGCAGAGCCTTTTGTGACGGCCTCCATGACTAAACACAATACCTGTATCGAACTGGGCGCTAATGCAGCTTTTGATTATAATGCACCCGATTTCTGGGAACGGATACGTGAAAAAACCGGCGGGGTAGATATAATTGTCGATCCTGTTGGCGGTAAGTATTTTGGCGAAAACCTTAATCTTTTAAATCGTGATGGTCGGTTAATCATGCTGGCTGCCATGGGTGGCATTAAGACAGAGTCGGTGAATGTAGGCCAAATTGTCTTTAAGAGAATTCAAATCCAGGGTACAACACTACGCTCTCGTTCGTTGGGGTATCAAATTGCCTTAACCCAGGATTTTTGGAGCCGTACCCGGGAAGCATTTATACAACAAAAGCTTAAACCCGTGATTGATCGCGTTTTTCCCCTCGATCAAATTCAGGAAGCACATCAGTTTATGGAGGGAAATCGAAATATTGGCAAGATACTATTAAAAATATCCTAGGCTATATCCTTACATTTGCGAATCATGTGCAGCGTTATCGATAGGATATTTACTATGAAAAAGCACATTTAGATACAAATAAGTTTTGCAAATAAAAGATCAAAATCATGAGTATTTTAGAAAGGGTTCGTAACCTATCCAAAGAATATAGCCAGGATACGACAGCCCATCGTCGTCATTTGCATGCACATCCGGAACTGTCGTTTGAGGAATATAAAACAGCAGAATTTGTCGCCAAGGAATTAAATGCACTGGGTCTTTCACCTGTCACGGGTATCGCTGGTACGGGTGTATCCGTAACGATCGAGGGTAAGAATCCAGATAGGAAGGTAGTTGGCTTGAGGGCTGATATGGATGCGTTACCTATTAACGAAGCCAACGATGTGCCTTATAAATCGCAGAATCCCGGAGTTATGCACGCATGTGGTCACGATGTGCATACTTCATCCCTGTTAACAACAGCACGTATATTAAATGAATTAAAGGACGAATTTGAAGGTACATTAAAATTAGTTTTCCAACCTGCTGAAGAAAAAGCACCGGGTGGCGCTTCCCTTATGATCCGAGAAGGGGTTTTACAAAACCCTTCCATCAACAGCATGATCGGCCAGCACGTGGCACCTAACATACCGGTTGGGAAAATCGGCTTCCGGGAAGGCATGTATATGGCTAGTACCGATGAACTCTACTTGACCGTCAAAGGAAAGGGAGGGCACGGCGCTATGCCCGACCAATTGATTGACCCGGTATTGATTGCATCGCATATCATCGTGGGTTTGCAACAAATTATTAGTCGGAACCGCAAGCCATCGAACCCTTCTGTTCTCTCGTTCGGTCGTTTTATTGCTGATGGAGTTACCAACGTTATCCCCAATGAAGTAACCATCCAAGGAACGTGGCGTTGTATGGATGAGGAGTGGAGAGCAGATGGATTGAATCGAATGAAGAAAATGGCGGAAGGAATTGCCGAGTCCATGGGTGCAACCTGCCATGTGGAAGTGGTTAAAGGGTATCCTTACCTAAAAAATCATCCCGAATTAACCCGTCGAACCAAGCAGGCGGCCATTGCCTACATGGGGGAAGAAAATGTATTAGACCTGGACATATGGATGGCCGGGGAAGATTTTGCCTTCTATTCGCAAGTCGTGGACTCATGTTTTTATCGATTGGGAACTAGGAATGAGGCAAAAGGAATCGTTTCAGGAGTCCATACACCTACCTTTGATATCGATGAGGAAGCACTGGCGGTGGGGCCCGGACTCATGGCTTGGCTGGCATTGGAAGAATTGAAAGTTGATTAAGAAGAGATTTAAATCCAAATCGTTAAGAAAAAAAATTCCTTGGCATGACGCCACAATTGGAGATACCCGAATTCGTAAAACAATATCCCATGCTTTTTATGGCTCAGACTACACGTTATGGTGGAACAAGTTGGGGGCCGTATGCATCGTTAAATTTAGGGTTACATACAGAAGATGATAGGGATACAGTTTTGGAGAATCGGGCTAGACTCTGGCGTTTCCTAGGTACAGAAGAGGGGTGTGTAGCAGGAGGGCACCAGGTGCATGGGGATTTGGTGAAAAGAGTGAACGCACCGGGCTACTATAACGGATATGATGCGTTTATTACCAATGTGCCTGGAATATTCCTTACCGTAACCATCGCCGACTGTGTCCCCATATTGATTTTTGATCCGGTTCGCAACGTTATAGCGGCCATCCATGCTGGATGGCGGGGCACGGTAGCCGATATTTCGGGTAAGACCATGCAAAAGATGATGGAAGATTATGGTTCCCAACCCAAGGATTGCGTGGCTTATATCGGAGTGTGCATTGATTTCGACCAATTCGAAGTGGGCGAAGAGGTAGCACAACATTTCGATCCCTCTCTAAAGAAAGAAGTGGGCGAAAAGTTTAAGGTAAATCTAAAAGAGGCCAATCGTAGACAACTGACACGTGCGGGAATTCGCTCTGAGGCCATTGAGGTATCTCCCTATTGTACTTTTCGGGATTCAGATCGATTTTTCTCTCATCGAAAAGAAGGGGGTATTACCGGAAGAATGTTGGCGATCGTTGGTATGAAAGAACATTGAAAGGATTAAATAACTGCTTAACTATAGACTTAGCTAAGTCACTAGGACGACCCTAATGGAATAAACTGAAAACGCATCCATCACTTCTCGCAAACCTTGAAATTGGTCCCTAAAATCATCTGAATACCCTAAATGGCAAAAGAACAACCAAAAAAACCGTCCTCGATAATATTACCGGGGACGGTTTCTTTTACAAACCCTATTCCTAGGAGCGGACGGAAAGTGTACCGAAATATGCAGGACGGTGAAAGGCAGGCTGTTCCCCACTCATGGTAGCACTCCAACATAGGAAGTCACAGTTATTCAAATCACATTCCCACTCGGGTTGTGTTGGTGCTGTATGTAAAGCGATGCGGTAAAAATTCAAACGATATTGTTCGCTTACCGGATCTCCTAACAACGTGAGGGGTATTGAAATACTTCCCGACCAATGGTTATCACCCACTAGCACATCATGGGTAATGCCGTGGTCTGGATAGGGTAACATGGTAAGTTTTTCAGGTCTTTGACCTGAATGATTCTCAACCCAGGCCGCAAAAAGTGCGTTGTTAGGATTTATTTCAAGCTCTAGATAGCGTGAAGGAGTTGAATCACCTGCTGCTATAAACACTTCAAATACTTCTTGTCTCCACAAATCGGAATTATGCTCCGTATAACTATTATGGGCACTAAAAGGGTTGTTAAGGCACTTGAAATTGACCGTTAATCGCTCGTCTTTTAATTCCAGCGATATTCTTACAGGGCGATCTCCCGCTTGCCCATCGGTTGAATGATAGAAGGTTAATTCGCCTAGATCATGGACCGTGTTGGGGGTAAGGGTAATTTCAGGCAATGGGTTGGCTAACATAGTTTAATTTTTCGGCAAGCTGGAAAGATTGATTTGACGGAAGGCTGACTTTACTTCGTCCATGGAAAGGTTATTGCCTTCCAGTGAGATCAGAAAACGATCGTTATAGAATATTTTAAGTTCAGCATCTTTATAAGTGCTGTTATAACGTTCAAAGCCTTTATGTCCATCCAGGCGAATGGTTCTTTCATAGCCATCTTCGGTCTCCCGCTCGGTTTCCGCCAGTGTCCACGCAGCTAGGCCAGCTGTTGCTGCTCCCCCAATTCCTCCTAAATCCATGATATCAAGGTCCAATGATTTTTCGTCATCCGAATAGGTGCCTTTTGCCATTGTTACTTGGAATCCCAAATTCCCACTTCCCTGACCTTCAGAGGCGGTTCTGGGTAGCCCTACCAGTTTTTCGGGTAGTAGCTCTTTCAATTCCTGAAAGGCAATAGGTTCTACGGGTTCTTTCTGACTTAATTCTTCTACTTTTTCAGCGTATTCTTTCAGTGCTCCGAAGGTGCTTTTTGTTTCTTCCGATTCTTTTTTTCCCCCACAGGAGGTTGCCCCAATTGCAAAAAGCGAAAGCAAAAGAAGGGCGACGGGCATGCGTACAAGGTTCATGGATGAAGAAAATGGTTAGTAAAAAGAAGATTAGTAAATGGACTATTAACTATGTTGAAAAAATTGCTTATTTTTGCTCAAAGTTACTTTTATTTCTTCAAACAATGGCAGAAAATACCGCTCATACCAAAGAATTACCCCAGTGGCTTAACGTAGCAATTTACCTCATTCTTATTTTATTGGTAGTAGCCTTCGGGGATTTATTTACAGTTATCATTGGTATTATTGGAATCACAGTAGCCTTTGTGGCCTATTTTAATAGCGTGAGTCCAGAAGAACATCATTGAGTTCTTCAAAATTCGTGGCTTAAAAGACCGTATGAGGGTTCAGTGACGTAGTGCTGAACCTTTTTTTGTGCATGAGGGTGCCGACTTGGGAAACGAC